>JAEEGH010017425.1_pt1 | contig 15320 bp, 13 predicted proteins | sample 9134181 | NCBI WGS metagenome assembly JAEEGH01 (sample SAMN16246544, study PRJNA631951) | gut metagenome | biome: gut microbiome; feature: rumen; material: DP-attached | host: Bos | place: Iran: Karaj | collected 2018-10 | reverse complement strand
TTCGTGCACCTACCCGACGCATATCGCTGCTTGACACGACCTTCTTCAGCGCTCTAGCCGAACCATCCCCCATGCGGCGTAGCATCGCCGCTGGCGTATGATCTAGCACACGTCCAGGTTGCGTATGTTCAGGCAATCATGGGGCGGAATCCGACTCATCCTCCTGTATTCGGAGCCCTATGCCTTCTTCCCCGGTGCAGGACCTCTGGCCGGGTGCATATTTCTTTGACATTTACCGTCCTTTCGGATGCGGCGAAAGTACCCAATCACGAACAACTATATAACAATTGTCTGCTGGGTCGCCTCTCCGGGACTGTCAACTTCCGGTGTGTTACTTCCGGTTTCCAGACTCATCTGGATGACCTCTGAGGGCCACGTGATGCCACACATCGCGCAAAATCGTGTAGCAACCCCTCCTATATAAAACTTCGTCAGACAAATCCTCTCAGGGAAGGAACGTCACCGCGGTACAGGTGGGCAGAACCGAACGCAGGCGCTTCAGATCGGGGTTGTAGAACCGCAGATGGTCCTCCGTGAGGATGTTCTTGCCCAGGACGCGCGCGATCACCGCGGTCTCCGTCCTCCCCTCCACCTTCCACGACGTGATATCGCCGGAGCAGTCGGTGCTGATCAGTATGGGGAGCTTGAGACGCATCCTCTCTATCTCGGTGCAGATGTCATCGAGATAGTCAATCTCCCCCTTGGAGATCTCGCAGCGTGCACCGTCGCGGGTGGAGAAGAACAGATCACCGTTCTCCGAGTAGTCCAACAGGCTCCTGCGGGACACCGGCACGCTGCTGTTCATCTGCATGAGGGACTTGTCCAGATGCAGCGAATCCCCTATCATGCCTCCCCCATCCACTTGCTTCTATTATAATAATAAGGAAAAATAGAGCAATCTTTAAGACGTGTACTGTATAGGGCGCTTCATCGTAAGGAGCTGCTTTAGATGGAAGCACAGAAACTCAGGGAAGAATTCATCAACTTCTTCAAATCGAAGAACCACGCACAGATCCCGTCCGCATCGCTGGTGCCCGAGAACGACCCCACGGTCCTCTTCACCACCGCAGGGATGCACCCTCTGGTGCCCTACCTGCTGGGACAGAAGCACCCCATGGGCAACAGGCTCTGCGACTATCAGAAATGCGTCAGGACCGGGGACATCGACGAGGTCGGGGACTACAGCCACCTCACGTTCTTCGAGATGCTGGGCAACTGGTCCCTCGGGGACTACTTCAAGAAGGAGTCCATCGCTTTCAGCTACGAGTTCCTCACGAAGCACCTCGGATTCACCAACGACCAGCTGGCCGTCACCGCGTTCGCGGGCGAGGACAACATCCCCCGCGACGACGAGACCGCCGAGATCTGGAAATCCCACGGACTGAGGGACGACCAGATCTTCTTCTACGGAAGGGAGGACAACTGGTGGGGACCCGCCGGTCTCACCGGACCCTGCGGACCCGACACCGAGATATTCTTCGACAACGGCAAGCCCAAGTGCTCCGAGAACTGCGGCCCCTCCTGCCACTGCGGGAAGTACACCGAGATCTGGAACAACGTCTTCATGCAGTACTTCAAGGACGACAAGGGCAACTTCACCCCTCTGGCACAGAAGAACGTCGACACCGGAATGGGTCTCGAGAGGATCTGCTGCATCACCGAGGGCAAGGGCTCCGTCTACGACACCAGCCTCTTCGCCGGGATAATCGGCAAGATCGAGGAGATCTCCGGTAAGAAGTACGAGGGAGAGTACGTCAGGGACTTCAGGATCGTCGCGGACCACCTCAGGGCGGCCACGTTCATCCTCGGGGACGGCGTCGTCCCCGCCAAGATCGGCCAGGGATACATCCTCAGGAGGCTCATCAGGCGCGCGTCCAGGTACATGTCCAAGCTGGGATACGACGGCGTCTTCATGGAGAAGGTCTGCCAGGTCGTCATCGACCAGTACGGCGTCAACTACCCCGAGCTGATCAGGGAGAGGGACAACATCTGCGCCGCCATCACCGCGGAGGAGGAGAAGTTCCAGAGGACCCTCACCAAGGGACTCAGGCGCTTCAACGAGATGATCGCGGAGACCAACGGAAGCACCGTCCTCGACGGGGAGCAGGTCTTCAGGCTCTACGACACCTTCGGATTCCCCGTTGAGCTCACCGCCGAGCTTGCGGCGGAGAAGGGACTCAAGGTCGACATGGAGGACTTCCAGAACAGGTTCCGCACCCACCAGGAGAAATCCAGGGCCGGAGCGGACCAGATATTCAAGGGAGGTCTCGCCGACCACAGCGAGGAGACCACCAAGCTGCACACCGCGACCCACCTGCTGAACGCAGCCCTCAGGAAACTGATCGACCCCGATATCAGGCAGAAGGGAAGCAACATCACCGCCGAGAGGCTGAGATTCGACTTCAACTTCGACAGGAAGCTCACCCCCGAGGAGCTGAAGGCCATCGAGGACTTCGTCAACGACGCCATCAAGGCGGACATCCCCGTCGTATGCACCGAGATGCCCATCGACGAGGCCAAGGCCTCGGGTGCAATCGGAGTGTTCGACAACAAGTACGGCAGCATCGTCAAGGTCTACACCATCGGCGACATCAGCGCGGAACTCTGCGGAGGACCGCACGTGACCCACACCGGAGAGCTCCAGGGCTTCAAGATCAAGAAGGAGGAGAGCTCCGCCGCAGGTGTCAGAAGGATCAAGGCCGTCGTCGGCAAGTTCTGATCACATCCCCCGGACATGCGTCCGGGGACCCAAACCCCAACATATTCTCAGGATCTCAGTGAAAAATCGACAGCTCCGCCCACCGGATGAGGGAACGAGAATGGTGGACTGTGCGAGATTTGAACTCGCGACTTCTTGCTTGCAAAGCAAGCGATCTTCCAGCTGATCTAACAGCCCACGGATACCGAGTAATGATAACTCAGATATAAACGTTTCTGGGAACGGTCTGGCAAGTGCCAGACCGCCCAGCGTTCATTCCAGATACGCGCCCTCGGCACCGTTGGTGACGAGTTCCCTGTACCTCTTGAGCACGCCTATGGGATGGCGGTCGCGAGGGACGACGTCCCTCAGGCGGGCCTGTATCTCCTCGTCGGAGAGCCTCACCGAAAGGCTGCGGTTGGGGATGTCGATGTCTATGACGTCCCCGTCCCTGAGGGCCGCTATGGGACCCTTCTCGAAGGCCTCCGGCGATACGTGCCCGATCGCACCTCCCCTGGTGGCTCCCGAGAACCTCCCGTCGGTGATGAGCGCGACGGATTCGCCGAGTCCCATTCCCATGATCATGCTGGTCGGGGAGAGCATCTCCGGCATGCCGGGTGCTCCCTTGGGGCCCTCGTAGCGTATGACCACGACGTCCCCCGCGACGATCTTCCCAGCGGAGATGGCCTCGGAGGCCTCGGCCTCGGAGTCGAATACCTTTGCCTTGCCTGTGAACCTCATCATCTTCTCGCTGACGGCCGCCTGCTTTATGACCGATCCCTTCGGAGCGAGGTTGCCCTTGAGGACGGCGATGCCTCCCTGCACGTGGAACGGCCTGTCCAGAGGCCTGAGGATCTCGTCGTCCAGCACCTTCGCCGATGCGGCGATCTCCTTTATCGATCTGCCGTTGACGGTGTCCGCGTCCTCCAGGAGACCGGAGATCCTGTTGAGCACCGCGGGTATCCCTCCGGCGTTGTCCAGGTCGCGGATGCTGTAGGGCCCTGCGGGCCTGAGGCTGGTGATGTGGGGCACGGTACGGGATATCTCGTCGAAGAGGCCCAGGTCTATCCTGAGACCGAAGTCCCTGGCTATGGCAGGGATGTGGAGCGCGGTGTTGGTGGAACCGCCGATGCACATGTCCACCCTGATGGCGTTGCGTATCGACGCCATGGTGACGATGTCCCTGGCGTTCTTCCCTTCCCTGACCAGCTGGACGATCCTCCTCCCGGATTCCCTGGCGATCTCCAGCTTCTTCTCGTCCACCGCCAGCGATGTGGCGCATCCGGTGAGGCTGAGACCCAGCGTCTCCGTCAGGCAGGCCATGGTGTTGGCCGTGAAAAGTCCGGAGCAGCTCCCCTGTCCGGGACATGCGGCGCACTCGATGGTCTTGACGTAATCCTCCTCCGCCTTGCCGGCCTTGTACAGGCCGATGGCCTCGAAAACGGACTGGAGGTCGAGGGACTCCTTCCCGTTCCTTCCGACCTCCATCGCTCCGCCCGTGACCATGACGACGGGGATGTTCATCCTTCCCGCGGCCATGAGCATGCCGGGTGTGACCTTGTCACAGTTGCTGACGCCGACCCAGCCGTCCAGGCGATGGGCCTGGCACATGATCTCGCAGCAGTCGGAGATGGTCTCCCTGGACACCAGGGAGTACCTCATGCCCTCGTGGCCCATGGCGATGCCGTCGCAGACCGCGGGGACGCCGAAGACGAACGCCTTCCCTCCGGCCTCCTCGATCCCCTCGACGACCGCATCCACGATCCTGTTCAGATGGATGTGTCCCGGGACGATGTTGTTCCAAGAATCGGCGATGCCTATGAAGGGCTTCTTCATGTCGTCGTCGTTCAGTCCGGATGCTCTGAGGAGGCTCCTCTGGGGTGCCTTGTCGATGCCTGTCTTGACGTCGTCGCTTCTCATTCGATTACCTTGTGCGTGGAATGCCTACAAGGTAGATAAACGTGGCTGGAAAGAATGCAGAATGCCCGTTTACCGGGGGACTTGGTCCCCCGGATTGGACTTGTTTTAAGGTTTAGACGCTGCGGAGAACGATCTCGATGTTGACGCCATCGGGAACCTGGATCCTCATGAGCTGCCTGAGGGCACGCTCGTCGGCGTCCAGGTCGATGAGCCTCTTGTGGATACGCATCTCCCAGCGGTCCCATGTCTCGCTTCCCTCTCCGTCGGGGCTCTTCCTGCAAGGTACCCTGAGCTTCTTCGTGGGAAGCGGTACAGGTCCGCGGATCGCTACACCGGTCTTCTGGGAGATTCCCTTGATCTGTGAGCAGACTCCGTCGACCTTTGCGGGATCGGTTCCGCTGAGAGAGATTCTTGCGCGCTGCGACATATTATCCCTGGTTATGAGACTTGCCGGACCGTTCAGGCCTTCTCGACTTCGATGCAGACACCTGCAGCGACAGTCTGTCCCATGTCCCTGATGGCGAACCTTCCGAGAGGTCCGAACTCCTTTGCGGGCTCGATGACCATGGGCTTGGTGGGCTTGAACTTCACGATAGCGTTGTCACCGTTCTTCAGGAAGGACAGGTCCTCGAGCTTCTTACCAGCACGCTGTGCGGTGATGATCTCGACGAGCTGGCATGCGACCTGTGCGGTGTGGACGTGGAACACGGGGGTGTATCCGACGGTCATGACCGAGGGGTGGTTCAGCACGATGATCTGAGCGGTGAAGGTCTTTGCGACGGACGGCGGGTTGTCGACGGGTCCTGCAACATCTCCCCTCTTGATCTGGTTCTTTGCGACTCCACCGACGTTGAATCCGACGTTGTCTCCGGGCTCTGCCTTTGCCATCTGCTCGTGGTGCATCTCGATGGACTTGACGACTCCCTGAACGTTGGACGGCATGAAGACGACCTTGCTGTTGGGGGTCAGGACTCCGGTCTCGACACGTCCGACGGGGACGGTTCCGATACCGGTGATGGTGTAGACATCCTGAACGGGCAGCCTGAGTGCCTTTCCGGTCTCCTTCTCGGGGACCTTGAGGTCGTCGAGTGCGGCGAGCAGGGTCTTTCCCTTGTACCAGGGGGTGTTCGCGGAGATGGTCTTGATGTTGTCTCCCTCGTATGCGGAAACGGGGATGAACGGGATGTTCTCTGCCTTGTTTCCGATCATTGCGAAGAGCTTCTTCATTCCGGCGACTGCATCGTTGTACTTTGCCTCGTCGTACTTGACTGCGTCCATCTTGTTGATGGCGACGATGATCTGCTTGACACCGAGGGTGGTTGCAAGGAAGACGTGCTCCTTGGTCTGTGCCTGGGGTCCCTCGATTGCGGAACAGGTGATGATTGCTGCGTCTGCCTGAGAGGTACCGGTGATCATGTTCTTGACGAAGTCGCGGTGTCCGGGAGCGTCGATGACGGTGAAGTAGTACTTGTCGGTGTAGAACTTCTTGTGTGCGACATCGATGGTGACTCCTCTCTCCCTCTCCTCCTTAAGTCCGTCCATGACCCAAGCGAAGTAGAAGGATCCCTTTCCCTTCTCCTCTGCCTGCTTCTTGTACTTCTCGATGATGTGGGGTTCGATTGCACCGGTCTCGAGCAGGATCCTTCCGGTGAGGGTGGATTTTCCGTGGTCGACGTGTCCGATGATGACAAGGTTCATGTGTGCTTTCTCTGCCATGTTTTTGCCTCCATTTTACTGGTTTATATAGTTCTGATTTTCAGTGTAAGGGTGTTTTGTATTTAAGACTTACATTCCTGAGTAGTACTTGTCGTCGTAAGGCTCGGGGTTGAGTCCCTTGCGGGTCCTTATTTCGGTTACTACCTTCTTCTGGAGATCAGGCATGAGCTGCTTGAATCCAGCGTTCTCGATCGACCAGATCGCACGTCCCTGTGTGGAACCGCGGATATCGGATGAGAATCCGAACATCTCTGCGACCGGGCACTCCGCGGTGACCGTGGAGTCCGCTCCGTCCTGTCCCATCTCGAGGATGGTACCGCGGCGCTGGTTGATCAGGTTGACTGCTCCGCCCATGTAGTCCGGGGGAACGCTGATGAATACCTTCTGCATAGGCTCGAGAAGGATCCTTCCGGCCTGACACATGGCTCCGTAGATACCGTCCCTGACGGCGGGGATGACCTGTGCGGGTCCCCTGTGGATGGTATCCTCGTGGAGCTTGGCGTCCATGAGCTTGACCTTGAGTCCGGCGATCTTCTCGTTGGCGAGAGGTCCCCTCATCATGGCCTCCTCGAACGACTGCTTGATGAGCTCCATGGTCTCGTGGAGGTACTGGATACCCTTGGTGCAGTCGAACAGGGCGTTGTTGTTCTTGAATGCGACGATTCCCTTGGCCTCTTCCTTGTCCATGCCGCAGTCGGCGAGGATCTTGGCGAGCTCCTTGGGGTCCTTGATCTTGGCGTCGGGGTCGATGTCTCCCTTGCGGATGGCCTCCTTGACGCCCTCCTCGAGAGGCTCTACGATGAAGTAGAACTTGTTGTGCTTGTTGGGCGACTTACCCTCGAACTCGTTGGGGTTGGGTCCCTTGACGGACTCCTGGTACACCACGATCGGGGGCGAGGAGATGATGTCGACCTTCTGCTCGTTGATGATCCTGTACTCGGTGATCTCCAGGTGGAGCTCTCCCATACCGGACATCAGGTGCTCTCCGGTCTCGTTGTTGATCTCGATCTGCAGGGACGGATCGGCCTTTGCGATGACCCTGAGGACCTCGACCAGCTTGGGCAGGTCCGCCATGTTCTTGGCCTCGATGGCCTTGGTGATGACGGGCTCGGAGTAGTGGGCCATCTTCTCGAAGGGCTCCATGTCCTTGATGGAGGAGACGGTGGATCCCGCGATGGCGTCCTTGAGTCCGGTGACCGCGACGATGTTTCCTGCCTTGCACTCCTCGATCGGGATCCTGTCGGCTCCGACCATCAGAGCGACGGTCTGCACACGCTGGGGTGCGGGCATTCCGGAGATGTAGAGGGTCATTCCCTTCTTGACGGTTCCGGAGAACAGCCTTCCGATTGCGATCTCTCCAGCCTGCTTGTCCATGATGATCTTGGTGATCATCAGGGCGACCTCTCCGTTGGGGTCGCAGTTCAGCATCTGCTTTCCGAGCTCGGAGTTGAGGTCTCCCTTCCAGATGGTGGGGATACGGATCTTCTGAGCGTCGACGGGGTTGCTGATGTGGTTGATCGCCATCTCCAGCGCGACGTCCGCGATGGGGATGATCTTGGCGAGCTTCTCCTGTCCGCCCTCCTGAGCGCACAGGTCGAAGACCGTGTTGAGGTTGAAGGGCTTTCCTGCCAGCTTGTCCTTGAGCTCGGGGCAGAGGTCGATGGCCCTCTTGGTGACCTCAGGCCTGCTGAGGTAGGGGATGGATACGGCCCAGTTGTTGAACGCGGATCCGAGTGCGACGGTACCGTCCTGCAGGCTGACCTGCCACTGCTTGTTGAGCGGTGCGGGCAGGATGTCCATGATCTTCTGGTTGAACTGGGTGATGATCTTGGAGAACTTCTCGACCATCATCTGGGGGGTCAGCTGCTGCTCGACGATGGCCCTGTCGACCTTGTTGATGAACAGCATGGGCCTGACGCGCTCCTTCATTGCCTGCCTGATGACCGTCTCGGTCTGGGGCATGATTCCCTCGACAGCGCAGCAGAGGATGTAGACTCCGTCCAGTGCCCTCATGGCCCTGGTGACGTCTCCTCCGAAGTCGACGTGTCCGGGGGTGTCGATGAGGTTGACGAGGTAGTGCTCGGCCTTTCCGGTCTTGGGGTTGTTGTAGGGAACGACCATTGCTGCGGATGCGGCGTTGATGGTGATTCCCCTCGCAGCCTCCTGCTCGTCGTAGTCGAGAACACGCTGCTCTCCCGCGAGCTCGGAGGACATCATTCCGGCTCCTGCGATCAGGTTGTCCGAGAAAGTAGTCTTACCGTGGTCGATATGCGCGGCTGTTCCGAGGTTCCTGATGAGGGACTGGTCCTTCATCAGCTCGACTGCCTTCTTGATGTTGTCTTCCTTTCTTCCCATGGTTACCACCTGTTACGATCAGCGGGCGGACTGTGCGACACGCTCGATTTCCTCTTTCTTGGCGACGGAGTAGGATGTCATGTCGCCCTTGGATGCGAGGATGATCTCCTCTGCGAGGCACATCGAGATGGGCTTCTTGTTCTTGGACGATGCCGCGACGACTCCGGTGGAGAGGTTGCGGAGAGCGATGTCGAGCCTCCTCTGGGGTGCCACATCGACTGCCTTGGGGACGGAGATTCCTCCGAACTGGAGCCTGGTGACCTCCTCACGGGGTGCTGCGTTCTCGAGTCCCTGAACGAGTACCTGGATCGGGTTCTGCTTGGTCCTCTGTGCGACGATGGCGAATGCCTCCTCGACCGCCCTGTAGGCCTTGAGCTTCTTTCCGGTGTACTTCTCGGTCCTCATGATGTTGTTGATGAGCCTCTCGACGATGCTGAGCCTGGCCTTTCCGAACCACCTGTTGGCGTGGATTCCGCCGGAGTGGGGGACGTTGGTAGGAGTCAGGTCGATGTACTTTGCAAGACCGCCGTCAGCGACGGTGACCTCAGCGAGGTCGTATTTTCCGAACATAAGTGCCTTGTTCTCCATGATATTCACCTCACAGGCTTGTCGATACGGCCCCTGACCATCTCGTCGAGCGAGACGTTGTTGACCTTGATGACCTTGTAACGGACTCCGGGGATATCTCCGTAGGACCTTCCCATACGTCCACCGATTCCTTCTACCATGACCTCATCGTGCTCATCGATGAAGTTGATGGCTCCGTCTCCCACTGCGAATGCGGTGATCTGACGGCCGTTCTTGATCAGCTGGATCTTGACGCACTTACGGATGGCCGAGTTGGGCTGCTTTGCCTCGACTCCGACCTTCTCGAGCACGATTCCGCGTGCCTGTGCAGATCCCTCGAGCGGATCAGACTTCTCCCTGAGCTTGAGAACTCTCTTCTTGTATGCCCTGTCCAGCCAGCGGTGGCGCTGCCTGTCAGTCCTTAGTTTCCTAGCGGTGTAAAGACCTCTTCCCATATTTTCACCTTCAAATTACTTTGTCGTTAATGTGAAGTAGACCGAGGATGCACTTATATTATTTAAAGTCACATCATCGCCCCCTTATAAGGCGTATAAAGAGCACCAGTACGGACCGGGCTCAACCGCATGACGTCCGCACATTTTATAAATATATTGTATATTGGCGAACCAAGGCGAATAAGATGACAGCAGATGAAGACTATTTTGCATTGCTCGACAGGGCAAAGGAGAAGCTCCCGGAGGTCGCAGAGAGCCATGACAGGTTCACGGTTCCCGATGTTGACGTCATTCAGGAGGGAAAGATCACTGTTGTCAGGAACTTCCTGGACATCACCGATGTCCTCAGGAGGGACAAGGACCACGTCCTCCAGTTCCTGCTCAGGGAACTTGGTACACCCGGTAACATCGAGGGAAGGAGGGTCGTCCTGAAGGCCAAGATCAGCCCCGGACAGATCCAGGACAAGATCCAGACCTACACCGACACCTTCGTCATCTGTTCCGAGTGCGGACGCCCCGACACCAAGCTCAACAAGGACGGCAGGACGCTGGTCCTGGAGTGCGAGGCGTGCGGCGCGCACAGGCCGGTCAACGTCAAGAAGACCTCCAGGGCGGAGAACGCCAACGCGCTGAAGATCGGCGACATCATCGAGGTCTTCATCAACGACGTCGGCAAGAAGGGCGACGGTACCGGCAAGTTCATGGACTATCTGGTAGTCGTTCCCGGAACGGTCAAGGGTGCCACGGTCCACGCGAAGATTACCAACATCTCCGCCAAGACCGCGTTCGCTCAGAGGACCACCGAGAACACCACGCGCTGATCCGATGAAGTACTTCGTGGAATCGTACGGATGTACGATGAACTACGGCGAGGGCGAACAGCACGCCCGCAGGATGGAATCCCTCGGACACGAACGCGCTGGCACTGCCGAGGAGGCGGACATAGTCATCCTCAACACCTGTACCGTGGTGGACACCACCGAGAAGCGCATGGTCAAGAGGATGAACGAACTCCGCGCCTCCGGTAAGGACGTGATTGTCACGGGATGCATGGCCAAGGTCCAGGGCAGCAGGATAATGCTCAGGCTCCCCGACGCCATGGTCGTGCCTCCGGAGGATTACGATCTCTTCACCGGCATGGTTGAGAGCAGGTTCGGCACAGGATGCTGCAGCGAGCGTTCGCCCTACGGACGCACCGCCATCATCCCGGTATCCCAGGGATGCCTGGGTAATTGTTCATACTGCATAACCAGACTCGCCAGGGGGATGCTGATCAGCAGGCCCATGGACGAGATCCTCGAGGAATTCAAAGGGATGATAGAATCCGGCGTGACCGAGATACTGGTCACCGCACAGGACACGGCATGCTACGGCCTGGACATCGGCACCGATCTGGGAACCCTTCTCAAGGAGATGCTGAAGTTCGACGGGAACTACCGCATAAGGATCGGGATGATGAACCCCAACTATCTGGACAGGATTCTGGACGACATCATCTGCGTTCTGAAGGACCCGAGGGTCTACAGGTTCCTGCACATCCCCGTCCAGAGCGGGAGCAACGGCGTGCTGAAGGACATGAAGAGGCACTACACCGTCAACAAGTTCCTCGGTATCGTGAACAGACTGAGGGACGAGATCCCGGATATCAGCATCGCCACGGACATAATCTGCGGGTTCCCGGGGGAGACCGACCGCGACCACCAGCTCACGGTGTCCCTCATACGCAAGCTCCGCGCGGATACGGTCAACATAACCAGATTCTCGGCCAGACCCGGCACCGAGGCGGCGGAGATGAAGGAGGTCCAGGGCAACGTGATAAAGGACAGGTCCCAGGAGCTCACCGAGGTGAAGAACTCCGTGGAATACGACGTGAACTCCGCGCTGATCGGCAAGAGATTCAAAGTGCTGGTCACCGAGCACGGCAAAGGGGATACGATGATAGCCAGGACCGACAACTACAGGCCGGTGGCCATCGATTCCAAACTGAAGATCGGGGATTTCGTCGACACCGAGATAACGGATTGCGCATCCACCTATCTCGTGGGAAAGTTAATCTAAGTAATCGAAGATTGGGACACCATAGTCCTGTGGTGTAGCGGTCAATCATGCTGGCCTTTGGAGCCGGCGACCCTGGTTCGAATCCGGGCAGGACTGCCATCCGTATTCTCAAAAAAAGGAAGGAAGGGGCTGTGCCCCCGTTTCTCATCAGTTGTCCCTATCGAGATCGAAGGTCCCGCTGCTCCTGGCGCAGGACACCCTCCTGCTGACGCAGTCGTACATCGCGTGGATGCTCCCGGAATCGCTGCGGAACTCCACGGTGTTGTTCCTGGCGATGCCGATCCTCTCGGCCTCGGCGGCGACGTCTATGTTCGCTCCGAGGAACAGGAAGTCCCAGCCGGCCTCCTTCTGCTTCTCGATCAGTCCCTTGACCTTCCTGTACGAGAACTCCCTGCTGGCGTTCTCCAGGCCGTCGGTGATGATGACGAACAGGGTGGCATCGGGAACGTTCTCCTTGTCCTTCGCCTGCTCGTGCTTTATGCGTTCGATGGTCCCTCCGACCGCGTCCAGGAGAGCGGTGCATCCGTTGACGTAGTATTCCTCCTCCGTCATCCTGCCGATCTCCTTGAGATCCACCCTGTCGTGGAGGATCTCGACATTGTTGCTGAAGAGGACCGTCGACACTATCGCGTCGCCCCCTTCCTTCTTCTGTTTGTCGATCGTGGAGTTGAATCCGCCGATCGTATCGCTCTCGAACCCGGACATGGATCCGCTTCTGTCGATCACGAACACCATTTCTGTGAGTTTCTTCTCTGTCATAGCACTCGGTATCAACAACCCGCACGGAGACTATGAACCTACAGAAGTTGGAAATGTTGCGGATGTCAGCTGTGACGGTCCATGCCGATGGTGAACCTGTACCTCTTTCCGCCGTGGCCGACGGCGAACGTGCTGTTCTCCTCCCTCGGCCTGGCATCGATGCTGGGCATCTCGTCGGGGCAGGGCATGGAATAGCACATGTCCGCCTCTTCGAACCTGGCGGCCCTGGAACGGAGACAGACCTCGTTGACCCTGGGCGCGTACACGCCGATGTATGCCTCTCCGGATTTGGTCAGCCTCATGGTGCGCGGGGAGGGCTTCTCCAGCCATCCGTTCTCCAGCGCCTTCGCGATGTAGTTCCTCTCGAGGTAGCGCTCCTCCTTCTCCTCCAGATCGGTCCTGCCGCGGCCGCTCTTCCTGCAGGGGTCGTACGACCACGCGTCCGCCTTCTTGAGGGCGTTGATCATGTCGCGCTCCCTCGGGTACTTGGTATGCCTGAGGAGGTCCCTGACCACCGAGAGGAAGGATATCATCTCGTCGTCCGGGACGTCGTTCTTCAGGCACGTGACCCTCTCGAATCCGGATACGTCAACGGAACCGTTGATCCTGCTGATGATATCGGAGAATTCCTCGGCCGACATCGTACAGCCCATGTCCACCTTGAATGCGGTCACCGACAGCGGGAGCATGGATGCGAACATCCCCGCGGCAGCGAACTCGGGTGTCCCCGATGTTATGTTAATGAATATGTCCAGATCGTCGCCGTACTCCTTCTGGAGCCTGGTCGTGATGTCGATGATCTCCCCCAGGACGGTGTTGTAATCCGACGTGTCGATGTCGTGTTCGATGACATCGCATGATCCGATCTCCCCCTTGGAAGATGAGAAGATATCCCTCGCCGCGGACGATACGGCATCGTCACCGTTCCCGACGAACGCGTGTACGATATCGGGCCTGTAATGGGCCAGCGGGGCGAGGTAGAGTCTGCTGAGCGGATTCGCGCAGAAGATCATCACGATCTCTCTTCTTCCGGACGACATGATGACATCTTACCGTTCTTAGTATAAAAAGAGATTATGCAGGACGTTCAATCCCCGGCATCGCGGACGTCCTTGGCGTTCCTGGCGGACATCCCGATGACGAATCCTACCAGGGCCATCACGACCGCCACGAAGAACGCGTGCTTGAATCCCGCTTCCAGAATCTCCGGTATCGTCACGGCACCGTATGCCAGATTGGCCATGAACGTGGCATTCAACACCGCGACTCCGATCGAGCTCCCCGCCTGTCTGAACGTGGCGGTCTGACCGGAAAGCTGGCTGTTCTCCTCCGGCCTGATGAAACCGTATGCCAAGCTTGTGCACGACACCAGCGCCATGCCCATCCCCGCTCCCATGACGAACAGAGCCAGCAATATGTACCAGAGGCGGGTGTCCGGGTTGAATCCCATCATCAGGAAGAATCCCAGAGCTGCGATCAGGGTGCCCGCGATGATGAACATCCTATGGTCTCCGGTCCTGTCCGTTATCCTGCCCACCAGGGGTCCGGATGCCATCATGCCGACGGAGTTGGCGATGAGGACGAACCCGTACTCGATGGTCTCCATGCCCTTCACGTATGCCAGATAGTACGGGATGAGCAGGTAGCTTCCAGCCATGGCCATGAACATGACCATCGTGATCAGGTTGGCCTTCAGCACGTTGCCGTCCCTGATAAGCCTCATGGACATCAGCGGATCCTCGGCACGCTGCTCCCACCAGAACAGCAGTCCGGCGGCCACGAAGGTTATCGCCATCAGCAGCATGCCCTCGTCGGACATCCACCCGATGTCCTGTCCCTTGTTGAGGTAGTAGATGAAGGCGAACATCATGACGAACATGAACATCACGCCGGCGTAATCCAGGCCCTTGCTCTTCTTCAGATCCTCCTGCACGTGCATGAACCTCAGGCAGAGGAACACGCAGAGCAGTCCGATCGGGACGTTGATGAAGAATATGTACGACCAGTGGATGGTCGTGAGTATTCCGCCCAGTGCGGGACCGAATGCGGTACCGGCGGATGCAGCCAGCGTGACCGCTCCGATCGCCGATCCCCTGACCTGCGCCGGGAGGTATGTCGTGGTCATCGCCAGGGACATCGCCATGGCCATTCCCGCACCCAGACCCTGCACGGCCCTGAGCAGGATGACCGCGTTGAGCCCCAGTTCCTCGATGAAACCGCACAGGCCTATAGCCAGCGAGGTGACTGTGAAAACAGAGATACCTGTGACGAACACCTTCTTGTAACCGACCTTGGTGCCCAGTTTCGACCAGAGTAGGATGAAACATGCCAGAGTCAGCGTGTATATGAGGAGCACCCACGAGATGTTGGACGTGTCGTGACCCGACTCTCCGAACTCCTCTGCCATCGTGGGGATGGCTATGGACACTATGGTCGCATCGAGCGAGGTCATGAAAGTGCCGAGGATCAATGCGAAGAGGATGATCTTCTCGGTACCGGTCATCCGGACACTCTCACTCATACGGGGAAATAAGGGGCGTCGGTATAAATTGACTGTTCCGAAGTTTCGATACGGTCGGATACAGATAGATGATGAAAAAGTACGCTTTTGATAACAGGGACGTTCGATGCTGCGTTTGGTGCATGGTAAGCTGCCGCGGAATTGCGGGAAATCCGTGTAGGACTTCCTTGCTTTTGTACGCGTTATGTTTTGTAAGGGGGGCACTAGGCCCCCCTGCGTAGGAGGTGATCCATCTGCAGGTTCCCCTACAGATACCTTGTTACGACTTAAC
>JAEEGH010017422.1_pt1 | contig 15322 bp, 15 predicted proteins | sample 9134181 | NCBI WGS metagenome assembly JAEEGH01 (sample SAMN16246544, study PRJNA631951) | gut metagenome | biome: gut microbiome; feature: rumen; material: DP-attached | host: Bos | place: Iran: Karaj | collected 2018-10 | reverse complement strand
GTCTATCTTGGTGCTGCTGATACATTCCGTGCCGCTGCCGTCGAGCAGTTTTGCATCTGGGGCGAGCGCATAGGCTGCCCGGTACTCAAACAGCAGATGGGTGCCGATCCGGCTTCTGTTGCATTTGATACGCTCAGTTCTGCCGTGGCAAATAATGCCGATGTGGTAATAATCGATACGGCAGGCCGTCTGCACAACAAGATTAACCTGATGAACGAGCTTACAAAGATTAAAAACGTTATGAAGAAGGTTGTCGACGACGCTCCAAACGAGGTGCTTCTTGTTCTCGACGGCTCAACAGGTCAGAACGCCTTTTCTCAGGCTGAACAATTCTCAAAGGCAACCGAGGTTACATCGCTTGCCATAACAAAATTGGACGGAACAGCCAAGGGTGGTGTAGTTATCGGTATTTCCGACCAACTAAAAGTGCCAGTCAAGTATATCGGTCTTGGAGAGGGCATTGATGATTTGCAGCCATTTAACAAGAAAGAGTTTGTCGATTCCCTTTTCGGAGGTCATTCTTTATGAAACGTAACACAGTTGATATAATAAGTCTGGGCTGTTCGAAGAATCTTGTTGATTCGGAGAAACTTATGCGCCAGCTCAAAAATTACGGTTATCGTGTAACCCACGATTCAGACAATCCGCAGGGAGAGATTGCCGTGATAAATACATGCGGATTTATTGGCGATGCAAAGGAGGAGTCCGTAAACATGATTCTCGAGTTCTGTCAGGCAAAGGAAGAAGGCAGACTTAAGAAATTGTATGTTATGGGCTGTCTTTCAGAAAGATATTTCGAGGAACTGAAGCAGGAAATCCCTCAGGTTGACAAGTTCTACGGTAAGTTTAACTGGACAAATCTGCTTGAGGATTTGGGCAAGGAATACAAGCACGAACTGCGCAACGAACGTGTTCTTACAACCCCATCGCACTACGCATATCTGAAGATTTCGGAAGGCTGCGACCGCCATTGCGCTTATTGTGCTATCCCGATAATCACGGGCGCGCATCAGTCACGTCCAATCGAGGATATTCTCGATGAGGTGAAAAAACTTGTGGCAGAAGGCGTTTGCGAATTTCAGGTAATTGCTCAGGAACTGACATACTACGGCATCGACCTGTATCACGAGCAGAAGATTGCCGAACTCATTGAAAGGATTTCAGAAATAGATGGCGTAAAGTGGATAAGGCTTCACTACGCATATCCTGCACATTTCCCAGAGGATTTGTTCAGAGTTATGCGCGAGAAGGACAACGTGTGCAAGTATATGGACATCGCGCTTCAGCACATAAGCGACAATATGCTTACGCGAATGAAGCGTAATGTAACCAAGCAGCAGACATACGACTTGATAACTAAGTTCCGCGAGCAAGTTCCGGGACTGACGCTCAGAACGACCTTGATGGTTGGCTTCCCGGGCGAAACCGAAGAGGATTTCGAGGAACTGAAGGAATTTGTCCGCTGGGCACGCTTCGATAGAATGGGGGCTTTCGCTTATTCGGCCGAAGAGGGAACTTTCTCTGGCGAGAACTACGAAGACGATGTTCCTGAGGATGTTAAGCAGAGACGCCTTGACGAGTTGATGGCTATTCAGCAGGAAATATCTGCCGAACTCAACGAAAAGAAAGTCGGAAACACTTACAAGGTGATTATCGACCGTCTTGAAGGCGATTACTATATTGGCAGAACGCAATACGACTCGCCTGATGTTGATACCGAGGTGCTGATTAAATCAGATGATAGCAAACTGGAGATTGGAAAATTCTATAATGTACACATAACATCAGCCGACGACTTTGATTTGTACGGCAATGTTGAAAAACTTTAGAACGTGAATAACAAGGAATTCATAACAGAAATGGCCAATCGGTTGGGCTATAGCGCGAAGGATGCTGCCGAGTTGCAGAAATCCTTTACCGAGGAGTTTGCCGAAAAGCTGATTTCTGAATCATCCATAACAGTACCGAATTTTGGAACATTCGAAGTCAAGAAAAAGAAGGAGAGGATAATCGTCAACCCAACAAGCAAGGAGCGGATGCTTGTTCCGCCAAAACTCGTGGTCGGCTTCAAACCTTATCCTTCGGTGAAAATAAAATTCAAAAAATAAAAAATGAGTGATAATAACAAACTTTTGGTTAGCGATCTGTGTACGGTCCTTATGGATAGGCACAAGATTACGAAGAATGATGCAAAGGTGTTTATTAGCACTTTCTTTGATGTAATACTTGAAGGACTTGAACAGGATCGTATTGTTAAGATAAAGGGACTCGGCACATTCAAGCTTGTAAATGTGGAAAGCAGGGAAAGCATAAATGTGTCGACAGGGGAGCGTTTCGAGATTTCGGGACATACAAAGATTACGTTCGTTCCCGAAAACGGATTGAAACAGCAAGTGAACCGTCCGTTTGCCGACTTTACTACGACTAAAATCGTTTCTGACGAGGTGGCAAACCTTATCGGACAGAACACTAATATCGTATATGGCGACGATGACGATTCGGACGACGATGTATTCGACGAAACTGACGAAAACATTGTTGATACTGCATCTGTAAAGGATATGTCGCCAGCCGAGGAAGATGCAGATTTTACTATCGTAGCACCTTCTGAAAACCTTGAGAAGGAAGAAACTACGCAAACCACATTGGCAGAGAATGCCGAGGCAGAGTTTGAAGAAACCGATTCCGCTGAAATTGTGGCGGACAATTCGGAGCAAATCGTTGCTGAGAACGAAGAAAAACCTGAAAACCAAATAAATATCGCTTCAGAAGAGAAGCCTGCTATTGAAAAACAAAAGAAAGTTATAACCGTGATGTCCGAGAAATCTAAACGTGAAGTTAAGGTTATCAGAATTCAGCCGCTTCACCCTAAAAATGAAAACACATCTTCCTCGCTTTCTGAAAAGAAGCAGGAAACCGAGCAGCCATCGCCAAATGTGGTTGTTGTGGAAAGAAAGACTATGGTCGGTACTGATTACAATGCGTCATCAACCGAAAATGTCGCTCCACAGTCTGTCGAGCCAAAGGTAGAGCAGAACGAAAAGCAGAACGAAAAGCCATCGGTTGCTCCGGTTGCCGAGAGCAAGCCTGTTGAGCAGCAGACCGTGGTATCTCAAAATGTAGAAAGTGTGCAGAGTGATGTCGCTTCATCTTCAGAAAAGACTGAAGAAAAGAACACCGATTCTGCTGTAAATAATGCCGTTCTTCAGCAAGACAAGCCTTTGCAGTCTGCCGGAAATGCGACATCAGAACCTGTCCGCCCTCAGCAGACTGATTCAAACTCTGTGGGTCAGACAGTTACACCGCGTCCAAGCCGAATTGTAGAGTTGGAAGAAGAAAGCAATTTCTTTGCCGACAAGAAGATTTGGATTGTAGTTGCTATTTCTGTTATTGTTTGTATCTTGTTTTTCTTCATCGGAAGATTTACAGGCAAGAGCGCAGGCGAGAAGCAGACGAAAGAACTGTACGTTCCGTTGTTGCAGAATGCTCAGGAAACTATGAAGGCTGCTCAGCAGGAGGCCGACAAACTGAAACGCGAAAAGAAACAGTTGCAGGAAAGTCAGAAGAAAGAGAAGGAGCAGGCTGCCGCCGAAGAGGAGCCGAAGGGCAAAAAGTACGCAACCTTTGCGTCATGCTCCGACTATAAGTTCAAGGTCGTGGGCATAAAACGCTATCACGAACTGAAGAACGGCGAGTCGCTCCTTAAGATTGCTGAGCAGGAATACGGTTCGGCAGAATGTGCATCGTACATAGTAAAATTGAACAAAATTAAGGATGCAAATAAGGTTAATAAAGGTACGGTTTTGGCTATTCCAAAGCTCGAACCTGTTAAGTAAAGTTAAAATAATAGTGTAATTTCGTCGTTATTGGAAATAAAATGTAAATTTGCACAAAAAATAAATAAGAATTATGGCAGAATCTATAGATATCAGGGCTCTTAACGCTGAAATTGAGGCGCAGAGCGCATTCGTTACCAGTCTGAAGGCTGGTATGAATCAGGTTATTGTTGGTCAGACTCACCTTGTAGAGTCTTTGTTGATTGGTTTGTTGTCAAATGGACACGTTCTTCTCGAAGGCGTTCCGGGATTGGCTAAGACATTGGCAATTAAGACATTGGCAAACCTCGTAAGCGGACAGTTCAGTCGAGTTCAGTTCACTCCCGATTTGTTGCCTGCCGATGTTATCGGTACAATGATTTACAGCCAGACAGAAGGCAAGTTCATCGCAAACCGCGGTCCTATCTTCGCAAACTTCGTGCTTGCCGATGAGATTAACCGTGCTCCGGCTAAGGTGCAGTCTGCACTTCTTGAGGCAATGCAGGAGCGTCAGGTAACTCTTGGCAAGGAGACATTCAACTTGCCAAAGCCATTCCTCGTATTGGCAACACAGAACCCAGTTGAGCAGGAAGGTACATACACGTTGCCAGAGGCACAGATGGACCGTTTCATGCTGAAGGTAGTAATCACTTATCCAAAGATAGAGGAGGAGATGCAGATTATGCGCGCCATGATTAACGGCGACAAGCAGGAGGTTTCTCCAATCCTTTCTACCGACGAGATTCTTAAGGCTCGCGAGGTTGTTAAGAAGGTTTATATCGACGAGAAGATTCAGAAATATATTGCAGATATTATCTTTGCAACCCGATTCCCTGAGAAGTATGGCATGGAGGATATCAAGAACTTCATCTCATTCGGTGGTTCTCCTCGTGCTTCAATCAGCTTGTGCCTTGCTTCAAGAGCATACGCATTCATCCAGCGTCGTGGCTACGTAATTCCAGAGGATGTTCGTGCCGTTGCTCACGATGTATTGCGCCATCGTATCGGTATCACATACGAGGCAGAGGCTAATAACGTTACTTCTGACGATATTGTAACTAAGATTCTTAATCAGGTTCAAGTTCCTTAATTGAATGGAAACAAGTGAGATTTTACAGCGTGTCCGCCGTATTGAGATAAAGACACGTGGTTTGTCTAACAATATCTTTGCGGGTGAGTACCACTCAGCCTTCAAGGGTAGAGGTATGTCGTTTGCAGAGGTGCGCGAATATCAGTTTGGCGACGATATCCGCGACATCGACTGGAACGTGACAGCCCGATTCGACAAGCCTTTTGTTAAAGTCTTTGAGGAGGAACGTGAGCTAACTGTGATGCTTATGGTCGACGTGTCTTCGAGCCTTGTCTTCGGAACAAAGAACATGATGAAGAAGGACATGGCTACGGAGATTGCTGCGACAATTGCTTTTTCTGCAATTCAGAACAACGATAAGATTGGTGTGATATTCTTCTCTGACAAAATCGAGAAGTTCATTCCGCCGAAAAAAGGCCGTAAGCACATATTGTACATAATACGCGAACTGATAAGTTTCGAGCCGGAGAGCAACAAGACAGACTTGAAGCTGGCTCTCGAATATCTGAGCAACGTGATGAAGCGCAAGTGCACAGCATTCTTGCTCAGCGATTTTATTGACAGTAACGACTACAGTCAGGTGCTTACGATTGCAAACCGCAAGCACGATGTCGTGGCAATTCAGTTGTACGACCAGCGCATAGCCGAGTTGCCAGATGTTGGACTGATAAAGGTACGCGATGCCGAAACAGGTTACGAGCAGTATGTAGACACATCATCAAAGAAAGTGCGTGACGCGCACAGACAATGGTGGATTAGAAATCAGCGCAAGCTTGCCGAGACATTTACAAAGAGCAACGTTGATTCTGTGTCTATCCGTACCGACGGCGACTATGTTAAGGCTTTGATGAACCTGTTCGCAAAACGAAATTAGCAAATGAGAAACAATATTCTAAATAGACTTTGTGCTGTGTTGATTGCCGTGCTTGTCGGCTCATCGGCTATGGCTCAGGTGCAGGTAACGTCGAAGATTGATTCCTTGCAGATGCTGATTGGTCAGCAGACAAAGATTCGTCTTGAGGTTACGCTCAACAAGTCGCAGAAGGCTATTTTCCCTGAGTTCAACGACTCCGTGCCGGTGGCAGAAGGTATTGAATTGGTTGAGAAGGAAAAGATGGATACGGCCTACTTGAATGATGGTACGAGAATGCGCTTGACGCAGAACTACATCATCACAGCGTGGGATTCGGCTTTGTATTCCATTCCAGAGATGGTGGTAAAGGTCGGAAATCAGGAGTACAAGACCAACAGACTGGTGCTCAAGGTACTGTCTATTCCTGTCGATACACTTCATCCTGAGAAATTCTTCGGTCCAAAGCCCACGATGGTTGTTCCATTCTCGTGGGACGACTGGGCAGGAATATTCTATGTGTCGCTGCTTCTGATTGTGGTAGTCGTTATTATTGCATACCTCTTCATCAACTTCAAGCAGAACAAGCCGATTATCCGCCGAATAAAGGTTGAACCAAAGATTCCGGCTCATCAGAAGGCTATGGCGCAGATTCAGAGCATCAAAAATGTCGATGCATCGGTTGACAGCAAGGACTATTTCACCAAACTTACCGATGTTATTCGTGAGTACATAAAGGAGCGTTACAACTTTAGTGCGCTCGAGATGACATCGGGCGAGATCATCGCCAAACTCACGGAGATGCACGACGACAAGGCTCTGGACGAACTTCGCGACCTTTTCATGACTGCCGACCTTGTGAAGTTTGCAAAGTATGAGGTTGTTATTGATGAGAATGACAAGAATTTGGTTAATGCAGTAAAATACATTAACGAGACTAAGATTGAAGAGACGCTTGAGGATACCAAGCCAAAGGTAATCATAGTTGAGGAAACAAAGACCAAAAAGAGCAAGTACTTCATGCTTGCGGCTATGGTTGTGCTTGCAGCCCTTTCGGCAGCAGGATTGTGCTACATCATCTATGTTATTTACAATCTTTATAACTAATTTGAAATGACTTTTGCAAATTCAGAATATTTTTTTCTGCTCATACTGCTGATACCGTACATCTTGTGGTATCTGCTCCGAAGCAAGAAGTCTGAACCTACATTGCAGGTGTCAGATACACACATGTTCGAGTTCGCTCCGCGCAGTTATAAGGAGTATCTGGTGCATGTGCCGTTCGTCTTGCGCATTATAGCATTCGTTATGCTGATATGCGTTCTGGCGCGTCCTCAGACCCGCAACAGTTGGAGTGAGTCGGATGTCGAAGGAATCGATATCATGATGTGTATGGACGTGAGTACGAGTATGCTTGCCGAGGACTTGAAGCCGAACCGCATCGAGGCGGCTAAGGAGGTGGCTGCCGAGTTCATCAACAGCCGTCCGAACGACAATATCGGTCTGGCAATATTTGCCGGCGAGAGTTTCACCCAATGTCCGATGACGACCGACCATAACGTTCTGCTCAATCTCTTCAACAACGTGCAATGCGACATCGCGCAGCGCGGTATGATTGAGGATGGTACAGCCATCGGTATGGGTATTGCTACAGGTGTGAGCCGTCTTCAGGACAGCAAGGCTAAGAGCAAGGTTATCATTCTGTTGACCGATGGTTCTAACAACCGAGGCGATATCTCTCCGGCTACGGCTGCCGAGATTGCCAAGAGTCTTGGGGTCAGAGTCTATACCATCGGTGTTGGCTCGGTTGGGTATGCTCCATTCCCGATGGATACTGGTGCTGGAATCCAGTATGTCAACGTGCCTGTTGATATTGATGAGAAGACGCTTACAGATATCGCAACCGCTACCGACGGAGCGTACTATCGTGCCACATCTAAGGAGCAACTTGAGCAGATTTACAAGGATATCGACAAACTTGAGAAAACAAAGTTGAGTGTTAAGGAATACAGCAAGCGCAGCGAGTCGTATCAGTTGTTTGCATGGATTGCATTCTTCTGCATATTTGCCGAGTTGCTGTTGCGTAACACTATATTAAAAAGAATTCCATAAACAAGTGTACAATGTTCCGATTTGAAGATTCTAATTATCTGTATATACTTTTCATTATACCAGTTCTGATTGGATTGTATTATCTTTCGAATTGGCATAAGAAACGCCGTATGGCAAAATACGGCGAATGGAATTTGCTGAAGCAATTGATGATTGACTATTCGTCTTACCGTCCTGATGTAAAGTTTTGGCTGGTGTGCGTGGCGTTGGCACTTGTTATCGTGATGCTGGCGCGTCCGCAGTTTGGTTCAAAGATGGATACGGTTAAGCGAAGTGGCATCGAGGCGATGATTTGTATGGATATCTCGAACTCGATGATGGCAGAGGATGTTTCGCCAAACCGTCTGGAACGTGCCAAGATGATTGTGTCGAAACTTGTCGACAACATGGATAACGACAAAGTCGGACTCGTGCTTTTTGCCGGCGATGCTTTCACACAGTTGCCTATGACTGCCGATTATGTTTCGGCTAAAATGTTCCTCGACGGGGCTAATCCTTCGCTCATAAACCTTCAGGGAACAGATATAAAGAAAGCCATAAATATTGCATCTGGCAGTTTCTCGAAGAACGACAAGGTTGGTCGAGCCATCATCCTTATTACCGATGGCGAGGACAACGAAGGCGGAGCAATCGAGGCTGCAAGAGAGGCTCAGAAGAAAGGCATAAACATCTACATCTTGGGTATTGGTGATGCCAGCGGTGCTCGTATTCCTGATGGAAATGGCGGATATATGACCGACCATTCGGGCAATACGGTTATCACCCGTCTGAATGAGGAGATGTGCCGTCAGATTGCGCAGTCGGGCAAGGGTAAGTATATCCACGTTGACAACTCGAACTCGGCGCAGAACGAACTGAACGCAGAAATCAGCAAGTTGGCAAAGAGTGAGATGGAGAGTACAATCTATTCTGAATACGACGAGCAGTTTCAGGCATTTGCGTTGCTTGTGCTTGTGTTGCTTGTAGTCGACATCTGCGTTCTTGAAAAGAAGAATCCGTTGTCAAAGAAGTTCAAATTATTCTCTAAATGACCATGAAGAAATTTTTCATATTCATTATAATTATGCTGATTCTGCCGGTATGTGCCATGGCGCAGACCGACCGCGACTATATCCGCAAGGGCAACAGAATGATGAGAGATAGCAATTTTGTCGAGGCAGAGAAATACTACCTCAAGGCAGTTGAGCGGAACAGCAACAACGTCGAGGCGGTCTACAATCTCGGAAACGCCTACCTGTTGCAGCAGAAAGGCAAGGAGGCATTCGAGCAGTTTGAGAAGGCTTCGAAGATGACAGACAACAAGACAAAACTCGCCAAGATTTATCACAACATGGGCGTTGTTCTTCAGTGTGTTCGAAACCTTAATCAGGCTGCCGAGATGTATAAGAAAGCGTTGCGTTGCGACCCTAACGACAATGAGGCACGCTACAACTACATTCTCTGCAAGAAGCAGACTAAGAATCAGAAAAAGGACGACGAGAAGAAGGAACAGAAGAAGCAACAACAGCAACAGCAGAAGCAAGAGGAAAAGAAAGAAGAAAAGAAGCAGCAGCAACAAGAACCTCAGAAGAGCAGCATGACTAAGCAGAATGCCAAGCAGATGCTGAACGCTGTAATGCAGGACGAGAAAAATGTTCAGAATAAGTTGCAACAGAGGGTTCAGAGCAACCGTCGTAGTCTTGAGAAAAACTGGTAGTAGATAGTATGAAGAGAATATTCGTTATAATTTGCATCATTTTTGGTGTGATAATCAATGCCGGTGCGCAGACAATCAAAATCTATGCGCCGGGATTGGTTTCGGTAGGAGATAAATTCAGGGTAGAGTACACTATTGAATCGGTCGATGTAAATCATTTCCACGGTCCGAAGAACATTAGTGGACTGAACATTCTTAGTGGTCCTAACCAAAGCACGTCGCAGAGCATTACCATGATAAATGGCAAGACATCGCGACAGGGACGCACAAAGTTTACTTATATCGTATTGGCAACGAAGCCAGGAACATATACTATTCCAGGGGCTTCGGCTTCGGTAAACGGCAAGCCTGCGTCATCATCAACAACAAGTGTTAAGGTCAATGCGGCTGGAAGCGGTTCGTCGGCTGGTGCATCGTCATCTTCTTCGACAAAGGCAAGCAAGGCAGGAAATGCCATCACACAGAAGGATTTGTTTGTGGTTACGACCGTAAACAAATCTAAGGTCTATGAGCAGGAAGCCATCTTGCTTACATACAAGATTTACACCCTTGTGAACCTCGATAATTTTAAGCTTGACATGCCAGATGTGAAGGGCTTCCACACACAGAAAGTGCCTTTGCCAGTGGAAAGAAAATATGAGATTGAGCGACGCAACGGAATCAACTACAACACTTACGTGTGGTCGCAGTATGTTCTCTTCCCTCAGCAGAGTGGCAAACTCGAAATTCCAGCTCTGAGTGCACAGGCTGTCGTTCTTCAAGACAACGTTTCTGACGATCCGTTCGGAACCATGCTCAACGGAAACAGCAAAGTTCCAGTCAAAAAGTTCATTCCTACTCCGAAAATCACCATCGACGTAATGCCGTTGCCAAGCAAGCCAGATAACTTCTCGGGTGCAGTTGGCGATTTCGACATAAAGAGCGAAGTGAATACAACGAAACTGAAAGAGAACGAGACTCTTACGCTGAAGATAACCGTAGAGGGTAACGGAAACATGAAACTTCTTACAGCTCCGAAGGTTGAAGTGCCAAGCGAACTGGAGGCATACGACCCTAAGGTGACAGACAATACCGAACTCACCCCGAACGGCGTGAAGGGAAACAAGACTTTCGAGTATATGTTCATTCCGCGAAGCAAGGGGGAATACACAATTCCGGCCGTGGAGTTCGTTTATTTCGACCTCAAGACGAAGCGGTACAAGACCGTAAAAAGCAGAGTCTTCACCATTCATGTTGAGAAGGGTGATGGCACAAGCAATAGTAATGCAACTGCCGATTACACGAAGCGCGACGACGATATCCACTCTATAAAACTCGGCGACGAGGATTTGTATCCGATAAACGACAATCTGTTCGGCTCGTTTACGTTCTATCTCGGCTTTATTATTCCGCTCGTTGTGTTTATCATTGCATATTTCGTTATACGAAAAATCATGGCAGATAACGCCAACGTAACAAAGAAACGCAAGAAGGGCGCAAGCAAACTTGCCAACAAGCGACTTCAGGCTGCCAGCGAGATGATGAATAGACAAGACGAGGCCTTCTTCGACGAGATACTTCGCTCGCTTAGCGGATATGTTGCCGATAAGTTCAACATTCCGACAGTAGATATGACCAAGGAGAATATCATTGCCAAGTTGAGCGAGGCAGGCGTTTCTGCCGATGTTGCCAACGAACTTGTTGATGTGCTCGACGAGTGCCAGTTTGCCAAGTTCGCACCGGGCGATGCCGACGACAAGATGCAGTCTTTGTATGGCAAGGCATCGGACATTATCAATAAACTCGATAATCTTTTGAGCAAATGAAACAGATAATAGTATATATATTGTTTATTCTTGCGGGAGTCCAGAATTCATGGGCTCTCCGCGATACTGTAAACGCTGAGAAGTTTATAAAGGATGCTACGATGGCAAAGGCTAACGAAGCCTATCAGCAGGAACGTTACAAGGATGCAATAGACTTGTATTCTTCGATATACAAGACTGAGCGAGTAAGCGCCGCTCTTTATTACAACTTGGGCAACAGTTATTATCGCACGGGCAACATTGCCAAGGCTATTGTGAACTACGAACGTGCGTATCTGCTCGACCCGTCGGATGCCGACATTAAATTCAATCTCGACCTTGCCCGAAGCAAGACCGTTGACAAGATTACTCCGCAGAGCGAGATGTTCTTTGTTACTTGGACAAAGGCTCTCATTCTCAGCACAAGCGTTAAGGGATGGGCAACGACGGCAATCGTAAGTTTCTCGTTGGCTTTGCTTTTGGTTTTGGTGTTCATCTTCTACGGAAATCAGTTGTTCCGAAAGGTTGCTTTTTTCTCTGGAATCTTTTTCTTCTTGCTCTTTGTCGTGGCAAATATTTTCGCGTACGTTCAGCAGGACAACTTGATTAAGCGTCGTTCTGCCATCGTTATTGTTCCTGCCACATCGCTGAAGGGCGCGCCATCAGACAATAGTGCCGATGTGTTGAGTATTCATGCCGGAACGAAGGTGTATATTGACGACCCATCGATGATTGAGTGGAAGGAAGTCCATCTCGAGGACGGAAAGAAAGGCTGGGTAAGAATATCAACCATTGAAATCATCTGATTCGTATGCTCGAGAGTCTAAAACAACATGATATCGACCTTTTGCTTTCGCTAAACGGAAGCGATTCAATCTTTTGGGACCGTGTGATGACAAACGTCTCTACTACGGTTGCGTGGATTCCCGCGCTGCTGTTTCTGTTAATTGCCATTATCAGAAACAACAAGGTGAAGCATATTTCTGTAATCTTCGTGTTTCTGGCTTTGTCGGTGCTTTTGGCTGACCAGTTTGCATCGACGTTGTGCAAGCCGTACTTCATGCGCTTTCGTCCTACGCACGACCCAATGATAATGTATATGGTAGATACTGTTGATAATTACCGTGGCGGATTGTACGGCTTCATTTCGAGTCATGCCGCCAACACATTTGCGGTTGCCATATACATAACGATGTTGTTCAAGGACTTCAGAGTTTCGTTCAGCATGTTTGTGTGGGCAATGATTACGTCGTTTTCGCGCATATATCTCGGAGTTCATTATCCGGGAGATGTAGTGTGCGGAGCGCTTGCAGGCATCATTATCGGACTGATATGTTACAGCATCGTTCATTACACCATACTGAAGATGGGCAGAGTGTCGTTTGTTTCGAGTCAGTATAACCGAAACGGCTACCGAAACTCCGATATGCAGATGGTTGTTGCCGCCGTAAACATGACTTTCGTCGGAATTATTATTGCATCGCTGATATAATATGGAATATAAGCCGAAATACAGCAAGGACGAAATAGAAAAACTTGTGGCATGGATGGACAGCCACATGGACAGATTCCCTCAGGAGATAGAGATTGACAACTGTTCTTCGAGCATGAATCCGCAGTACACATATCTGTCGCTGCGCGAGCTTGTCACCTCTCGGTACGACAACATAACGTATTCATCGTACATCAAAATGGTTTACGATATGCGCGATGCCATTGCCAAAATTCTTGGCGAGGAAGTGGAGGATTAAAGCTTCTAAATATGAAAGCCGCGATATTCGCTTTGTTTCTGATTTGCTCGCTAAAAATAAGCGCCACTGATATTGATAAGCGTTTACAGAATGAATATCAGTGTTGTCGTGAGAAGCTAAAGAAGGAATTGAAGGAATATAGGCTTGACAGTATTCTTAGCGGTCATCGCTACTTTGTTTATGAGTTAAACGGTTGTAGTAGAGGAGATAGATATGTTGTGATTCCTACATCTGTGGATATGATGTATATTGTATAGAGCCGGGCTTCTCTGAGTACAAGATGAAGAGTTACGATAAGGATACTGAGGAATTGGCAAATCTTTTCACCTTGCCAGAGAAAGTCGTTGGTTGTGACAGGATGCATACGGATAAAGAAACCTATCTTCCCTTTTATTTCTATTGTGCTCTCTTCAATTCCGAAGATGATGTGGCTTTTGAATGGAACTTAACCACAAAGTGTGAAAAATGTGAGAAAAACGTTAATGCCGTAATAGGAAGTTTTATTGGTTTTGTTTTTTTTTGAAAGAACGCATAAAAAAATAAGAAATCCCCAAGGAAAAGTAATCCTCGGGGATTTCTTATGTATTGTAAGTAGTGTCTTTAGTATTCAACGGCATGTTCGCCAAGGAACTTGAATGAGAAGTTGTTTCCCTTCATTGATGGGTACTGGCTGCGTGCGTCGATGTCCTGACGGTTCTTCAGATGGTTAATCATCTGGCTGTAGCAGTCGAATCCGCTCTTGCCCTTAAGTTGAACAACGAACTGAGTGTCTTCGTATCTGAAAGGCGAGTAGTCTGTCTTTGGAATGGCGCGCTTGAATATCAACTTGCACTCGTACCACCCCGGATTCTCTTCCATCAGAATGTCTACGCGGCTCGGAATAAGTTTCGGACCTGTAGAGATAAGGTCGCTGTAAGGGAAATCCGATGCACTAAGGTTAACAGATGTGTCTCCGTTGGGAATCGGAGCCATCGCCTTTGGCGCATTAGATGCGCTTGAGTTTGAATTTGCATTCTTCTTGAACTCCTCGAGCGTTGAAACCTCTGTCTTTATTACAAGAAAATATACTTGACCTTTTAACTTTATTCTGCATGGATAACTTTTAGGACCTTCTACGAAGTCGATAAGTTGCTTTTTCTGCACATTCTTTAAACTTACTTCAGGTATGCTTTCAAGAAATTCGAGTGCAGCCTCTACATTAGGCACTACAACTTCCTGATCAAAAAAACGAACGTATAGATTCATTATTATATTTTTGTGTTTATTTAACCAAAACGTAATCTTCGGCAAAAATAATATAAAATTTCGTATATTCAAAAAATTTTGTTTGCATTATTTGCAACCTTAATTTAATGAGCCATGGTATCGTACACGATAATCTGACTAAAATCACTAAAATTAGTGACGACAACAATTCGTTTCACTAATTTTAGTGATTGCTTTATGTTCTTTAGCATACTATTTTTGCACTCGAAAAATTAAGTTGAATTATGGAGAGTTTTAAGAAATTCTTGGGAGCATTCGGTATGGTTGCGGCTATGGCAACGATGACGGTCTATGCTCAGGAAAACGGAGAAAGTGAAGACGGATATTCGAAATATCGCATTGGCGGATATGGCGAGATGCGTGCGGCGTGGAAGGATTACGGAAACAACCGCTTCTACGGCAGCAGCGAGGGCTCGGCTAAGAAGAACAGAGGCTCGATAAGCATTCCTCGCTTTGTTATTGCCGGTGACTATAAGTTTAATTCGAAGTGGATTCTCGGTGCTGAGATTGAGTTCGAATCGGGCGGCACGGGTATTGCCTACGAGATTGAGAACACAGAGAACGGCGAGTATGAAACCGAGGTTGAGAAGGGTGGCGAGGTTGCCATCGAGCAGTTTCACATAACCAGGATGATTCATCCGTCGTTCAATGTCCGTGTGGGACACATGGTTCTGCCGGTTGGACGCAACAACAAAAGTCACGAGCCGATTTTCTTCTTCGGAACAACACGCCCTGAAGGCGAGACTACGATAATTCCAAACACATGGCACGAAACAGGAGTCGAGTTTTTCGGCGAGTTTGGTCGCGGCTACGGCTCGTTCAACTATCAGGTTCAGATTGTTGAGGGATTGAATGCCAACGGATTCGACCGTAACAACTGGGCTGGAGGAGCAAGTCAGGGAATCTTCGAGGAAGACAACTTTACAAGCCCTGCATACGTTGCCCGATTGGATTATGT
>JAEEGH010017418.1_pt1 | contig 15324 bp, 12 predicted proteins | sample 9134181 | NCBI WGS metagenome assembly JAEEGH01 (sample SAMN16246544, study PRJNA631951) | gut metagenome | biome: gut microbiome; feature: rumen; material: DP-attached | host: Bos | place: Iran: Karaj | collected 2018-10 | reverse complement strand
AGATCTCCTCAGCTTAAAAAGGGTGCTGTTGCAGCGATAGTATTCTTCCTGGTATTTGTGCTCATATATCTTTTGCCATCTACCAATGATGCAGGAGAAGTGGTGTTCTTCAATATGTCAGATAATAACAGTATCTTTGTAAGAGACCTTCTCTGGACGGCAGTTCTTGGCCTGATGCTCATCGTAACTGTTTTTGTGATACCGAATTTTAAGAAAAAGAATCTTTTCCTGCTTGTTATGGTTGTTGCAGCCTGTGTTATTTCTACCTATGTGCCTGTTAAAAACGGAAGCTCTATCATCAGCGAAAAAGGGAAGACAAAGTGGCAGGAGCAGATGCTATTTAACAAGGTTGTGGTTGATCAGGAGCAGTTTTCCAGAGGCGAAGTGGATTCCACATCCACCAATTATGATATGGTCTGGGGAATTCCTTCAATCCACTGTTTCCTTAGCACGGTTCCATCCGAGATATTTGATTTCCTTCAGGGAACAGCTGGTATAACAAGAACTGTAGAGACAAACCTTCCTGTTGAAAGGTGTGGTATCAGGGCGCTGGTTTCAGCCAGATACTACTTCGAGAACGCCATCATCAGTAAGAACAGGGTTTATTACAATGAAGAGGGTACTGATGGATACATCTTTGCTGATAACCAGGATGGTTTCGATGTGTTCGAAAACTTAAATTTTATTCCTATGGGATTTACCTTTGATCACTATATTACAGAGTCAGAGTGGAGCGATCTTGTTCCTGAAGAACATGACTATGATCTTGTAAGAACCCTTATTCTTCCGGATGAAGTGGCAATCCAGCTTGGGGATAATCTTGATATGGATGAGCTTACGGCTGAGGATCTTACAGAGTATCCGCTTTCTTATTTGGGCTTTACTCAGGAATGCACGGACAGGGCCAGGACTTCCTGCGTCTCCTTTGAAACTGATACTCATGAGTTTAGTGCAAAGACCTCAGAAATAAAAGGGGACAAGCTGATCTTCTTTTCAGTTCCCTGTACAGAAGGCTTTAGATGTACTGTGGATGGAGTTCCAACCAATATCTATAAAGCTGATTACGGACTGATGGCTATCCCTGTTTCCGAAGGGACGCATGATATCAGAGTAACCTACAGACCGGAAGGACTCATGTCCGGACTTATCATGACGGTTCTTGGAATAGCTCTTTTAATTATCTATTCCAGATTAAAAAACATCAATAAAAACGATTAAATTTGTTATGTGTTTCTGAGATATTTTTTATGTTATATTCTGTATAATTCGTTTGATAAAAAATAAGGTAAGGAGATACGTATGAGCAAGATGACCATGAGCCAGAAGATTCTGGCAGCGCATGCAGGACTTGAGCAGGTTCAGGCGGGGCAGCTTATTGAGGCTGATCTGGACCTGGTTTTGGGGAATGACATAACAAGCCCTGTAGCCATCAAGGAACTGTCCAAGTTTAAGACAGAGGGGGTATTTGACAAGGATAAGATAGCCCTTGTTCCCGATCACTTTGTACCTAACAAGGATATTAAGTCCGCGGAGAACTGTAAGTGTGTCCGCGAATTTGCTATTAAGAACAAGATCACCAATTATTTTGAAGTCGGACAGATGGGCATTGAGCATGCTCTTTTACCTGAGAGAGGACTTACGGTTCCGGGAGATCTTATAATCGGAGCCGATTCACATACCTGTACCTACGGAGCACTGGGAGCTTTTTCAACTGGAATAGGCTCAACAGATATGGCTGCAGGCATGGCAACAGGTAAGGGCTGGTTTAAGGTTCCTTCAGCCATTAAGTTCAATATCGTGGGCAAGCCTTCCAAATGGGTAAGCGGCAAGGATGTGATCCTTCATATCATCGGTCTTATCGGCGTTGACGGAGCTCTTTACAAATCAATGGAATTTGTCGGCGAGGGTATTAAGAACCTGACCATGGACGATAGATTTACCATTGCCAACATGGCCATTGAGGCCGGCGGCAAAAACGGCATATTCCCTGTGGATGAGATTGCGCTTGAGTATCTTAAGGAGCATGCTCCCGGCAAGGAGTACAAGATATTTGAGGCAGATGAGGATGCCGAGTATGATGAGGAATACACTATTGATCTGAGTACTCTTAAGTCAACGGTTGCTTTCCCTCACCTTCCCGAAAATGCTCATACCTTTGATGATATCGGGGATATCAAAATCGACCAGGTGGTTATCGGATCCTGCACCAACGGCCGAATCGATGACCTCAGAACAGCTGCCGGGGTTCTTGAGGGAAGACATATTGCAGATGGCATGAGATGCATCGTGATTCCCGCAACTCAGAAGATTTATCTCACAGCCATGGAAGAGGGACTTCTTAAGACCTTTATCGAGGCAGGATGTATAGTTTCAACTCCTACCTGCGGTCCGTGTCTTGGAGGATACATGGGCGTTCTTGCCTCAGGCGAGAGATGCGTATCCACCACAAACCGTAACTTCGTGGGCAGAATGGGAGCCATAGATTCAGAGATCTATCTGGCATCGCCGGCTGTAGCTGCTGCCAGCGCCGTTACAGGCAAGGTTTCTGAACCTGCCGAGCTTGGACTTTAAGAGGAGGATGAGATATGAAAGCTGCTAAGGGAACAGTTTTTAAATATGGAGACAACGTAGATACAGATGTAATTATTCCTGCCCGCTACCTTAATACCACTGATTCAAAAGAGCTGGCGAAGCACTGCATGGAAGATATCGACAAGGATTTTGTGAACAAGGTCCGGGAGGGAGACATTATCGTGGCCGACAAGAACTTTGGCTGCGGTTCCTCAAGAGAGCATGCACCTATATGTATCAAGGCAGCTGGCGTTAGCTGCGTAATAGCCAAGAGCTTTGCGAGGATCTTTTACAGAAACAGCATTAACATCGGTCTTCCCATTATTGAATGCGAAGAGGCTGCTGAGAATATAAAGGCAGGCGATACCGTGAGCATTGATTTTGATACCGGAATAATCACCGATGAGACCACCGGTAAGAGCTTTAAAGGCCAGGCATTCCCGCCCTTCATGCAAAAGATCATTGATTCAGAGGGTCTTATAAATTACATCAACTCAAAATAATACGAGAATAAATGCGCCGCAGCGGACTTAAGGCTGTGGCGTTATTTTTTAAAATGTATTATTATTGTAGAGTATATGATTCAATGGGAGGACTATTATGGGCAGATTGTTCTGTGTTATCCCCTGTTACAATGAACAGGAGGTTCTACCTGAGACTTCTACTCGTATTCTGGCCAAGCTCCGAGAGCTTATATCTAAGAATAAGATTTCAGATGACAGCAGAATAGTATTTGTAAATGACGGATCAAGGGATTCCACTTGGGAGATCATTTCTTCTCTTCATGAGAGCGATCCTCACTTTCAGGGCGTAAACCTTGCCAACAACGTCGGCCATCAGAATGCTCTTTTGGCAGGACTTATGACCGTCAAGGATCACTGCGACATGGCGGTTTCAATGGATGCGGATCTTCAGGATGATATCAATGCCATCGAAGAGATGGTGGACAGATATAACGAAGGGTATGACGTGGTCTACGGAGTCAGATCCAAGAGGGCTACGGACACCTTCTTTAAGCGCGCTACAGCTGAGGGTTTTTACAAGCTGATCAACGGTCTTGGAGCCAAAACTGTTTACAATCATGCTGATTACAGACTTATGTCGAAGCGCGCTCTTGACGCTCTTTCAGAGTTCAATGAGGTTAACCTGTTCCTTAGGGGAATTGTTCCCATGATCGGGTTTAAGAACACTGTAGTTTACTACGAGAGAGCCGAGAGATTTGCCGGGGAGAGCAAATATCCCCTTAAGAAGATGCTGAGCTTTGCGGTGGAGGGTATCACCAGCCTTAGCACCAAGCCTATCAAGATGATAACGGGACTTGGATTTTTTATTTTCTTTGTGAGCATCGCTGTTTTGATTTACAGCCTTGTCAGGCACTTTACCCATCACACCATTCCAGGATGGACCACCACGGTTCTTTCCGTATGGGCAATCGGTGGACTTATCATGATATCCCTTGGTATCATAGGAGAGTATATCGGCAAGATTTATCTTGAGTCCAAACACAGACCGAGATTTATCATAGAATCTTATCTGGACGACAATAAGTCCTGATTGGATAGATCAATATTATTAGTTAGATAGGAGTTAAGTAATAAAATGGCAAACGGACATGGCAAAAAGCCGGAAGATTTTAAGAGAGAGATGGAGGAGAACTTCAGGGTTCAGCCTTCAGAGCATACTCACGTTAAAAAGGTCATCGGAGTAGTGAGCGGAAAGGGTGGCGTAGGAAAGAGCCTTGTTACAGGTCTTTCTGCGGTTTCCATGAGCAGAAAGGGATATCAGGTAGCAATTATGGATGCCGATATCACCGGCCCTTCTATTCCTAAGATGTTCGGTATAGGAAAGTGCAACTTTGCAGATGAGACAGGAATGCTCCCTGCGGTTACAGCAGGCGGCATGAAGATAATGAGTCTTAACATGCTGATGGACAATGAGACTGATCCCGTTGTCTGGAGAGGTCCTGTTATTGCAGGTATTGTCAAGCAGTTCTGGTCAGATGTTAACTGGGGCGATGTGGACTACATGTTTGTAGACATGCCTCCGGGAACAGGAGACGTTCCGCTTACGGTATTCCAGTCACTTCCTGTGGATGGCATCATTGTGGTTGCAACTCCTCAGGAGCTTGTTGGAATGATTGTTGAAAAGGCCATCAACATGGCACAGATGATGAATATTCCTGTTCTTGGCATTGTTGAGAATATGAGTTATACCAAGTGTCCTCACTGCGGAGAGCCCATTTATCTCTTTGGCGAGGGTAATGTGGACAAGTACGCAGCAGACAGAGGACTTGAAGTCCTTGGCAAGATCCCGCTGGATCCCGAGTTTGCTGCGCACTGCGACGCAGGTAATGCAGAGGAGATTGAATTTGATTGCCTTGAGAGCCTTGTGAACAAGCTGGATTCAATGCTCAAATAATATAAAATTTTCAGAGGGAACTCATATGAAGCTTAAGCCTGAAAAAAATCAAATAACATGGGGCATAACCATATTTGCGGTGGCAGTTGCGCTGATGATCGTGTATTACATGATGTTTAAATCCGCCAGCGCCATAGCCTTCTTTTACAAGATAATAAATGCTCTTTCGGGAGTTATTATCGGAATTTCCATAGCTTATGTGCTGATCCCTGTTCTTGATGCGATAGAGACCAAGCTCCTTAAGCCTCTTTATGTGAAGAAGGGCATCGATGTCTCTTTTGCCCAGGAAGCCAATTGGAACAAGAGGAGACAGATGAGAGCAATTGCTGTGGCTATCACAATGTTTGTGTTTGTCTTCATGCTCTATAGCCTTTTTAGCAGCATTTTGCCTCAGCTTATAAGCAGTATACGAGAGATTTCATTTAACCTTCCGATTTATATCAGAAACCTTGATTATTACGCCAATTCACTGGTTGAGAATAATCCCGAACTTCAAGAGCTCATTGATACCTTCATCAAGGGATATTATGAGACCCTGAGTTCTTATATCCTTGAGAAGCTTCTTCCGCAGATGCCGGATGATAAGATCCTTCTTGAGACGGTATCAAGAAGCTTTATGTCAGTTGTGGGTGTAGTTCTTGATCTTATCGTAGGCTTTATTGTTGCGATTTACATCCTTAATTCCAAGGAGCGCTTCACAACTCGTGGCAAGAAAATAGCTTATTCTTTATTTAAAGAAGATTTTGCCAACGAGCTGGTGGGAGGCTTCAGATTTGCCAACAAGACCTTCAAGGGCTTTATCGGCGGCAAGCTTCTTGATTCCATCATTATCGGAATAATTTGCTACATAGGGTGTCTCCTTCTTAAGATCAATTACCCGGTGCTGATATCTGTAATTGTCGGTGTTACCAATATCATTCCTTACTTTGGCCCATACATCGGCGGTATTGCGGGAGCTCTTTTGCTGGTAATGATCAATCCCATGAAGGCATTGGTGTTCCTGATCTTTGTAATCGTGCTTCAGCAGTTCGACGGAAACATACTGGGGCCCAGGATTCTTGGGGGTTCCACAGGACTTTCAAGTTTTTGGGTTATCTTTTCCATTACCTTCTTTGGCGGCATGTGGGGCATTATCGGACTTCTTTTGGGAGTGCCGATCTTTGCGGTTATTTATGCCTTCTTTGCAAGGCTTACCAACCACTTCCTTGCCAAGAAGAAGCTCAGTACCCTGACCGGAGATTACTACGACCTTGCTTATATCGAAAACCACGAATACAAGCTTTTGAGCGATCCTTCCAATACCAAGTTCCATGCGGCCAAGGGAGAATCCTCATTTAGAAATCTGTTTAAAAAGAGAGTCAGCAACACCGAGCATATGACTCCCAGAAAGACAGAGAAGACAGAAAACAATAAACGTGAGGATAATAATCAGAGCACTTGACTGTTGCAGATTATGAATTATAATGTTATTTATTAGTGCTTTGAAGTGCTAAAGTAATTCGAAAGGACAGGCAGGAGATGGGAAAAAAGAATTTAGATTGGGCTAATATTGGATTTACCTATATGGTAGCGGACAAGAGATATGTGTCCAACTACAAGGACGGAAAGTGGGACGACGGCGTCATTACCGAGGATTCCAAGATTGTTCTCAGTGAGGATGCAGGTGTTCTCCATTATGCACAGGAGTGTTTCGAGGGACTTAAGGCCTATGAGACAGAGGATGGCAGGATCGTTACCTTCAGACCTGACCTTAACGCAGCCAGAATGGTTGATTCGGCCAAGAGGCTTGAGATGCCTGCGTTCCCTGAAGATAGATTTATAAAGGCAGTAGAAGAGGTTGTTGCAGCCAATGCAGATTGGGTACCTCCTTACGGAAGCGGTGCAACTCTCTATATCAGACCTGTTATGTTTGCCACAGGCAATGTTATCGGTGTTAAGCCTGCCGATGAGTATCAGTTCAGAATTTTCGTTACACCTGTTGGACCTTACTTTAAGGGCGGCGCCAAGCCAATCGTTGTAAAGATCAGTGACTTTGACAGAGCGGCACCTCACGGAACAGGCAACATCAAGGCCGGACTTAACTACGCAATGAGCCTTCATGCCATTGTTACAGCTCATGAGGAAGGCTTTGCCGAGAATGTATATCTTGATGCTGAGTCAAGAACTTATATTGAGGAGACAGGAGGCGCCAACATTATCTTCGTTACCAAGGATGGCGGGCTTGTTGTTCCCAAATCACACACAGATTCAATTCTGCCTTCTATCACAAGAAGATCAATTGTCTATGTGGCCAAAGAGATCCTGGGTATGCAGGTTGAGGAGAGACCGGTTAAGCTTTCTGAGGTTCATGAATTCGTTGAGATGGGCCTTTGCGGAACAGCTGCTGTTATCAGCCCTGTTGGCAAGATCAATGATCACGGCAAGGAGATCTGCTTCGAAAACGGAATGGATGAGATGGGACCTGTTATCAAGAAGCTCTACGATACTCTGACAGGTATCCAGATGGGTACAGTAGAGGCTCCCGAGGGATGGATCCACGAGATCAAGATGTGAGAATGTAATATAGATCGCGATAAAGATAAAGCACAAGGGCTTAGCTGATGCAGGCCATTGTGCTTTTATTTTGCATGTATTATTTGTTGCAGTACTGGGAATACTTCTTGGGGGATATACCAACGGACTTGGTAAAGGCCTTTAAGAAGTTACTGTAATCAGAGAAACCGCAGCGGTCGCATACCTCGCTGACACCTATACCTTCCGCCAAAAGAGATTTGGCAATGGAAATTCTGCGGGCTGTCAGGTACTTATTGATGGTTGTGCCGGTAGCTGACTTAAATATCCTGCATATGTAGGACTCGCTGATATAGAAATGCTTGGACAGATCTCCGATGCTGACAGGGTACTGGATATTATTGTTGAGGTAGGAGAGGATGGCATCTACCTGATCGTTGTAGGTGGAAGGCTTCTCGGTCTCCTTGTTGTCCTCCCTGTCTGCGATGATCTGGTTGATCATCACGAAGAGCTCAGTAAATGTGGCCCTTTCAAGAAGGTCGTGTCCGAAACCGTTGCTGGTAACTATCTTATTAATAAAGTACAGAAATCTGCCCTGTTGCTCCTGGGTGAGGCTCACCTTATGAGAAAACTTGTCACTCCTGTTTGAAAAGCAGGCATCAAGATCTGTCTCAGGGCTTGAAATACTGCGCATATACTCGGGATCTATCATGATCACGATACGTTCATGAAGCTCCTTGTCTATCTGCGTGAGATAGTGGGAGTCATATTGATTAATAAGGAAGAGATCTCCGGGGACAATATCGTAAACCTGGTTGTCGATAAGAAACTGCTTGCCTCCGGATATAGAAAAGTAGACTTCATAGCAATCATGGATGTGCATCTCCATTGCCTTTTCATCCTTATATAAGTGGGCGATGGAAAAATACTTTTTCTCCATGCTCTCTGCCATGGCATCTTTACATGAATTAAGTTCTCGCATATAATCCTCTTGGTAGGCCCAAAGCCTGTATTTTCTTGAACAAAGCGTATATCTATCATAAACCATGACTTCAGTATTTGCAAGTTTTTGACTTTGTTAAAGATTTATCTCGAAAATGCTATAGTAGGCCAATGAAAGAATGTTAAAAATGTTGTTGACAAATCCAATGCCTATGGGTATACTACATTAGTATGCTAATGAAGAAATGTCGATATTGCCTTTATTAAGGCGATTTCTGATACCGATACAGTAAGGAGGTGTTACTGAAATGTCAATCTGCCCAAAGAATAAATCATCTAAAGGACACAGAGATCAGAGAAGAGCTAACTGGAAAATGACAGCTCCTACCCTGGTTAAGTGTGGTCATTGTGGTGCCCTTATGCAGCCTCACATGGCATGCAAGAAGTGCGGCTACTACAACAAGAAGAGCATTGTTAAAGCTGAGGCATAATTAGTACAACCTCATATTTTACAAGAATTTTAAGGCTTTCCGGTTTGCTCCGGAAAGCCTTGATTTTTGTATAATGCTTTAGTACACTATAACTTGTTCTGAAAACACACATGGAGGAACATAAGGGATGTCAGATATTGTTCGCGTAGCTGTTGATGCTATGGGCGGAGACAATGCCCCCTACGTTACAGTCAAGGGTGCGGTCGATGCCGTTAAGGAGAGCAAGGATCTTAAAGTCTTTCTCGTGGGCCGTCAGGCAGACGTGGAGGCAGAGCTTTCCAAATATGATTACAACAAGGACAGGATCGAGGTTGTTGACGCCACTGAGGTTATAGAGATGGCTGAACCTCCTGTTATGGCCATTCGCAAAAAGAAGGATTCTTCTATTGTTAAGGCTATGTACATGGTTAACCACGGCGAGGCTGATGCTTACGTGTCTGCAGGCAGTACCGGCGCCACACTGGTTGGCGGACAGGTTATAGTCGGAAGACTTAAGGGAGTAGACAGAGCACCCCTTGCGCCGCTTATTCCTACTGAGAAGGGCAGCTCCCTTCTTATTGACTGCGGAGCCAATGTTGATGCCAGATCCAACCACCTGGTTCAGTTTGCCAAGATGGGAACCGTTTATATGGAGAACATCATGGGCATCAAGAACCCCACAGTAGCCATAGTTAACATCGGCGCTGAGGAGGAGAAGGGCAATGCTCTTGTTAAGGAAACCTTCCCCCTTCTTAAGAACTGTCCCGACATTAACTTTATCGGCAGCATCGAGGCCAGGGATATTCCTTCGGGCTACGCTGACATTATTGTCTGCGAGGCCTTTACCGGCAATGTTGTACTTAAGATGTATGAAGGCGTTGCCAAGTCACTTATGCACGTTATCAAGAAGAGCCTTATGAGCAGCCTCAAGACCAAGATCGGAGCACTGCTTATCAAGAAGGACCTCAAGGAGACTCTGTCCAACTACAACATGGACAAGTATGGCGGAGCACCTATGCTGGGACTTAAGGGGCTTGTTGTAAAGACACACGGAAGCGCCAGTGATATTGAGGTTAAAAATTCTATTTTGCAATGTGTGACCTTTACAGAACAGAAAATTAGTGAGAAGATTAGCGCAAAGATTTCTGAGTAATTTATTCATTGAATATGGCGCTGAGAATATTTAAATTATAAAAGGAACGGAGATTTATTATGGAATTCGAGAAGATGAAAGAAGTTATTGCAAACGTACTCAATGTTGATCCCGAGGAGATCAAGCTTGAGACAACATTCACTGAGGACCTTGGAGCTGATTCACTGGATCTTTTCCAGATCATTATGGGACTTGAAGATGAATTTGATGTTCAGATCGATCCTGAGAAGACAGAGAATATCACTACTGTCGGCGAGGCTGTTGAACTCCTCAAGACCGCAATCTCATCCAAGTGATTGGTTGCAACCTATAGACTTTTACTGAGGCAGTTTAATACAGCTGCCTCATGTTTTTTATTATGATGAGAAACGCATTTTGATTAAAACAAGACATATCGGGAGAAATATGTTAACAGAAGAAGATATCAGGAGATTTGAAAACTCAATAGGATATACTTTCAAAGATAAAGCTCTTATAACACAGGCTTTTACCCACAGCTCTTTTGTCAATGAGCAGAAGATTAATAAAAAGCCCGATTACGAGAGACTTGAGTTCCTTGGAGATGCTGTACTTGAAATGATCTCAAGCGCTTATCTTTTCAGAAAGTATCCTGACAAGAAGGAAGGCGAGATGTCCAAGATGAGAGCCTGCCTTGTTTGTGAGGGTGCTTTGGCCTATGATTCACAGGCTCTGGATATTAAGAAATATATTCAGCTTGGTAAGGGCGAGGAGGCCACCGGAGGCAGGAACAAGGAATCCATCATAGCCGACATCATGGAGGCCATTATCGGAGCTCTCTATCTTGACGGTGGAATACAGGAATCTAAGCGTTTTATTGATTCTTATGTGCTCTCCAATACAGAGGCTGTGCAGATGTTTGTGGACAGCAAGACTGTACTTCAGGAGATCGTCCAGGGAGAAAATTTGGGCGATATCAGGTATGAAATATGTGGCGAAAGTGGACCTGAACATGATAAAATATTTGAGGTTCGCGTTTTTGTTGGCGACAAGAATCTGGGAGAGGGGGCAGGAAAGACCAAAAAGGCTGCGGAGCAACAGGCAGCATATAAGGCCGTTCTTGTACTAAAAGAAAGAAGTAATGTATCTAAAGAGCATTGAGATTCAGGGTTTTAAATCCTTTGCAAATAAACTGAAATTTGATTTTCATAACGGTATCACCGGAATTGTAGGGCCTAACGGATCAGGTAAGAGTAATGTAGCCGATGCCGTCAGGTGGGTTCTTGGTGAGCAGCGTATCAAACAGCTGCGTGGCGGTTCCATGCAGGATGTCATTTTCTCCGGAACCGAGCTGCGTAAGCCTCTTGGCTATGCCTATGTAGCCATCACTCTGGATAATTCTGACCATTCACTGGCAATTGATTATGATGAAGTAACTGTCTCCAGGCGTCTTTACAGATCCGGAGAGAGTGAATATATGATAAACGGTTCATCCTGCAGACTTAAGGATGTAAACGAGCTGTTCATGGACACAGGTATCGGTAAGGAGGGTTACTCCATTATCGGTCAGGGTCAGATTGATCAGATCCTTTCAAGTAAGCCTGAGGACAGGAGAAACCTCTTTGACGAGGCTGCAGGTATCGTTAAGTTCAAGGCCCGCAAGGAAACAGCTATCAAGAAGCTTGAAGAGGAGAAGATCAACCTCACAAGACTTTCTGATATTCTCTCAGAGCTTGAGAAACAGATCGGCCCCCTGGAGAAGCAGTCCGAGGTTGCCAAGGAGTACTTAAAGCACAGAGAGAGACTTAAGACTCTTGACGTTAACATGTTCCTTTTGGAGAACAATGCCCAGACCCAGCAGCTCAAGGAAGCAGCAGACAATCTGGAAATTGCCAACAAGTCCCTTGAGGAAGCCAAGGAGAGTTACGAGCAGACCAAGAATGAATATGAGAATATCCAGCATCAGCTTGAAGAGCTGGACAAGGCTATAGACGAGGCCCGTGCCAGAATCACAGATTCCTCCGTCAAGAAGGAGAAACTGGAAGGCCAGATCGGTATCCTTAACGAGAAGATCAAGTCCGCATCCGAGAATGACGCTCATTTCAAGAAGAGAGAGCAGGATGAGAGAGACAAGATCGGAGTCAAGAACCGGGAAAAAGATAAATACCTGGCCGAAAAGGAAGAAATAGACAAGGAAGCTGAGGGGCTTTTTGCCGACAGAAATGAGGCAAGAAAAGAGCTGGACTCAGTTCTTACACGTATAGAGAACATCAACAACGAGGTTGAAGAGTGCAAGAGCACCATCATCAAGACTCTTAATACCGGAGCCACCATTAAGTCACAGCTCAGTTCACTTGAGACCATGAAGGAACAGGTTAACATCAGAAAGGCCGAGCTTACAGGCAAGCTGGTCAAGGCTCGTTCCGATGAATCCAAGCAGGAGGAGACTCTTAAGAAGCTCCGCGATGAGTTTGACATTATCACTGCTGAGATCTCCGAGATGAACAAGAGGATGAAGGACACTGAGGCTGAGATTGTCAGCATCCGTGAGGGCATGAGCCAAAAGGATACCAAGCTTCGCAAGACTCAGGAACTCTACCAGCAGGAGAAGTCCAGACTTGAAGTTATTGCCAACCTGACTGAGAAATACGAGGGTTACGGCGGCAGTGTCAAGAAGGTCATGGAGCGCAAGGATGACACTAAGGGTATCATCGGTGTAGTTGCTGATATCATCAAGACCTCTTCCAAGTATGAAACAGCCATCGAGGTAGCTCTTGGCGGTAACATTCAGAATATCGTTACCGACAATGAAGAGACTGCCAAGAAGATGATCGAATATCTTAAGCAGACCAAGGCCGGAAGAGCAACCTTCCTTCCGCTTACGTCTCTGGACAATCCACCTGAGCTCAAGGCCAAAGAGGCACTTAATGAGCCCGGCGTTCTGGGCATGGCGGATGAACTTGTTGAGACCGAGGACAAATACAGGCCTGTGGCCAAGGCAATGCTGGGCAGGATCGTTGCGGTTGACAATATCGACAACGCGGTCAAGATTGCCAGAAAGTACAAGTACACCGTCAGAATGGTCACTCTTGAGGGTGAACTTCTTGTTCCCGGTGGTGCCATCAGCGGAGGCGCATTCAAGAATAACGCCAACTTCCTTGGAAGACGCCGAGAGATGGAAGAGCTCGAGAAAAACGTCAAGAAGTATCAGGAAGAAATAGAGACTATCCAGCAGGATATTCAGGATAGCAAGAATAAGAGAAATGAGCTCAGAACTCTTGCGGAGGAGCTCAGGACAGAGCTTCAGAGCAAGTTTATTGCTCAGAATACAGCAAGACTCAACGTTACCAACGAAGAGCAGAGACAGAATGAGCAGAAGGGCAATTACTCAGATCTTAAGGCCGAGAACGATGAGATCGAGGCTAAGCTCGCCGAGATAGCTACGGAAAAGGAAGCAGCTCTTTTGTCTCTTGAAGAATCCGAAAGGCTTGAGAAAGATTGCTACTCAAAGGTCGATAAATTCCAGGCTGAACTTGAAGGGCTTCATGAGATCGAAGAGCAGGAGAATGAAAAGGTTGCCAAGTGGGACATCCAGTACGAGAAGGTTGTTCAGAAGCAGGAGTTCTCCAATCAGAATATCAAGCGTGTGGATCAGGAGATCGAGGCTGAGGAAAAGGCCCTTGAAGAGATTCTTGAGTCCATGGAGAGGAACACTCAGACTCTTGAGCAGAGCAAGGCTGACATTGAGCAGATAAGGCTTACAATCGAGGCTTCTGTGGATGTTCAGTCAGACGCTTCCAAAGAACTTGATGAGAAGAAAGAGCTCAAGAATGAGCTTACTCTTTCCCAGAAGGATTTCTTTGGTAAGACGGAAGAGCTTAACAAGCAGATGTCCGACCTGGATAAAGAGGTTGTAAGACTTAACAACAAGAGAGAAAAGTGCCAGGAGGCCATCGAGAGCAGGATCAACTACATGTGGAATGAGTATGAGATCACTCTTACGGATGCAGCTGAGCTCAGAGATGAGAATATGAATGACATCTCATCCATGAGGAGAGAGTCCGGTTCCTTAAAGGATGCCATCAGAAAGCTGGGAGATGTAAACGTAAACGCCATCGAGGATTACAAGAACCTCATGGAGAGGTATACTTTTATGAAGACTCAGCATGATGATCTTGTGGAGGCTGAGGAACAGCTTAAGGAGATCATCAAGGATCTTGATGAGTCCATGCGTAACCAGTTCATTGAGCAGTTCAAGCTCATTAACAGTGAGTTTGACAAGGTATTTAAGGAGATGTTCGGCGGTGGTAAGGGAACCCTTGAACTGTCAGAGGGAGAGGATGTACTCGAATCCGGAATCATCATCAATGCACAGCCTCCGGGCAAGAAGCTTGTAAACATGATGCAGATGTCCGGTGGAGAGAAGGCTCTTACAGCGATCGCGCTTCTCTTTGCAATCCAGAATCTGAAGCCTTCACCTTTCTGTCTGCTTGACGAGATTGAGGCGGCTCTTGATGAGAACAACGTTGTTCGCTTCGCAAGATACCTGCATAAGCTTAAGAGCACTCAGTTCATTGTTATCACCCATCGTCGCGGTACCATGGAGAGCGCAGATAGACTGTACGGTATCACCATGCAGGAGAAGGGTGTCTCCACACTGGTCAGCGTAAATCTGATCGAAAACGAATTGGATAATTAAGGGATATGGAAGAAAACGAAAAGAAGCCGGGCTTTTTTGCGCGGTTGAAAGCAGGTCTGACAAAGACCAGAGACAATTTCACATCCGGTCTTGCGTCGATTTTTACCGAAAACGAGATCGATGAGGATTTTTATGACGAACTGGAAGAGACGCTGATCATGAGCGACCTTGGTGTTCATACCACCGAGGCGATCCTGGAAAAGCTCCGTCAGGAGATCAGGGAAAAGCATCTGAAAAAACGCTCGGACTCCCTTCAGATCCTCATTGACAGCATTCGGGAACAGATGCAGGTGGGCGAGACGGCTTACGATTTTGAGAAAAAGCAGTCCGTCGTGATGGTCATCGGCGTCAACGGTGTCGGCAAGACTACCACCATCGGAAAGATGGCTGGTAAGCTGCATGATCAGGGAAGACGTGTTCTCATCGCGGCAGCGGATACCTTCCGTGCAGCAGCGGCAGATCAGCTGGAGGAATGGGCAAAGAGGGCTGATGTTCCCATGGTGTCCAGTTCCGAGGGCGCGGATCCCGCAAGCGTGGTCTTTGATGCGGTCAGCGCAGCGAAAGCCAGAGGAGTGGACGTGCTCCTCATCGATACCGCCGGA
>JAEEGH010017416.1_pt1 | contig 15324 bp, 7 predicted proteins | sample 9134181 | NCBI WGS metagenome assembly JAEEGH01 (sample SAMN16246544, study PRJNA631951) | gut metagenome | biome: gut microbiome; feature: rumen; material: DP-attached | host: Bos | place: Iran: Karaj | collected 2018-10 | reverse complement strand
TAGAAACTTCACGCGAAAACAGCGGCATTCTTTGTAAATTTTATGCAGAACAATCAGATTTGTACCAGAAACTTTCATCAGAAGAAAAACTGCATATTTTTAGAATTATTCAGGAAAGCGTAACTAACGCCATAAAACATTCCAAGGCAGAAGAAATAAGTGTAATCATCCGCGAAGAAAAGAATAACATTGAAAAAGACGGTCTGCTCTTTTTAATAAACGACGACGGCTGTGGAATGCAGGAAAGCAGTCCTGATAAAGAAAGCACTCATCTGGGTATAAAGGGAATAAAAAGCCGCGCTTCTATTATTGGCGCAGACCTTGAAATAAAAAGCAACAGCGAAACCGGCACCCAGATTAAGCTATTTTTAGCGCTTTAAGAATTTTATTTATTCCAAGATAGCACAAATAACCAAGAGAAAGGCAGATTCCCTTATCCAAAATATTTACGGGCACACGGGGAAGCAGAGCTGAAATAAAGACTGGCACACTATTTGAAGAAAGCAGGCTGTACATAAAGCGAATCTGAGAATCTTCTTTATATTCCGCAATTGCATTAAGAACAGTAAAAATTACCGCGCCTTCCAGACTTATAACAAGAGCCGTTATAAAAATCAAAAGAAGAATATCAGAAAGATGAATTTCACGGCCTTTTAAAATATAAAGACGGATGATTACCACAACAGAAAGATTACAGATTGTCCAGACAAGAGTTGTTAAATCGTAATGATTTACAAAAGTACAGGCCAGATGATAAAGAACCGCACAAATTAAACCACTTACAAGGCCGAAAAAACTTGCAGTAACAGTAAAGAGAGTGTCCAGATAAAGTGGAATAGAAAAATCAGGCTTTACCTGATTTAGAAGATTTAATCCCAAATTACAGATTGCAAAAATTAGTCCAAGAGGAATTTGAAACTTTAGCGAGACAGAATAAGCCTTTTTTTCCATACTTTATTCTATCCTAATTTTTCAGCGGCTTCTTCCCAGGCGGCTGTTGTTTCGTCTATTTGAGAAGTAAGGACTTCTATTTCCCTCTGAACCGCCTTTGCTTTTTCGCCGTTGGTGTAAACTTCCGGCAGGGCAAGCTTTGCTTCCAGGTCAGACTTCTTTGCTTCCAGTTCGCTTATCTGGGCTTCCAGGCGGGAAACTTCTTTTTCCAGCTTGCGACGCTCGGATTCTAAGCGCTTTTGTTCTTCCCAGCTAAGCTGAGTTGGCGCACCAGAAGTGGCACTTGCAGAGCTGCCAAGGGGGGCGTTACGGGGGGCTTGCCCCCCGTTAGAAGGGGTAGCGGAAGACGGCTTGCCGGCTGGAGCGAGGGGAAGGCTTTCCCCTCCTTTATCAACAATCCACCCGTACACCAAAGTGTTGCCAGCAGCTTCCAAGAGTGCCTTAGGGCGAGAGAAAATTTTACTTACAAGTTCAATACAGCCCTTACCAGAAGCGCGCACAATACCAAGTGCGGCCGGCGCAAGAGCGGTTGCAATAGAAGAAATCGGGTCTTCCGGAGTGTACTGATCTGGCGTCATGGCTGCACCTTCAGGAATGGCAGAAAGCGGTACTGTCTGCGGGTCTGGGTAACAGGATCTTCCGGCTCAATTGTAGGAGAAAGAATGCTGTCCAAAATAGACAGGTCTGCCTCGCGGTCCACGCTCAAAGGCTTCATTGCGTCGCCAATTGCAGGTTTACGGAATTCCGAACTTGCCTCGGCGGCGGTTCCAATAAAGGTGTCGGTCGGCGAAATATCCGGCGGAGTTACCTCGTAGTTTCCAACATTGTTCCAGCACATATAGCCACGGTCGATGGCATCGCGCACGCCAAAGAACTGCTTACGGATATAATCAGAATCGTAGTAGAGGCGGTCGTAGCTTACATTCAGATAGAAAGACTGAACCCAAGGACGAATGATTGCCCTGTTGCGGCACAAAACTGTATTTCTAAAAGAACCATAATAGTATATGCGATAGGTGCGATCAGCCACAGGCGCATAATTCAGGAAAGTCTGCTCAAAATGGCTTGGATAGAACATAGGACCAATAACGTCTACATATTCAGCAAGCATTTCTGCGTCCTGACCTGTACGAGTGCCGCTGCGGTACCATCCGTTTGCGCCATAAATATCAATTCCAATTGGGGCATCGATATTTGCGCGGGCATATGACAGGAAGGAAATAAGTGCCGACTCCTTGTCCATGCCCTTATCCTGCCAGCGGTACTTTGCATTGTAAAGATTCAAACCGTCGGTTGGGAAGCGGATATAGTCAAACTGAATTTCATCAAAACCGCGGGAAATAAGCTCACGGGCAATGGCAACGTTATATTCCCAAACTTCTTCTGAATAAGGATCAACCCAGTTTTCGTCATAATAAGTTGTTTCCTTACCCAAAGAGTTGCCCTCTTCATCAACTTTATCTTCGTAACCTTTAATGCCCATCCAAGGCTTGTTGTACTTTGAATCCCAGATTGCATACTTGCCGCCGTCGTAGCGGGCCAGAGAGCGGTCCTTAAAGGTTACAATTCGCGCAATCAGGTAAATATTTTCTTTCTTAAAGCCGTCTATAAACTCATCCAGATTTTTTACGGCAAAATTAGACGTAGTAGCCTTTTCCAAAATTGCAGGGTCGTGACTATCATAACGCAAGAGTCCGTAGTCATCCTTCATATCTACAACAATAGAGTTCAGGTTGCGGTCTTTAATCACCTTTTTGAATTTTGCAACACCTTCAGGGAAGGCACACTGGTAAGCCGAGGCATAAATGCTCTTGCGTCCGTTTGCTTTTTCTGCATACGGTGTGTTTACAGTGCCCGGGTAGAGCATCCAAAGCTCGTTCAAAAGGAGGCCGTGGGCAAAACCACTTCTCGCCTGAGAAATCCAGGCAGTGTTGATCATACCTGGAACCGAAGCAAAAGCCTCGTGCCAGTTGTGTTCCTGTATCGGAGAGCCCGGGCTCTGCAGAGAATCCATATCCAGAGAGCCAAAACCTTCCAGTTTTGTATAAACCAGCACATTATCTATTGTAGTGAGGCCATCAATTGTATCTGTTGGTTCGCTGCCAGAATAAATGAGCTCACCCTTCTTTTCCTGCCAGTTGAATTTGTAGATTCGCGGCATGTAGGTTTGAGAAACATAAATTTCCATGTAGATGGAACCATCAGCATTTGTCCTGACAACGGGAAGTATGTCCGAAATTTCGTCCGGCGATGTAAGCGACGGCATTTTTTCAAAGCCAGCATCAACATCATTCCATTCTATTTTTGCGCGGTTCGGGTAGGTGTAAGAAAGGCCAAAAATAGGATGAGCCATAAAAACTACAGTTTCCCCATCAATAGTTGCGACGGCACAGGCTTTTACACCAGGTGTATTGCGGCTGGTTGACCCAATACTTTTCCATGATAGTCCCGCATCGTTTGAATAAAAGACACTATCTTTTGTAGCAGTAACCATCTCCTGATTGTTCAGCGGGTTTACGTTTAAATCTTTTAACTCCTGAATCTGTTTTTCCAGACGAGAGTTTTTATTTTCGTATTTTTTGATTGTAAGGAAAGGAAGTCCCTTATCTCTTTCTTCAAAAGTCTTTAAGTCTGTAGTAAAGAAGATTCCTTTAGAAGTACGCATTATCCAGCTGTTTTCATAAAGCGCATTGGAATCAATATCATTGGAAACTGGAACTCTAATCTGTATTAACTGATCTACACGGCCTTCTTTCCAGAGAGGAAAAGCGGTATTACGGCTTGTAACTTTAAAAAGTCCTTCATCTGAGCCTACAAGAAATAGTTCGTTGTCTGTTTCTGCGTCCATTGCAGCCGGGCTTACCTTTGCAGGAAGCTGATAAAGCGGCTTAACATCCTGTGCAAAAAGAGAAAACGCTGTTAAAAAACATGAGAGCACGAAAATAGATTTTTTCATGCTCTCATTATCGGCAGATTAAGTATAAAAGTGTACTGAAAAATCAGCGGCCGAACTGGCCATACACATTAAACAATCTTATCAAGTGCGTCTACAACTTCCTGGTCGTAGAGATCTGGCTGGTCGCGGAGCTTCTGAACGGCAGTTTCCTTGTCCATTGCATCGCGGAAAGAACGTTTACTTGAAAGTGAAACAAAGCTTTCTGCAACGTGAATAAGGCGTGCAACCTGAGGAATCTCGTCGCCCTTAAGTCCGTTAGGATAACCAGAACCATCCATATTTTCATGGTGCTTCATAGCGGCATCTTCAAATACACTCCAGTACTTCTTTGGAACAAAGTCCAGGTGCTTTTCAGAAAGATTTACGTGCTTCTTGATTGCCTCTTTTTCTTCATCTGTAAGAGAAGTTGCACTAAGCAGATCCGGATCAATATCAAGGAAGCCTGCGTCGTAAATCATTGCGGCACAGAAGTTGAGCATAGACATTCCCTGAGGAAGTCCAAGCTGCATAGAAAGTTTATATACAAGTTCACTAACGTTCTTAGAGTTGTTCTTGCGTCCAGTTGCAGCATCAATCTGAGTACCAATTTCTTCACACTTAACAGCAAGCTGCTTAAGAGCGTCTTCATCATCCTCAGAAATATCGATATCTGGAAGAGCCATTGCAGGAGCCCAGGTAGAAGAACCTGCGATGCGCATTGGAGAACCAGCACCGTAGAGGTCTGTAATTCCACCAAGCATAAGCTGATTTGTCTGACTCTGGTTTGCGGCAAGCATCTTGAAAGCCTGAACATACTGTTCCTGCTGAACCTGCTGCTGCTTGAAGCCCTTTCTTACAATTACAATAATCAAAAGAATTACAATAAAGATGATAAAGGCAATTCCAATTACAGCAAAAGCAATTACTGTAGTAGAACGCTTTGTCTCTTTTGCAGATTCTGTAAAGGCATGTCCAATTTCCTGGAAGTTAGAATTAAGAGCGTTCTTAAGATCTTCCTGGCTCTGCTTAGAAGCTTCTGCCTGCTCTTTAATTGCGGCAGCCTGTTCTTTCATAGCCTGAGCCTGCAGTTCCATAGATTCCTGCTGAGCTTCAAAACGTTCCTGTTCTACACGACGCTGCTCTTCTTTATCAGCTTTTTCGGCAGCCTTTTCTTTGTTTGTCTGATCCTGCTCAATCTGTTTGATAATCTTCTTGATTTTTGTATTCTCGATGTTTGGATATTTTTCCAGGTTCATCTGAATATCAATCAAAGCCATTTCATCATAATGATTCTGAATGTTTGTAAGCTTCTGAACGTAAACAGTCTGAGCAAAATACAGAACATTTGCCTGTGATTGTGAATCCTTTGCTACTGCCAAGGCCTGATTTACATATTTGTATGCATCTTCAATATTATCATTTTCAAATGCCTCTTCTGCCTTATCCAAAAAGCGAACAGACAAGTCTGTTGTAGCAGCAAATACTTGGGATGAGAATACAGCAATCAGTAAAATAATGGTAATTTTCTTTAACTTATTTAACAACATTTTCAACTCCAATAGCAAGAATTACACTAGCACGGTTTTCCAATCCTGAATCCTTCATAAATATTTTATCTCTAAGTCCAAGATTGAATGTAAGTTTTACTTTCTCCATTTCTGCATAAGGGAATGCCATATTTATAAGACCTCCCATAGCTAAATTAACACCAGGTGTCCAAAGTGAACCAGCATACCAGTCAAGGCCCATATCAAGTTCAGAGGAACCAAGTTTTATTCTTTCCATTTTAATACCAATTGCAGGTGTGTACAAGGCAGGTACAACTACACCAGTTTTATTCAGTTCACCAGATCCCGCAATTATTGCACTCAAGCCTGCTCGAATAAACATTTTCTTTGCAAATGGGAATGCAAACTTTCCAAGAAGATCTACCTCACTTAACATTCCAACCTGCTTTGTTGCAACCTGGTCAAAACCAAGAACATTAATTGTTCCAAAAATATCTGTACCTACTATAAAGTTTGGCATTGTATAGTCATAACGGAATTCAAGTGATGGTCCATAGTAAAGTGAATTAAAACTATTTGCCGCATTATAAATATCTGCTATATCTGCAAGACCAAGGCTTCCCTTCCAGTGGGAACTTGTCAGTTTTGTCTCTTTTCCGGCAACGTAAACTGCACCACCCTGGCTCTTAGCAGCAGAAACATATTCCTTATTAACAGAAGCACGCTGCTTTTCTTTTTCTGCCTCTATGCGGGCAAGTTCCTTCTGTCTCTTTTCTTCTTCCTGGCGCTCATATTGCTGCTGAACGGCATAAGCTTCAGAAATAGAAGAGTACATTTCTACAGCCTGCTCGTTATCAAGGTTGTTTTCAATAACAATTACAATTGCTTCCATTGCAAAATCATAATCATTATTAACGATTAAACGTCTAATCTTCTTTTCTGTATAATTTTCTATAAGATAGTAATATTTGTCTTCTGTATTTTCAGAAAGAACCTTGTTCAAATCTGTTCCAGATTTTGCAACAAATATTAAGTCTATATTCTTATAAATCTTACTAACATATTCTTCTACTGCAAACAAAGAAGTTGTTGTAAACAGCATCACAAGTGAAGCTGCAAGAACTTTTAATTTCTTAGGTAACATAAAAATCCTTTTCCTCCTTCGCCTAGAATATATTAGTTCTTATTCCAATACCAATTTGTGGAATAAAACTAGCAATATCATTATTAACACTCAAGACGTCGGTTGGAATAAACCAGACAGATCCTTCTGTGTATAATGAGAATGTACTAAACATTTTGACATTTTGCAACTTAACTCTTGGGAATTCAAACTGACCAAGAATAGCAGAAAGAATCTGAGGTCTTCCACTACCAGTTTCACTAAAGAGAGAGAAGTCGGCACCCAAAGATAATGTTGCAGACAGCCAGTCCCAGTCATGTCCCAGGAAGTAACTGAACGGTATGGATGTTATAGTTGCAAGAATCTTAAAGCTTCCAATGTGTCCACCATAACGTCCATCTGTAAGGTCACGACCAAGTACATTAGAAACTGCATTTCGCTGTTCCTGTGTAAACTGTCCGTAAGAAAGCTGAACTTTTACAACGTCGGCGAATGCTGTAAGACCAACACCAACAGAGAAGAGGCTTGCTCCCCAGAAGCGGAAGTCTACATACATACCCTGCATAAAGGATGGAAGTTCATAAGAAGACTTATCTCCCTTACGAAGTGCAATTGTTACATCGTTCAGCTGAACATCATCACTAGAAAGTCCAGATACTGCCAGGTTCTGATTATACCGTCCACCGATATTTGGAGCAATCAGTCTAATAGAAGGTGCTGTATTATCAATCTGAATGATTGTACGGGTCACAGCAACTTCTCCATTCTGCATTGTAGCACGGATAAGGTAGAAGTGGTATCCTTCCGGCAAATCCTGGTTTTCTATTCGGTACATCCACTTTTCATTCTTAGAAAGCAGAGTGAATGTTTTTCCGTTATCAAAGCTTATTTCAATCTTTGCAACTTTCTTTGCAGCAACTGCTGCCTTAAGTTCTGGAGAAGCGTCTTTTGTTTTAGAAAGCAGCAGCTCATCTTCACTAATTGAATAGCCGGCCTGTCCACGAATGTAAGGACGGTGTGTTGCAAAGTCTCCGTAAGTAAAGTTATCAATTGTAATCCATGGTCCAATTGGAGAATAAGTAATTGTCTGTTCTCCAGAAGGAACCTTCTTTCCATTTTCCAGAATACTGTCTACACGGTATTTATGAGTACCTTCGCTAAGTTTTTCTGGTCCCATGTCAAACTTAAAGAAGCCGCAGTCTGTTACTGTAGTTTCTGCAACCAGCAGGTCATCTACATAAAGGTTCAAACTTCTAATTGTATATTCAGCAGAAGTCTGACCGTAAATTGTAAATACACCCTGTTTGTGTTCACCATTCATTGGGTAAAGGATATCTACAGTAGCTGGAGCACGGTTCTTTTCCAGGTGGATATTGCGGCTTACGTTTGTTACGTTACCAGCCTTATCCTTTGCAGAAACTTCTACGTTATAGAAGCCATCTCCAAGTTCCTTAATATCCATTGTTTCACCAATAACGCGGTCAATCTTAAGCTTGCGAACACTTTCTTTACCCTGCTTTTCAAGGTTTCTAATCTTAACTTCAAGGTCTGTTACTTCTACGTTATCGTATGTATAACCAGAGAAGAAGAGAGTTCCAGAAGTTGTAGAGTCATCCAGAGGGAATTCAAGATTCAAAACTGGGCTATCGTTATCAATATTAATCAAACTTGAGTAGAGGCCCTGAATACCGTAGTTATCTGTTACTTTAAGGAAGACTACCTGTGTTCCACCAGGAATAGCACGGCTGTCTACACTGTAAGACCACTCTGTAGTTCCAATTGCGTCGTTATAACTGTTACCGTTATCAAGAGAAACCTGAATATTGGCAATACCGTTCTTATCGCTTGCCCATCCGGAAAGGGTTACAATTTCACGAACGGTTGTATCAATAGTAGGTTTTTCTACAGCACCTTTTGGCTCTTCCAAAGAAATGCGGTAAGTTCTAGTTACTTCAGGTCCCTTTACGCCATTAATATCTACTGCATAAACAGTAACTGTATGCTCGTTATCTGTCATCGTTTCAAGAGGAACAGAAATAGAGAAGCTTGTGTTTCGTTTATACTCTGCATTAGGGTCACTCTGTTTATAAATTTCGTTTGGAGCAACCTGTTTGAATTCTCCGTTATCAATCTTATAGAAGATAGAAGAATCACCATCATCATCATATACAACACCAGAAATTACAAAGTCACGGGTAATAACCTGCATTTCTTCCGGCACATGGATTTCTGAAATTGGTAAATCCTGCTCGTTGTCAATGCTGAACATCCAGGCTTCAATTGGTGTAGAGTTGCCGGCTTCATCTCTAAAGACAAAGGACATGGCATCGTCAATTGGAGCCTCTTCTGTACCAACAAAGGTATTAATAAGAGGATTGTCCTGAAGGTCTATCTTATTAGATTTGCCTTTTATAGGTGGCGAAACATATTCTGCGCTGGAATATGCAGCATTATCATGTACATCAAATACAATAAGGTTTGTACCGTTTACAACATCAATATCCTGAGGAAGAACTACATTTACTTCTGGAGGAGTTACGTCCTTGTAAACTGCAGTATGTGCATAAGAAATCTGGCCTGCAATATCTGTTGCACGAACATCAATCTGAACAAGGCCATCTGGTAAAGAAGAAGTGTCTACGTCTTTACTGTAAGTTACACCAAGAGAGCCAGCCTTACCCTTGCTGATTGCAAATGGCTCCCAGGTAAGTCCGTTATCAATAGAATATTCTACAGAGCGAACTCCAAGTTCATCTGCTGCAGTTCCAGAAAGCTTAATAACGTTTCCAGACCATTCGTGAAGTTCTGGAGTTACAATATGAAGTTCCGGAGCCTTTGTATCTGAAATAAAGGTTGCAAGAGGAGAACTGTATGTATCTCCAAAGTAATCTTTTATTCGGATTCCAACATTGGTATAGAGTCCGTCCTGTTCTGCAGAAAGAATTACAAGCTTACCGATTGTTTCAATTGTAAGACCTGGAGTTGCAGACAAAAGTTCTGCAGTGATTGGACCATAGTTATTTACATAGTAGTAATACTTTGAACCCTTGTTCAAAACATAGCGGGAATCTACTTCATCAAAGAAGGTTCCTGCACCTGGGATTCCGTAAATCTTGTAATCATCGCAATTGTCAGAAGAATCACCTTCACGAAGTACAATAATTGAACCTGTGATTGTCTTTTCAAGACCAGGAGCCTTTACTGTTACGCTAATTTTATTTACACGAACAGGAAGATTTGCAAGAGGGATTTCTGCAGTCCATCTTGTTGGATTTTCCGGAAGTGGTTTAATAAGTTTTGCATTACCCTTCTGAGTAACCTGTCCGCCTGGAACATCATTTCCTGTAATTTCATAGCTTACGCCATTTACAACAGCACCAGTATCAATTTCAACGGTAATGAAGCGTGGTTCATCAGTTTTCTGAGCAACATAAGGAAGAACTACCATTGTACCGCTAACGTAGATGGCATCATCATTAATTTTATCAAAGTTTACAGAAAGAGTTGGTTCTTTGAAGGCAGTGAACTTGCCAACGACAGGCTTTCCTTCTTCTGGAGTTAATGTAAACTCTACAGGGGTATTGCCTTCCATCAATTCTGTGCGCTTGTAAATTACAAATTCGCTGTCCAAAACTCCCTGGTAAACGCCGACGCCGTAAACGTCAAAAGAGTCTACCCAAACAACGGCAGGAGCCTTTGGAACAGGCATTTTACCTTTTTCGTCTTCTTCAAGTTCTGGAATGTGCTTAATTGCAAAAGCAGTTGCAGTTTTGTTTCCACCCATGCTTTCTGCAATAATTTCTACAACATACATTCCGTATTCAAATTCAGAAGCATCAATAGAAACCTTAAACTTACCTTTTTTGTCAAAGTCTACAGGTGTAAGTTCTTCTGGAATTTCCTGAATAGTTGATGATGCAATTATTCCTTTCTGAATGTTTGCAATTACAGGAATAATGCGATAGCCCAGGTTGCCTACTCCAGTGTCGCAGGTTACTACGCCTTCAAACTCTACAGGAGCTTCAGGGTCTTCATTAGCTTCATAAGCCATAGATACATCCTGTTCAATTTCAAAAACAGGGAATACGTTATCATACTTAAAGCGGATAGGACGAGAAGAAAGTGTCTTTCCTTCTTCTGTCTTTACGCGAACTTCTACATCTTCTGAACAGCCAATAGCTTCTGGGTTTGGAACCAATCGGAAGGTATTTCCAATAAGCTCTACTTCTGCAAACTTAGTTGGTGGGTAGAGTTCTGCAGAGCGAGCCAAAAGTCCAAGTACATAACCAGAAACAGGATGCTCTGGGTCACTGAGGATTGTTCCATCTTCTGCAATATTACTGTCATCCAGCACAATAGTTGGCTCTTCGTATCTAAGTTCTGTTGTATTATTGATATAGTAAACTGCTTTATACTCTGTTGCGCGGTCAAGTACATCTGTTGCAATTGCTGTAAAGCGTACAAGGCCCTTTGGACCATCAGCTGTAATTGGCTGTGTTATTGTATAATTTGCTACATTCTTAAGTTCAACGTCGTTTTCTTCTACTTTGCCATCACCATATTCAAAAATTGTATGGATGTTTTTAATTCCCATTCCAGAGTTTGCAGTTACAGAAAGTGCTGAACCAGATTCTGGGTGAATAACCATTCCATTTACAAACTCAAGTTTTTCTTTTCCACGCATAAGGGCTTCATCGCTAAAGGATGGAGCCTGACCTGTAGAAGCTATTGTTACTGAAACAGGGTTACCTTCAATTTCATTAATATCAATTGCAGTTACTGTAATTTTGTGATTACCAGCACTCAGTTCTCCAGGCCCGGCTAAATCTAGATAATAAGTTCCGCGGGTTTCCTGAATGATAGGCTCGTTTGCATCAAGCTGAATTTTTACGGACTGAACTTTATCATCATCAACTGCAATACCGCGAACAAAGAGGGCATCTCCTTCATTAAAGCTCTGACCTTCTTCTGGGTAAGTAATACTTGTAACAGGCTTATCTAATTCCTGATTAAATGGAATATCTCTAGAAATGTCTGTAGAGTTTCCGGCTTTATCTTCTGCGTGAATTACAAACTTTCTTGATTTATCTTTTGAACCAGTTGTATCAAAATTAACAACCCAGTATGGGTTTCCTGGAATAAGATCAACTTCTCCTGCTTCCTGACCGAATGTCCAGGTAAGCTTTGTAAGGCCAACTGTATCTTTTGCATAACCAGCTACAGAGAATTTTCCGTTTACAAACTGTCCTGGAGCTGGAGAAATAATATCTGCAGAAGGCTTAGAGTTATCTATAAAATAGAGGAATGAGTACATACCAATGGAACCGGCTTTATCCTGAGCTCTGAACCAGAGAACGGCTGGACCATCAGAGAATTTTTTTGTATCAATGTTAATGGTAAATGAACAAACGTCGTAAGATTTTGTATTTGAAAGTTTTACGTTGCTAAAAGTTTTTCCGTTATCTACAGAATATTCCAGAGACTTAATTCCGTTACCATCAGAAACAAAACCGTCAAAACGAACGCTTCCAGAAACAAGGAAGCCCATTTCTTTATCTCTAACTTCTGTAACAGGCTGCTTTCTGTCCAACTGCCAGGCCATTGTAAAAGGCTTACTTGCAACAGGCTCTGCATTAATATCATAACCAATTACTTTAATTGTATGGGTACCTTCTTCCAAATCTGTTGTATCCAGATAGTAAGACCAGAATTCTTTACCTTCTGCACGAACCTGTTTTTCAGACTCTTTTCCTTCATCAAGAATTAAGTCTACCCATTCAACACCATCGTCATCTACACAAGTACCAACAATGTTCAAGTTTCCTACTACACGCATTCCAGGATATGGGTTTGTAATACCACAGATAGGCAAATCTGAGTTTGGATCTATAAAGAGGTTATGCGGACCTTCTATGTGAACGTTACCACCAAGGTCTCGCGCTGTAATCATAATATTATATTTTCCAGGTTTCTTAGATTCCAGGTCAAAATCGTCCTGCCAGCTGTTCATGTCTTTAACCGGATGTTCTTCAATATCTCCCTTTCCGTGTGCGAAAAAAGAAAATGTCAGAAAAAGAGAATACAATACGACGGTTAAATACTTTTTTGTTTTACCCATACATTACCTCTAGGAAAAAAAGATAAATTTAGTTATTTACTTATCGGCAGATTTGCTCTATTTTATGAGTTGATTCATACCACTTTTTTTTTAGGAGCTATCACCTATGGATAATAACTCAATTACTATTTTACAACAAATAATTGATAAAAGCAAAAATATTGTTTTTTTTGGTGGCGCTGGAGTTTCTACAGAATCGGGTATTCCAGATTTTAGAAGTGTGGACGGATTGTACAATCAGGAATGGGCTTACCCGCCGGAAGAAATTATAAGCAACAGCTTCTTCTATAAGAATACAAAGGAATTTTACAGATTTTATCGCGCAAAGTTATTACCAAAGGGGATTGAACCAAATGCGGCTCACTATAAGCTGGCCGAACTGGAAAAAGCAGGCAAACTAAAAGCAGTTGTAACTCAAAATATAGACGGATTGCACCAAAAGGCCGGCAGCAAGAATGTTTTTGAACTTCATGGCAGCACTCTGCGGAATTATTGTTTGGACTGCCATGCTTTTTATGATGAAAAGATAATAGAAGAAAGCGAAAATGCTCCGGATAAACTGCCTCACTGTCCTAAGTGCGGTGGTCTTATTAAGCCGGACGTAGTTTTGTACGAAGAGGGATTGGACCAGGATATTATAGAAGGTGCTGTGCGCGCTATTAGCGAGGCCGACACTCTTATAATTGGTGGAACTTCCCTTTCTGTTTACCCTGCCGCAGGGCTTGTAAACTACTTCCGCGGAGAAAACCTTGTTTTATTAAACAAGAGTTCTACTCCGCAGGATTATTCTGCAACGCTGGTAATTCATGAGCCGATTGGACAAGTATTGGCGCAGGTAAAGTGTTAACCTTACGCGCCAAAGTTTCGCGCGACCTGCGCCCGCAGTTTTGACAAGCAAAACTGCGCATTGTCCGAGCGGTGAACTAAAACGAAGCGCCTAACTCTAAAATAAAGTCAAATGGGCTGGCATGCTCATTAAGCTGGTGGAGCGAATATTTCATTCCACCAGTAATATTTATTTTGTAGCCCGAGTTAGCATACATACCAACATTAGGATTAATTTCCATTGCAAATTTTAAGAAAAGCGCATCCTGATACAAGGCGGAGCCATCGGCCAGTCCCTTATAATAGTCCATAAGATAAAGGGGCTGGAAGCCGGTTTTTGTTGCCATGTAAGAAGACCAGGTTCCTGTATAACCCGCTGTAAAATAAAAGTCATGAATAAAAAGCAGAGGAAAGAAAGGCAGAGCCTTTTGAATATTTTTTCCAAACAAGACTGTTTCAAAAGTTGCATCCAGAACAGGCACTCCAAAACCAGTTTCCAAAGAAGCCGCATAACCATAATCAGAAGAAGATGGGAAGAAAGCCACTTCTATTTTTGAAGGAAGATGGTAGGTATAAGAGTATGCAGACTTAAGAGGAAGCAATTGCGGAATGTAAGTGCGGAAAATGCCGGTAAGAGCAAGGGCATCCTGGTAAACAGTTGGAGTAGAGGCCAAAGTTGCGTCTTTCATGTAAGAAAGGCCGGCACCAAGGGCAAAACCCGAATAGTCAAAACGACCTGGGCCTGCACTTCTTATATTAGAATAGCTTGCAGTAAAACTGTCTCCCACATGGTAAGAAATAGTATTTGAACTAGGAGCTCCTCGGCCGACAGCATAGAATAAGTCCAGGAACTGAGTATATTCTTTTAACATCTGATTAAAATCTGGGAGTACGGTATTCTGGCGGCCGATTTTTCCGCTAGCAGAGTTTGAAAAGCTGATAGAAGAAATGCGGCCGACCGGAATGGCAGTAGATACGGAAAAAACTGCAAGAGACTGCTTCCAGCCCTTCATGTCAACTTCTGAACCAAGAGATGTCTGCCATGCAAACAAGTCTGTTCCGCTTCCGCCCTGGGCAGAAATAGAAAGCCCAAAAGAGTTGGTGTAGGCGCCCCAGCCTGCTGTAAGCTGGAAAAGCCCGTCTGAACCATTTGACCAAGGATTTCCTGTTATATAGGTAATTCCAAATGGCAGCTGGTAGTCTGTTCCGGTTCTGCCAAAGTTTTCTCCAAAAGATTCTGACACATACTGCGAAACAGGAAGGAAAATTCCACGGGTGTAATATTTAAAGACATTAAACTTTTCTGAATCTAAAGCAAGGTTTGGGTCAAGTTCCATGTCGAACAAGGCAGAAGCAGCAAATTCTGGTGATTGCCCCGTCGGCAGAGCCTGCTCAGCAGCCCCAAAGAGGACATTTTTTGAAACTGAAAGCAGACGATTCTGGCGGAAGAAGCTTCCTGTGTAAACAAGTTTGTCTTCCAGAGAAACTGGGAAGAAGATTCCTCCTGACAAGTCTAAAGCACTCAGCTCAGTTTTGCCTGAATCTAAGAAGAGCCTTGCGGCGCGAACGCCAGTTCCTGGGGCTGCCCAGTTAAAGTAGAGGGCGTTTTCTTCAGGAGAAAATGACAGTTGTTTTGCCCTGGTGCCATCAGCAAGTGGATAGCGGGCAAGTTCTTTTCCATCTGTATCACAAATGCAAATGGAAAAGTGAAGACCGTCATTCTGAATGTAGGCAAAGTTACCCTGTCCGCAGTCAACAAAGCTTCCAGAGAAAGCAAAAAGCGGCTGCTGTAGCGACGATACTTTTTTAAGGCCCGCAATACGGCTTGAGTTGCCCTGGGCAATCAGCTCGTAACTTTCTATAT
>JAEEGH010017413.1_pt1 | contig 15325 bp, 14 predicted proteins | sample 9134181 | NCBI WGS metagenome assembly JAEEGH01 (sample SAMN16246544, study PRJNA631951) | gut metagenome | biome: gut microbiome; feature: rumen; material: DP-attached | host: Bos | place: Iran: Karaj | collected 2018-10 | reverse complement strand
TTCGTTAACCGAGAAGGAGGCAGAAATGTTGGTGCCGCAGCTATAACCAACATTATAGAATAGTTATGTCAAAGAAAACAGAAGCTAGAATACTTATTAATCTTGCTTGCACGGAATGTCAGGAACGTAACTACTCTTCTGAAAAGAACCGTAGAAACGATACCCAGCGATTGGAACTGAAGAAATTCTGTCCGCGCTGCGGTAAACAGACCTTGCATCGAGAATCAAAATAAAAGGTCTGGATTAAGGGAAATACATAATGGCAAAGCCGGAAGAAAAAAAGCAAAGTTTTGCATTTTTTAGAAATATAATTGCTGATTTGAAAAAGGTAACATGGCCTACACCACGTGAGGCCATCTACCTCACCGGCATAGTTTTGCTGGTATCAATCGTGATCGGCCTTGTACTTGGCGGTCTCGACTGGGTACTTGCATGGGTAGTCAATAATACACTTTTAGGATAGTTTCTTCGAAATGGATAAAAAATTAGCAGAAGAATACAGATGGTATGTCGTTCATACTTATTCAGGTTATGAACATAAGGTGATCGAACAGCTGGCTCTACGCTGCAATTCACTTGATGAAAACGGTGATATTCAGGAATATATAGTTCCCGAAGAAACAAAGACTAAGGTGCAGAACGGACAAAAGAAAAATGTTGTGTCGAAGATATTGCCGGGTTATGTTCTCGTCAATATGAAAATGAATGATGCATCATGGGCTATTGTCCGTAACACAAGCGGCGTTACAGGGTTCGTCAGCGGAGACGATGGTCCTATTCCTCTCTCTGATGGGGAATATCAGGATATCCTCCGACAGATGACCCAGGAACAGCCGAGAGTTGAAGTCGGGTTTAAGATCGGGGAGAGTGTCCGTATTACCGATGGTCCGTTCAATGAGTTTATCGGACAGGTATCGGAAATCGATTCTGACAAAGGGCGTGTCAGAGTCATGCTCTCACTCTTCGGACGGGAAACACCTGTCGAACTTGATTTCATTCAGGTTGAAAAGCTTTAAAAGCTCTAGTTTTACAGGAGATAAAATAAATTGGCAAAAAAGGTTGCGGCTATCATTAAACTGCAGATTCCTGCCGGAAAAGCAAATCCTGCTCCTCCGATTGGTCCTGCGTTAGGTCAGCACGGTGTCAATATCATGGGCTTCTGCAATGAATACAACCAGAAGACCCAGGGTATGGAAGGCTCCATTGTACCTGTTGAAATTACAGTCTACGCTGACCGATCATTCTCGTTCATCTGCAAGACTCCTCCTACTACTGATCTTATCAAGAAAGCATGTGGCATTGATAAGGCCAACAGTAAACCGGGTCATGATGAACCGATCATCTTAACCAAAGCTGCTTTACGTGAAATTGCTGAAAAGAAGGCTGCTGATGCCAATGCAAATGACGTTGAAGCTGCTGAACGAGCTGTAATTGGTACAGCCCGAAGCATGGGAATAAAGGTAGAAGAATAAAAATGTCAAAATACGGAAAGAAACACATTGAAGCACTTAAGGAAATAGAACAGGGTAAGTTCTATGAACCTAAAGAAGCATTAGAACTCTGCAAAAAAGTTGCAAGTGCGAAATTCGATGAGACCGTTGAGATGCACATACGAATGGGTCTTGACCCGCGTCAGGCTAACCAACAGGTCCGCGGTGTTGCTCTTCTTCCGGCCGGTCTTGGCAAATCAGTCAAGGTACTTGTATTTGCACAGGGCGATGCCGAGAAGGCTGCACTTGCTGCCGGAGCAGACTATGCTGGCAGTGATGAACTGATCAGTAAGATCTCTGAAGGTTGGCTTGACTTTGATATTGCCATCGCCACCCCTGATATGATGGGACGTGTTGGTAAACTGGGTAAACAGCTCGGTCGTAAAGGTCTTATGCCTAACCCCAAGAGTGGTACTGTAGTCGCTGCCAATGACCTTCAGAGAGCTATCGAAGATGCTCGAAAAGGCCGTGTCGAATATAAGCTTGACCGACAGGCTATCATCCATGTGATTGTCGGTAAGGTGTCATTCGATACTGAGAAATTATTTGTCAATATGTCCGCTGTAATGGAAGCCATTGTCCATGCCAAACCGGCTGGTGCCAAAGGTCAGTACATTAAGAGCGTATATGTAAAGTCTACAATGGGTCCCGGTATTCCTGTCGATACACGACTCGCATCCGACCTCACTGTAGCATAGCTACCTTATTAATATATTAACAACAGAATATCAGTCTTATCTTAAGACAGCGGGCGTTGGAAACAACTTAATTAATGACCTGCCGAGGATAAAATAAAAAAATTTTCTCTCAAGAATTTTTTTGATTGGTTTTTTTACAAAGTCCTTGTGTAGTTTCCCGCAAGGACTTTTTTATTATCTGAACTGGGAGGTGAAACGAAAAATGAGAAAGAGTGTAAAAGCTGAAAAGATCAGTGAAATACAGCAGTGTCTGACTGGTTTTCAGTCTGCCGTAGTTACCACTTATCAGGGTATCAAGACTTCTGATCTTGTTGGTCTCAGACATAAATTGCGTGAGAACAATATCGAATACAAAGTTGTTAAGAACACTTTTGTACGAAGAGCAATGAAAGAGCTCGGTTATCACGCACACAGCGAAAATATCGACGGACCTGTTGCAATCGCAGTAGGGCATGAAGATATGACCGCTCCTATGAAAGTCGTTTCAGATTATATCGAAAAGAGCGGCATCAATATGGAGATCGTCGGTGGCTTCCTGCCTGAGCAGTGGCTTAGTGCTGATGATGTCAAAGTCTATGCAAAGTTACCGAGCAAGGAACAGTCATACTTCATGATCGCATACTTGTTCCAGGCTCCTATGCGTGGTCTTGCCATCGCATTGAACAAAGTTGCAGAACAAAAAGCAGCAGCGTAATTCAATTACCTGTATTTTCAAATAATTAATAAAGGATAATTAAATGGCTAAATTTACTAATGAAGAATTAATTGAAGCAATCAAAGAAATGAGCGTCGTTGAGCTTAACGATCTCGTCAAAGCAATCGAAGAAGCATTCGGTGTCAGCGCTGCTGCTCCTGTTATGGTAGCCGGCGGTGCATCAACTGGTGCAGCTGCAGCAGAAGAAGAAAAGACCGAATTCAACGTAGTCCTCAAGGATGTCGGTGCAAACAAGATCAATGTCATCCGAGTCGTCCGAGAACTCACTGGTCTTGGTCTTAAGGAATCCAAGGAAGTTGTTGAAGGTGCTCCTAAGACAATCAAAGAAGCTGTCAGCAAGGAAGAAGCTGATGCTGCAAAAGCCAAACTTGAAGAAGTTGGCGCTACTGTTGAATTAACCTAATTTTAATAATCAGTAGTTTTTATATGCCCGGATATTATCCTTTATCCGGGCATATTTTATTTATATAAAGAAAAAGTAGACGATCATTAAACTTTTTTATTGAAAAGTTGATGAAAACAGGCATAAAATACATCTATCACAAACTTTAGAGGGAGGTGAGGTGTATGCATGTATAAAAGAGCGAGCTCAAACTAAACGCGAGCAGACAATAGGGCGTTAACTTTTGGATTTCACACGCAACCGTAATGGGTTGACGTATTAATTTGGAGAATATATAAAATGAAAAAATTAAATAAGGTGTTAAGTGTTCTCCTCACTGTTGCGATCGCAATGAGCCTTTTTGCTGTTCCTGTATCAGCAAATGACAACATTGCACCTCAGAAGGGCAAGACTTATGCTACACCAACAGATCAGCAGATCTGGACATTGGCAGACTATCCTGCTACTGTCACCTATGTTGTAAGTGCTGATGAAGAAACTGAAGCACTTGTCAACAATACTTCCAACATCCACATTCTTGGCGTTTTAAAGATCATCTACAATGCAGATGAATCAGCTGTTTATTGTATTGCTGAATATGAATATCGAGCCAAGGAAGCAACACCTACTGCAGGTGTAACTCCTGATTTCAGTCAGCCTACCGTCGGTATCTTCAAGACTACCGATGAAGCTCGAACCTGGAAGCTTTTAAAGACCGGTTATGAAATTCCTATTCAGAAGAACTGGCTTGCCGGTGATGCCAAAGCTGACATCATCGCTTCAACCGAAGATGCAGCTACCATCTTCTTCAATGATGGTAACAGCATTTACATGACCACCGATGGTGGTGAGAACTGGGTAGCTCTTGCTAACCTCTTCTCATGGTTGACTCAGGTTTCACATCAGCAGGTTAAATTCGGCCCCGGCGCTGATGGTGAATGTTACATCTCAACAATGGATTATGCCATCGTTGATGGTGTTCAGACCCTTTATGTCGGTACCCGTGGCGATGCAACCAAGACTGGTGTTTACACCTTAGCTATTGCTGGCCAGACCCAGACCTGGAACGACAAGCAGGTCACTTTATCAAGAATTAATGGCGAACCTATCACCGCTACTCAGGTTCTTGCTGTCAAAGCAGATCCTGCTGTAACCAATGGTGTTGTTGCAATCATCGCTGCTCCTAATGGCATTTTTGCAACCTTCGTCAAGAACTCAGAACAGTGGAACCAGACTAAGAACATGGATATTGCCATTGCTGGTGACATTACAAATCTTGAACCTACCTTCGCTGGTATCTACAAGACTTCAGTTTGGTTCACCGATGACTATGCTACCTCCGGTGTTTTCTATGTAGCATTCGCTGACAACCGAATTGAACTTGAACCTCTTTACAAAGTTACCAACAAACCTTTTGGTGCTGGTAATGATACTTCAGTAGCAGTAACTGTTCCTACTGAAAAGACTGTTGATGGCATTGCCCACAACTATGACGAATTTGTTGACATCACCGGTGTCGGTAATGCAGCAGATCCTATCCTTGTAATCGGTGCTTACTGTCACGATGATGGTGATCAGCAGGTCATCCGATCAACCAACAAAGGCGGCTCATTCAAATTTGCAGACCGACCTCCTATGGGCAACTCATATCTCCATGCAGATGCACCTGATACCGCTGTCACTCCTACCTATATTCCTGCTGACTGTGGTCCTCATCTGTCCCTGCTTCTCTTAACCGATTACTTAGCCAACGGCCGAGCTCTTGCCGGTACCTATGGCTTAGACGGTGGTGTTTCACTTTCAACTGATTACTCCAACACCTGGATCCAGGTTTCAATGATTGAACAGCCTATCGGCTCAATCATCTCAATCGCTGGCGACCTCTACATCCTTGACAGCTTAGAAACCCGACAGGTTGTTTGGAGAAATATTACTGGTTACTGGGAACGATTAAAGGTTCTTGGTGTCAATCCTGCCAGTGGTACCCAGTTCAACAAACTTGCTATTACTGCAGATGGCACATTATTCGCTACTGCAAGCAAACCTACCGATCCTGCAGATCCTACTACTTCAATTCAGACTGAAGTTTATCGATCAGTAGATCAGGCCCTTAACTGGACCATCGCTCCTAACCCCTATTACACTAACTTTGCTTTAGCTGAACCTTATGATTACAGCAAAGCTCTCTTCGAAGATGTTGACAGCTTTATGGTTGTTGTTGGCAATAAGATCTATATGACCAACGATTTCACCAACAGCTGGGAAGAACCTGTTACCATCAATAAGGTCTCAACAGTTACCGATATTATCGCTACTGAAGACACCTACTATGCAGTTGGTACTACTGCTGGTAATCCTCCTGTAATCACCGTTATCTCTGCTTCAAAAGATGACATCACCAAGTGGGAAGTTGTTGCAAAATCAACAGAAGCAAACGGAGATAATGATTATATTGGTGCTTCAACCACTGCTATCCTTACATACAATGGTTCACTCTTCATGGGCTACAAAGAACCTTTAACTTCTACTGCTCTTATCAAAGTTGAAGACAAATTCGTTTACATGAATGTTCCTTGTATGCTCGGCGGTACTGATACCGAAGGTAATGACAATGTAATTGTCAAACCTCTCTTACTCGACAATGTTACCGCAATGGTTTCTGACGGACAGGGTTCCGGCATTGAAGGCAAGGGTGTTGTTTTCGTCCTTGATGACAACAACGAAGTTTACCGATACGTCGGTGACAATCCTAAGACCGCTCATGCTTCAGCTATCAACAAGTATGGCCCTGGCCCCAATGATAACTGGCCTTATCCTACCACTGACGATATTGATGACAATTGTCCTATCTCAGCTACTGATCTGATCATTGCATTAGATTCAAGCAGCTCAGCAATGGCCGATGCCACCGTCAATACCAAGATCTATGCTCTTGGCGACAACAAGATCTGCACCTACATCGACACCTTCAACAAGGGCGTTACCGGCGCAGCTGTTGGTACCTACACTCTTAAAGAAAATGGTTACACCACTACTCTTACCTGGGATGCAATGCCCAATGCAGTTAACTACTATGTAGCAATTGTCGTTGATGAATATAAACAATATCTTCCTACCAATCCTCTTTATACCGATCCTGCTGCAGAAAACCATTTAACTGCAATGCCTATTATTGATTATTTCTCTTCACCCACTTTTGACGAGGTTGAGCTCATTGGTGGGCTTAATGATGTTGATGTTTTCAATGCAGCTACCAACTCACTCACCATTTCTGGACTTGATCCTCAGACCAAGTACTATGTACAGATTTGGGCTTCAGCAGCTCCTTACAGCACAAAGAATGCCTACAATGTCTACTCATTCTCAATGGCCAAACCTTTCGAATTCACTACTCCTTACGGTGCTCCTGTCATCTTAACTCCTCGTTATCATGGCACTAACACCGGTGATGGTATTGAATACATCGAATACACTGCAGTCCAGATTACTTGGGCATTCGAACCCTATGATCGTGACAACGTCGGTCATTTCCATGATGACAACTATGTCTATCCTGGCGATTCAGTTTCATACAGAATCCAGTTAGTTGATTACACTCCTGGTGAAGATTACTACACCAAGCTCATCAACTCACGAAAGATCGAAATCGCTGCCAACAACTTCGCATACTCACCTGCATTGACTCCTGACACTTCATATGCAGTCCGTGTCTGCGCTGTTGAAAATGGTATCGAAGGCCAGTGGTCCAAGATCACAACCTTCACCACCATTGAAGACACCTCAAAGTCTGATCCTGTTGTAATCACTCAGGGCGACATCACTGCAGCTCAGCCTACCTCCATCATCATCACTGAAGCTACCTGCACCATTCCTGCTCCTCAGACTATTGTTGTAACTGAACACACCGTAACCCTTACCAACGTTACTACTACAACAACAGCTCCTGATGCAGGCAAGGCCGCCACTCCTGTTTACATCTGGGTCATCATTGCAATTGGTGCAATCCTCTGCATCGCAGTAATCGTTCTTATCGTTCGAACCCGACGAACTGTCTAATTCGATCTTAAGTCGATAAATTAAAAGAGAGCTCCGATGAGGAGCTCTCTTTTTTATGTCTGAGTAATAATACTATCGAAAAATTAATTGTTATGTTATAATAACTTCAACTTAATAAGAGGAACTTCTTAAGTGGGCTTAGACCCACTTTTTTAGTATTTTATGGAGAAAAAAATGAAAAATGATTTTATTTTGGCAATAAAACAGCTTTCGGCAGAGAAAAATCTATCTGAAGATGTGATATTGTCCGCTGTAGAATCAGCATTGGCATCTGCTTTCAGAAAGGATAATTTTGCTCAGAATCAGCTTGTAACTGTCAAGATCAACCGTGAAACCGGAACTCCTGAAGTTCTTGCTGAAAAACTGGTAGTTGAAGAAGTTATTGACGACAGAACTGAGATTACTCTTAAAGACGCTAGAAAAATAGATAAGAAGGCTGAACTTGATGATCTTATTATGGTACCGGTTCAGGTCCAGAATGCGGGACGTATCGCAGCCCAGACTGCCAAACAGGTATTGTTGCAGAGACTTCATGAAGCAGAACACAGTGCCATTTTTGATGAGTTTTCCGGCAAAGCCGGTGATATTGTATCCGGTAATGTACGAAGGATTGAAAATAAACAGATAACTATTGATCTCGGCAGAGCTGAAGCTATACTTCCTGCTGAAGAACAGGTTCCTGGAGAACATTACAGAATCGGTCAGAGAATCAGAGTATATCTGGTTGAAGTCGATCAGTCTGTAAAGGGACCTAATCTTATCGTTTCAAGAAGTCATCCGAACCTGCTTAGAAGACTGCTTGAACTTGAAGTTCCTGAGATCGCCAATGGAAATGTAGAGATCAAGGCTATAGCCAGAGAAGCAGGTTACAGATCCAAGGTCGCTGTTGCAGCCAAACAGGAAGGTGTTGATGCTGTGGGCTGCTGTGTGGGGCTGAGGGGTATCAGAATCCAGAATATCGTTTCCGAACTTGGTAATGAGAAAATTGATGTCGTTAACTGGTGTGCTGATCCTGCTTTGTTCATTGCTCAGGCTTTAAGCCCTGCTCAGGTTCAGACGGTTAAGATCGATGATAAAAAACAGATTGCAGTTGCTATCATCCCTGATAAAATGCTCTCACTTGCCATTGGCAAGGAAGGACAGAATGTCAGACTTGCAGTTAAGCTGACCGGTTGGAAGATCGATATCAAGAGTGTCAGTGATGAAGAAAGCGATCAGATTCCTGATATTAATGATAATCTGCCACAGGAAAATGAAACTGAGGAAACAGTACAGGTTACGGAGATTCCTGTAGCACAGGATGAACCTGTTGTTATTACAAAGCCCAAGAAAGATGACAATAAAGGTATCAGATTCGCTGAAGATATTCTTGCACCGATGGATGATATGCCTGTTAAAGAGGATTCCGGAAAGAAGAAAAAGAAGAAGAAGAGTGGAAGAGAAAATGCTGAGGATGGAATCCATTTGAAGAAACAGCAGCGAAGAGGCGGTATGAGCTACTTCGATCAGGATGAGGATGAAGACTTCTAGTCGCAAAGAAGTTAACAGGACCTGCTGTGTCTGCCGGAGAACTGCCGATAAGAGAGAATTTCTGAGGATAGTTCGTGCCGGGGATATGGTGGAGTTTGATAAGGAAAACAAAAAGAACGGACGCGGAACATACGTCTGTAAAAATAAGAAATGCATTGAGGGGATAAGTGAAACCAATGCTCTTTCTCATGCACTGCGGTGCAGTGTGAATAGTGATAATATAAAAGTGTTGGTTGAAGATTTGCTTGGTGTGATAGCGGAGGATTGAAGATGAGTGATGTTGCAAAGAGTTTGGAATTACCAAAGACAATAAGCGTCAGACAATTGTCTGAAATGATGAACATTACTGTAATTGATGTGATCAAGACACTTATGAAGCAGGGTGTCATGGCCAACATCAATCAGGTTATAGAATATGATGTTGCTTCAAAAGTCGCAGAGGCTTACGGATATAAAACGACACATGAATCGATTGCTGAAAAGAAGGATACTGTTATTGCTGAGATTAAGAAAAAGCAGGAATCTGCCGATTCTGCCGATCTCAAGCCACGTCCTCCGGTCGTAACCATTATGGGCCATGTTGATCATGGCAAGACCAGTATTCTTGATGCTATCCGCTCTTCGCGTGTGACTGAAAAGGAAGCAGGTGGTATTACACAGCATATCGGTGCTTATCAGGTCGAGGTCAATAACCAGAAGATCACATTCCTTGATACACCTGGTCATGAAGCATTTACTGCCATGCGTGCCAGAGGTGCACAGGTCACGGATGTAACAGTTCTCGTGGTTGCCGCAGATGACGGTGTGATGCCCCAGACGATTGAATCCATTGCTCATGCTAAAGCTGCCAACGTTCCAATTGTTGTAGCTATTAATAAGATCGATAAGGCCGGAGCAAATCCCGACAATGTTAAGAAGCAGCTTGCTGACAACGGATTGATCGTTGAAGAATGGGGCGGTGAATCTGTTTCATGTCTTGTTTCAGGTAAAACAAAGCAGGGTATACCGGAACTTCTGGAAGATATTCTGCTGGTTGCTGAAATGGAGAATCTCAGATGTAATCCCAATCAGCCTGCCAAAGGTGTTGTAATTGAAGCTACCATGGATAAATCAAAAGGTGCTATGGCTACCATCCTTGTCCATGACGGCACACTAAAATTAGGTGATATCGTTGTTGCCGGAACTGTATACGGTAAAGTTAAGGCTATGTACAGTGATTCAGGAAAACAGGTCAGAAAAGCTCTTCCTGCCACACCGGTTGCCATACTCGGTTTCTCCGGACTTCCTGATGTCGGTGATACTGTTTCAGTGGTACAAACTGAAAAACAGGCAAGGGATATGGTAAGTGAATTTGAAGCAGCTCATTCCAAAGAGTCTTCATATACTGTAAGCCTTGCAACTTTATATGATCAGATCTCCAGCGGTAAGGTAAAAGAATTGCATATCGTTTTGAAGACTGATGTACAGGGTTCACTTGAACCGATCAAAAACTCACTTGAGAAATTATCATCTGATGATGTCAAGATAAGTATTGTCCACGCTGCAACGGGAAATGTGACCGAAAGTGACATAAACCTTGCTGCAGCATCAAAAGGTCTTGTTTTGGCCTTCAATATCGGAACTGAAGCGAACGCTTCAAAGATAGCAAATTCCAGCGGAGTTGATGTCAAAACATATTCTGTTATTTATGACATGATCGACGATGTTGAAAAAGCACTGAAGGGTCTCAGAGAGCCGGAGATGGTTGAAACAATTGACGGATATGCTGTTGTGAAGGCTGTCTTCCCCGGAAATAAAAATCAGGTCGCCGGTTGTCAGGTGATGAACGGAAAGATCAGACGAAATCTCCAGGTCAGAGTAAAGAGAGGAGAAACTGTCCTTACAACAAGTTCTGTACAGAGTCTTAGAAGATTCAAGGACAGCGTCAATGAAGTAACCACAGGGCTCGAGTGCGGTATTGGTGTGGAAGGTTTTTCCGCATTCCAACCCGGAGATGTAATTGAGGCATTCCATCTGGAGAAATCAAACTGATGACTTACCGAATGCCTAAGATAAACAGCCTGATAATGCGTGAACTGACAGATTACCTGCGTAATGATGTCAAGGATCCGAGAATCAATGAATTTATTTCTATTACGAAAGTTGATACATCATCGGATCTGAAAACATGCAAGGTATATGTATCCAGTTTCGGAGGAGTTGCTGAGAAGAAGGAAATTCTTGATGCACTGGAGCACATAAAGGGCTTTCTCCGAACTGAGCTTGCGCATAAAGTGAATTTGAGATATACCCCTGAGTTATTTTTTGTTTGGGACGATTCAATTGAACACGGATCTAAGATACTTGAAATACTTGATAAGGTAGAAAAAGAGGATATTCATTCTGACAATTAGCAAATAGCGGGAGGGTTGATAATGAATAACGACGAAACAATGGAAATCTCTATTACAGGGATAATAGCTGTATGTTTAGCTAAATTGAAATACATTATCTGTATTCCTCTTGCATTGGCGATAATCATCATGGGGGCATATTTTGCCTATGTTAAGGTTAGAGGCAATGAAGATTCTGCTTATGCTCAATGGAATAGCCCTGATAATCCTGCAAGAATAGAATTAGCATTGCTTAAGAGCCAGTATGACAAAATGGACAAGGACATATCTTCAGGACCACTTATGAAGATTGACCCCAATAATGCATCACAGTATGTTATGAAATACGAGATAGCAGCAGAGGATATTGAACAGATTCCAGTCATATTGAAATCATATACTGATCGTTTTGATAATGTAGATCTGCATGAGTTGCTATCTTCATCATATACCAATGATCAAATCAGACAGGTTATATATGCCTCAGGCGAGGATAGTCTTCTTACGGTATCTGTTTTTGGTGATGATGAATCCTATGTTAGTTATTTGTCCAGCGTTATTAATGATCAATTTTACAGTTTCCAAACAGACATCAATGAGGTATATCGACACTCGTTGAATGGTATTGCTTCTGTTTCTGTTCTTGATAGTCCCAATGTGGAACTTATGAAAAAGCAACAAGAATTAGTTAATAGTAAAAATAGTATTGCCGATGCTGTTGCAAAACAGGAGAGTACAATTAATAATTCTAAACCGAGACATTCCATTATGTGGTATGCAAAATATGGAATTGTGCTTTTCATAGTTTTTGCATTCATTGCAGTTGTTTATTATGTGTTTAGAATGCTTCTTGATTCATCATATACTTTGGAAGAAGCAGTCAGAGCACCTTTCATCGGTTCATATGGAAAAGTCAATCCTATCGTGAAGTTCATTACGCATGAACGCATATTTGATTCTGTTGAAAAGTCAAATGCCTTTATTCAGGAAAAATTGAAATATATGGCTCGTGACAATAAGAATGTACTTTTCTTATCAACAAGAAGTATAAAAAGTGACATCAAAAATGATCTTGCTTCAGTCGCAGGCAGTTTGAAATTCAATGCAGTTTTTATTGAAAATGCACGCTTGAGTTCTGACCTACCAGAAGCACTTTCTAATGATTCAGTTGTGATTATATGTGAAGAATTATTCACGACTCAGTTAAGAGAGATAAAGGAACTTGTTGCAATTGTTAACCAATCTGGAAAAACTGCTCATGGGTGTATAGCGACTGTATAATATTTTTGAGTTTTTATTATGAAACAAACATTTGGCGATAGATTGCTGCGGTTATTGATACTGGTATTGGTAACAGCACCTTTCATTGCCGTTTGGCTTCTGTACTATCACGATTTAACCACAACATTCTTTTATTACAGAGCTAATCTTGCAGTTTATGCAGCTTTTGTTGCAGTTTATCTTTATCTTTCCACGGTCTATGACGGTTATTCGATTGAAATATCGAAGATAACGGAAATAGTTTATTCTCAGATCCTTTCGGCGTTCATTTCCGATGGACTTATGTATATTCTTTTTATTTACCTTATCAAGGATTTCAGTAATCCGCTGCCTTTGCTTGCTGCTTTTGCAGCGCAGGCTGTTCTGATAATAATCTGGGCATTTATAGCAAATAAGTATATTACCAAACGTTATCCGGCCAGAAAAACATTAGTGATCTATGATGCCAGACGTGGTATTGAAAATGACATCATGAAGAGTGCAATCAGTCTGAAATTCAGAGTTGAAAAGGTTGTTTCCATCTCAGAGTATCACGAAAAACACGATGAATTGCTGTCCGGATGCAATGCGGTGTTTTTATCGGGTATCCATTCTGCTGATAAAACAGAGATACTAAAGTATTGTGTAATGCACAAGATCAATGTCTTTTTGCTGCCTAAAGTAGGTGATATCCTGGTAACAGGTGCAAAACCAGTCCACATTCTTCATCTTCCTATACTGGAAGTCAAAGGGTATGATCCGAGTATTGAATATCTGATAATAAAAAGACTGTTTGATATCGTTGTTTCACTTTTATTCCTTATAATATTCAGTCCTTTCTGGCTAATCATTGCAGTCTGCATCAAGCTGGAAGATCATGGTCCTGTACTGTATAAGCAAACCAGACTGACAAAGAACGGCAGATATTTCAAGGTTATCAAATTCAGAAGTATGAGGGTCGATGCTGAATGTGATGGAGTTGCCAGACTTTCGACGGGCACTTCAGATATGCGAGTCACCAGGACAGGACGTATTCTCAGAATGCTTCATCTTGATGAGGTTCCCCAGTTTATTAATATTCTGAAAGGTGAAATGTCCTTTATCGGGCCTCGCCCTGAAAGACCTGAGATAGCTGCGGAATATGAAGAACACATACCTGAGTTTGAATTAAGACTTCAGACCAAAGCCGGATTAACCGGACTTGCTCAGGTGTATGGGAAGTATAATACCTCGCCTTATGATAAACTAGTACTTGATTTGATGTATATTGCTAAACATGGGATTTTGGAAGATATGCGTATTCTTTTGGCCACAATAAAGATTATTTTTATTCCAGAAAGCTCTGAAGGTATTGCTGAAGGAAAAATAACAGCGGAGTAAGAAATAAGTATGAATGTTATATTGCTATCCGGCGGCTCAGGAAAAAGATTATGGCCGCTGTCGAACGATGTCAGATCAAAACAGTTTATCAAGGTTGTTTCTGAAGGCTCTGAAAAAATTTCTCTTTTGCAAAGGTCATACAGAAGTATCAAACGAGTTGCATCACATATCCTTCTTACTGCGCCCTCATCCCAGACATCGATTATCAAAAGTCAGCTTGATAATGATATAGACATATCTGTTGAACCATGCAGAAAAGACACATTTCCTGCTCTTGTACTGTCATGTGCTTATATGCATGACATTAACAGAATATCTGCTGATGAAGTTGTTCTGGTATGTCCGGTAGATCAGTATGCGGGTTCAGACTATTATGATAATTTGAATAAGGTCTATTCTGAAGCTGAAACAGCGGATTGTAATATTGTGCTTATGGGTGTGAAGCCTTCATATCCCAGTGAGACCCATGGTTATATCATTCCTGAAGATGACAGCAGTGTCAGCAAGGTCGCCTATTTTAAGGAAAAGCCTGATAAACTTGCTGCAGAAGACTTTATTGCCAGAGGAGCATTATGGAACTGCGGGGTTTTTGCCTTCAAAATAGGATACCTTCTTGATACAGCAAAAAAACAATTCGGAACATCAGATTATAAAGAACTTTTTGATAAATACGCTGAACTTCCAGATATCAGCTTTGATCATGCTGTTATTGAAAAAGAAAATGATCTCAGAGTTTTCAGATTTGATGGTGAATGGCAGGATATTGGAAACTGGAAGATCATATCTGATGTAATGGGTGACAATCATATAGGCAATGTGTTGCTCGATAAATCATGCAAGTCTGTTAATGTTCTCAATGAACTCAGTATTCCTTTGGTCACGTTGGGATTAAAAAATACTGTTGTGGTTGCGACTCCAGATGGAATACTTGTTTCAGATAAGGAAAAAAGTGCTTCCCTGAAGGAATTGGTCAAGGATATCAAAAACAGACCGATGTATGAAGAACGTTCCTGGGGAACATATAAAGTGCTTGATTATGTCAGTCATGCTGATAAGCAGAATTCCCTTACGAAGCATCTTGTGATAAAACCCGGAAAATATATCAGTTACCAGCGTCATAAGAGACGTGATGAGATATGGACTGTAATTGAAGGAACCGGCAAAATCGTTGAAAACGGTGTGGTCAGAGATGTCAGAAGAGGAGATACAGCATATATCAGGCGCGGGACAATGCACGCAGTGTATGGAGTCAGTGAACTGCATATAATAGAAGTTCAGATAGGTGATGAACTGGTTGAAGAAGACATAGAGAGATTCGACTGGGATTGGACAAAATAATGAAAAAAGCTTTAATTACAGGAATTACAGGACAAGATGGATCTTATTTAAGTGAATTTTTGCTGGATAAGGGTTATGAAGTTCATGGCCTTGTAAGAAGATCA
>JAEEGH010017410.1_pt1 | contig 15325 bp, 4 predicted proteins | sample 9134181 | NCBI WGS metagenome assembly JAEEGH01 (sample SAMN16246544, study PRJNA631951) | gut metagenome | biome: gut microbiome; feature: rumen; material: DP-attached | host: Bos | place: Iran: Karaj | collected 2018-10 | reverse complement strand
TCATGGCGGCCGGGCTTCATCCATGGGGTGAGGTCGTAGACCTGCGGGGTGGAGATGTCGTTCGACGAGCCGCAGTAGTGGCCGTCCACGTAGACCTGAGTAGGCTTGGTGCGCTCTAAGAAAAGACTGACGTGACTGCGCTTCCAGCTCTTGGGAATGGTGACCGTACGCTTGTACCACGCCTTTCCCTTGTACGAGAAGTGGCGCGTCAGGTGGGTGGTCTCGTCCTTTCGGGTGGCGGCATGTCCCCGACGGTTGGTATCGGTGGTGCCAGGCAGCTGGACGCTGTCGCTTAATGGCTGTTGAGGAGTGATGACTCCCTGTTCGTCGAGGGCAAACTGCCATGTGCCGCTCAGGTCGATGCTTTGCTGGGCATGGGCCTGCAGGGCTGTGAGAACGAGCAGCAGTAACGTCAGTCTTTTCATAAACGGTTATTGTGCGTTGATTTCCTTGATGAGGCGGTCGGCATGTCCCCACTTGTCCATCATGAAGAGGACGTAACGGATGTCGACACCAATGCAGCGAGCCAGCTGTGAGTCGAAGAAGATGTCGCTCGAGAGGCTGTCCCAGTTGCCATCAAAGGCCAGACCGATGAGGCGGTTCTTGCCGTCGAACATGGGTGAGCCGCTGTTGCCGCCCGTGATGTCGTTGGTGGTAAGGAAGCAGAGGGGCATATCGCCAGCCTGCTGCATGAGGTCAATCATCTCGGGCTGCACCTTGTAATCCTCGATGGAATCACCCTTTTTCATCTTTGCCACCATGCTGGGCGCGGTGGTGCGGTAGCCGGAACGCCAGTTGCCTAAGCGGTACTCCTTTACCTGTCCGTAGCTCAGTCGCATGGTAAAGTTGGCGTCGCTGTAGTGGGGCATGTCCTCCTCCATGCGCAGTTTGGCGGCACAGAGCAGACGCTCCTGGGCAGCGATGCTGTCGTCGAGCTGCATGAAATTCTTGCGCAGGTCAGCCATGACGCTGGTCAGGTCAAGGCCATACTGCACGCCGGGGTCTTTCAGGAACGACTTCTTGTTAGGATACAGGCGCTTGCCCTTCTTCATCAGCTTCGACTTGGCGTAGAGGGCATCGGCGTAAGCCTGGCAGTCGCCGCCATACTGCTGGTCGATGGTCTGGTAGAATTCAGGCAGATACTGCTGGTTGGTCATCTTCCCACGGTAGTTCTTGAGCAGTGTGCCCAGGATTTCGCGGTCGGTGTCGTAGTCCCAAGTCTCGCTGTTGTCCTTGATGTTGATGTGCTGGCGCTTGCCGTGGCCTACGGGGTTGGCACCGTTGTGGACGAACATGGCGCGTGTCGACAGCTCATCCGTGCGACGGAAAGTCTCGCTGAAGTTGATCAAGGCCTTTGCCACCTCTAAGCGCTTGGCGTAGAGGCTTTCGAGCAGCTGGAAATCGAGCTGACCCTGATAGAAGCCAGTAGAGTCCTGCCACTGGCGCAGCAGGTGCTCGAACTGCTGTTTCTGGCCAATCAGTCCGATGCTGTCGATACACTTGTTCATGCCGATGCTGTTCTTCCAGTAGTTCGACGAGGAGGCGTACTTGGAGTCGTACTTGATGCGGACGGCCTCGGAGGCATCCATGTGGCGCTTCATCACCTCCTGCTTCACGCCGCGCACCTGAGCACGGATGGCGTTCTGCTCGTAGCGCTCGTTGATGCCGTAGCTCGACAGGTAGCGCGAGGTAGAGCCGGGATAGCCCATCGTCATCGAGAACGTGCCGTCCTGATAGCCTTCGTTCGACACGCGGGCCCAATGCTTAGGATGGTAGGGCACGTTGTCCTTCGAATAGGTGGCGGGGCCGTTGGTTTTGGGGTCGGCATAGATGCGGAAGACGCTGAAGTCGCACGTCTGGCGGGGCCACATCCAGTTGTCGGTCTCGCCGCCGAACTTACCCATCGACTTGGGAATGGCAAAGACGAGGCGCAGGTCGCGGAAGTCGCGGTAGGTAGTGGCGAAGTAGCGGTTGCCTTCGTAGAAGGGCTTTATCTCCAGGTGCAGGGTAGAGTCCTGAGCCTTGACCTGCTTTGATAGCGCATTCTCGATGGAATCGAGGAAAACCGAGCGTTCTTGGTCGCTCATCTTCTCGTAGGCTGGCGTGAGCACCTGGTCGGTGATGTCCTTCTGCTCGACCATAAACGAGACGAACATTTTTTCGTTCGGCAGTTCCTCCTCGAACGACTTGGCGATGAAACCGTCAATCATGTAGTCGTGCTCGACGGTGGAGTGCGAGCGGATGGACTCGAAGCCGCAATGATGGTTAGTAAAGACCAAACCGTCGGGACTGACTACGACACCCGAGCAGTAGCCCGAGAAGTTGATGACGGCCTTCATGATGGCATCGTCGGCCTGATACAGTTTGTCGTAGGGCAGTTGGTAGCCTTCCAACCGCATCTGTTCGTAGACGGCATTGGGAAGGTTGTAGAGTGTCCACATACCTTCATCGGCTTTGGCGCCGAGAACTGCCATGCAGGCAAGTGATAGAACAATTCTTTTTGCTTTCATAAGTGTTATGTGTTATTTACGACGCAGCAAAGATAATCAAAATAATTCAATTAGAGAAAAGAAAAAGCCTTTTTCCCCATTTTACCTGTCATTTTGAAAAGAAATCGGGGGCAATGCGCACGGTTACGCATTGCCCCCGATGAATGTTCGGCGCGTTACTTCAGTACCACCTTCTTGCCGTTGACAATATATATGCCCTTTTTGGGCTGCGTCATGCGGCTACCGTTGAGGTTGTAGCTGTCACCCGCCTTGCCGGCAGTGGCCTTGGCGTCATCGATGCCCGTGGGGGTACTGGTCTTGGCCTGCCTTACGGCTTCGTTCATGGCATACGTAGCGAGGTCGATGTCAGACTGCGAAGCGTTGGCATTGGCCATTACCTCCTTGGCACTGTTGATGACCCACAGCAGCACGGAAGCGGGGTAGGGGTAGCTCTCCTTGATGCTGTTGTAGTAAGCCTCTGCCTCACTGATGGCGATGCCGAGGCCCGTCCTGGCCACGTTCACCTTGGCCTGCCTTACTGCCTCGTTCACGGCATACATAGCGAGGTCGATGTCAGACTGCAAAGAGTTGGCATCGGCCAGCACGCCCTTGGCGCTGTTGATGACCCACAGTAGCACGGAAGCAGGGTAGGGGTAGCTCTCCTTGATGCCGTTGTAGTAACGCTCGGCCTGACTGATGGCGGTGCCGAGGTCAGTATCGTCCGGCTCCTCAACGGGCAGGCTGCTCCCTTCTCCGAGGGTGATGACCCGCTTGCCTGCGGCGTCGTAGTACTTCAGGGTGACCGTCTCGCCTTCCTCGCGCAAGTAAACGGTGAACGGCTCATCCCCTTTCAGTGGGAACGTCGCCACGCCTCGGCACTCGTCGCCGACAAAGGCACCCACCATGTCGCCATTGGCAGGCGTGATGCCTGCCGAGGCGAGGGTGGTGTAGACGTCGAAGTACTTCGCCGACGTGAACTTGGTCGAGCCGAGGGTGAACGCCGGTACGAAGTCGTCGGTGACTCCGATAGCTTCGTTCTCGTCGTAGATGAAGGAGTACGAGCAGCTGAATATGGTTTTCAGCTGGGCGTTGTAGTACTTCAGGATGACGTCCATCTCGTCGCCGTTGGATTCGCTGCTGAAGGCTTTCAGCACGAAGGTGGAGGCGCCTGCATTGGCGTTGCCCACGACGGAGGCAGGCTTGGCCAGTCCGCGCAGCTCGTCGCCTACGAAGATGGCCAGCAGGTCGTCGCCTGTGGCGTAGGGCTGCAGAGCCTTCTCAATCTTGATGAACATCACGGTGAAGTTCTCGTAGGCAGAGGCATCGGGTGCCTGCCAGTTGGGGCGCTTCTGGTTGTCGTTCCAGTCCACATACCAGTCAGGGGCGGTGGTGACCGGAGTCACGCTGGATGCAGCGGCAGACAGCGATGCGGCACACACCAGTGCCAGTAATAGTGTTCTCAGTTTCATATTCATTTCGTTTTATTCTTGATTACTACTTCTCACTTAATCACGACCTTTCTATTATTATAGATGTACACACCTGGGCGGGTGGGCTTTGTCGCTATCCGTATACCGTTGGTGGTGTACCACTTTCCGGGTTCGTAGTTGCCGGGCACGAAGTCGATACCTGTCGCGTCAGAGAACATGGCCACGAACGGATCGTCGGGAGTACCTACGATGGTGTTGGCGCAGAAGGTCATCAGCTCGGTGGCCAGGGCTACGATTTCGCCGTCGCGCTCAATGGCCAGGGTGATGCCCGTCTTCTTGTCGCCGCCGATGGTCAAGTAGAGCGGTTCGCTCTTCTCGGTGTAAGCGTCGCCGACTTCTACCGAGCCGCACTTCACGCCGTTGGCGTAGGCCGTCAGGCAGTCGCCGGTCTCAAGGCCGAAGCCTTCAACCACTGCGGCGACGTTCATCGTGTAGCGGTAGGATTGCATATCCACAGCCTCAGCCTCAGTCGTCGGACTTGTGGTACGGCTTGCCTGCGTGGCCGTTCTGCTCGTAGCATACACCTTTTCGTTTAAGAACGTGCTGCCCGGCTCGTAGAACGGGTAGGTGAACGAGGCTTTGTCAGTGCCCTTGCGCAGCAGCATGTATCCCTCGCCGGGCTTCATGTACTGCAGGGAGCCGCGCCAGCGTCCGGTGTTGCCCGACTTGGTGAAGTAGGCAAACTCGGTGTGGCTCTTGATGACGTCGCCCTGCTCAGCCTGGTCGTAGTAGTCGCTCAGTGCGGTCTCTACTGTCAGGTTCACAGCCGGCGTGTAGCCGATGGCGTTCCACCCCTGCTTCAGGTCGATGGTTCGCTCGTCCTTATCCTTGATGACGGTACCGCCGATGGGGATGCTGCAAGGCTGCTGCACCTTGATGGCGTATGCACTCTTCGACGAGATGGTAATGTCCTGCGGGTTGTCTGATGAGTACCACAGGCTGTCCCTGTAGGTCAGCGTCAGGTCGCTGCCCATTTCGGTCATGATGTCGCCATTCTGCAGCGGCATGCTGGGCAGCAGTGAGTTCACCTTGTCAAGCTGCTTGCTGCTGACGTTGAACGATACCCAGTTCCATCCCTTCTGCAGGTTGAAGTACTGCACGAAGGCCTCGCCGCCGTCGAAGCGTACGGGTTTGTCGGTACCCAGCATCGCATCTTTCGTGAACGTGATGGCCGGTTCGGTGGTCAGCACAATCTCGCGTCCTGTGCTGAATTGCCACAGACGGAAGTTCAGTTCGCGGCCACTGGTCTGGTTGTTGTAGACTGTCAGGTAGAGGCCGTTCTCGCCAGACTGTGTGTCATGGCTGATGTTAGCGAAGCCGTGGCACCGGTTCTCGTTGTCGAAGACGCCCACGATGTCGCGTCCGTCGGTGTCCAGTTCATCGTAGAGATACACTTGACCGCTGATGCTCATCGAGTTCTGCAGCAGGTCGCGATTCAGCGTATTTGCCCAGTCGGGCTGTTCGCCCTCCACCGTCAGGTTCAGGTAGAACGGCTCGATGATGCCCTCCTCATCGGTCAGATAGAGGATCTCGTTATAAGTACCGATGTTCAGGTCCTTGCTGGCCGTTGCTGTGACATAGTCTAAGCTCTGCGGTGCCATCACGTCGGTGTACTTGTCGAGTTTGAGCCAGCGGGGGCAGTTCTCGATGGTGTAGGTGTGGTTCGAGGCACCGTTGTTGTAGAACGGCAGTTCACAACCCTCGCCGCTGCCATACTTAATCGTAGCGTCGAGTCGGTTCACCAGCCACTGCAGGCTGCTGTTGGTCACGTAGTAGCAGGCCGTCTGCGGCGAGGCCATCGTGTTGCCATTTTTGTCCTCGATGTCGCGCACCGTCACGTAGATGTTGCGGCGGTTCAGTTTGGCGGCAGGCTCGTCGAGTTCCACGAGCAGTTGGTTGCCCCTTCCGATGAACGAGAACTTCAGGTTCTTCACTTCCTCGTAGGGCACCACGGGTGCTGCCTGCGTCTGGTCGAAGTGCGTCAGCACGGCGTCCATCTCGTCCACGAACAGGTAGTCGCGCACCAGCGTATTGGTCGGCTCCTTCGTCAGCGGGTCGAGCTGATAGCGCGGCTGGCCCTTGTCGTCGAGATAGATCTTCTTGCTGTAAGCGTAGGGCACCAGTTCCAGATCGTTGTCCTTCTGACGCTCGATGCGGTCGAACGACAGATAGGTCAGCAGACCGCTCTCGTCGCCGTTGGGGCTCTTCGAGGCGTAGGTGCCGATGAGCTGCTGGGGCAGTGCCTGAGCAAAGAACATCAGTTCGTCCACATTGCCCGTCAGCGGAGTGGTGCCGTACTGGCCCATTACGGTGCCGGTCACGTTGACGAGGTCGTAGCGGCTGGCACCGATGAGGGGATAGCCGCCGCTGATGCCTCCGAGCGTATCGGCGTCGAAGGTGGTCACCAGCTCCTTGTCCATGTAGATGTTGGCCACGTTGCGGCCGCGGTTCACGGTCATGGCGTAGTGGTGCCAGTCGCCGTTGCTCCAGTTGCCGGGCACCTCGATGGCGAAGCCGTTGGAGCGGTACATGAGCTTGTCGCCCTCGAATCCGATGTGGAACTGGTTTTTGGCGCCGTTGTCCTCTCTGAGTCCTCGACCGTTGGAGAGCAGCGTGCCGCGCCCTTCACGGTCGGTCCTGAACCAGAACATCAGCGTGTAGTCCTGCTCAGCGCTGCGGTTCATGGCATTCTGCGTCAGAGCTACGCCGTTGTCTGCCTTATCCACGTGCAGCGATATGCCGCGTGGGATGGCCCAGTTGGCATCTATCAGTTGGGCGTTGGCACCCTGCGTGTGGTCGATGACATAGTTGCCTGCCCCCTCGTTCATCGGGTAGTAATCGACGAGGTCCTTCTCGTAGCCTGTCAGACTACGGCTGCCGTAGGTCGTGCCGATGAGTGCACCGTTCATGGCCGCATACCACAGACGGGCCTCCATCATGCGGCCGCTGTAGTACTGACTGGCATTGCGGTCGAGCTCGTTGGTGCGTCCGAAGATAAGCGTACCTGTGCCGGTGTACTTCTCACTGAGATGGTACTTCTTGCCGGCCTGCACGCCGCCGTTGTAGAAGGTCAGCGAGTCGTCTTCCTGCCGGATGACGAGTGCCACCTGCGTGAAGGCTCTCTTGGTGATGGTGGAGTCAGAGACGAATTCCTCGCCGTTGACCACAGCTTTCAGGTGAAAGTCCTTCGTGAGCCACAGTTGCAGCTTCTGGCCGTTGGTGCCGTGCGAGAACAGCGGCATGTCGCGCCCTGCCAGCGTGTCGGGCTTCACCATCAGGTCGATGGTCAGATCTTTGCCGCTGAAGTTGCGCTTCGCCTCGGTTTCGATGCTGCTCTGGCCGGTGAACTGCACGCTCACCGTCTCTGCCAGTTCGTTGTTGTTTACCTCGCCTTTCACTTCAAAGTTGGTGATGGCCGAGAGGTTATTCCTCTCGATGTCCTCAGAGAAGTTGAACACGATGTCGTTGCCGGCGGTGAGCAGACCGCTCTTAGGCTCAGGTGTACCGAAGAGCAGTGGCCTGCGTGTGTCCTTAATACCACTGATAATCTTCGACGGTGAGGTCAGGAAGTCGCTGCCGTTGCGGCAGAAGAGCACGGCGCGCAGGTCGTAGCTCTTCTCGGTCACCCAGCCGTCGCCGAAGAACTCGGTCACGATGTTGCCGTTCTCGGGCATCATCTTCTTCACGCCGTTGGCGCTGGCCATCAGCGTCGAGTCGCAATAGAACGAGCAGACGTTGGTCCAGTACTCCTCACCGCGCTGCGACTCCTTGTACTGCAATTCTATGTGGTCGAAGTTGTGCTGGTGGCGGTCGAAGCCGTTGATGATGACGGGTATGTACCAGCCGCGCTCAGGATCCTGCTGCGACTCGGTGTTCATCACCCACTTGTCGCCCGGCGTCTGTATGTTCACGCCTCCAGCCTCATGCAGGAAGTGTACGTCGAACGATGTGGTGGCATAGGCGTTCTCCATATCGGTGGGTGACATCACGCCCACGGTCAGGCCCTCGTAGTCGAAGCCCTGGCCGGCGCGTACCTCCATCTGCAGTGCCGTCTCTTTGCCTGGCACTACCGTGATGGCCATGCCGCCAGTGGTCAGGGGCTGTCCGTTGACAGTAATCTTGGCACCCTGCCTGTTATCCTTGTCGGGAGCATACAACAGCAGTGCCGTCAGCCCACTGATGGCCTCAGGCTTCTCGCTCTCGTTGCTCACATAGACCGTGAACCTGGCAGCGTCGTCGATAGCTACGCCGCTCACGCTCTGCCTGTCGAGGCGAATCTTTGGGTTGCAGATCTTCAGCGTGCGGGCATCCAGTTGGGAGCCAGGGTCGGTAATCAACGTCACGCGCTTGTCTTCCCACGGGTTCTGCGTGGCACCGCCACGGGTGCGGAAGACGAAACTGCGCGGACCGATGATGCTGTCGCCCCTCAGGGTTTTCTCCATCTGCCCCTTCACCATGTCATAATACTGGTTGAAGTTGTCGTTGACAAAGACGTTGGCGATGTTCACCTTGTTCTTGCCGGTGTATTCACCGCCAACGCGGTAAACATCCACGTTCAGGTGGCTTGCCGGGTCGGCGGCGATGGTGAACGACTCGGTGCGGTTGTAAGACTTCGCTTCTGAGTCAGTGCCAATCGTTGTGTACGAGATGATCGGGACAATCACAAATTGCCTCAAATTACCACCGAATAAAACCTCTGTTTGCAGTCTGCCATTGTCTTTGTCTTGACCCGTAGCCACATACGATTCGGGAACTGTCCATGCCTTCATTTCCGCGAGAGATGCGACGATGCCACCTACCATCGTAGCGGCTATGCCTAATGCCGAGAAAACATTGCTGACGGCGGGGCCGAGGCCGAAGTAGTCAACTTCCGTGGCGATGGGGAAATGCTGTGAGAACGAGTTCGTGTAGCTGACGTCGAAGGTCTCGCTGTAGTTCACACCGGCAGTGCCGGCGATGTCGTAGTTGGCCAGCAGGTCGCGGGCATGCAGCTTGTCGTGCTCGTTCTTGCCAATCATATCCGTCCAGGCTTTGATGACCTGATACTTCTCTACAATCTCGTCGCTGAAGTCTGCCTCAGTCTTGCCCTTGGGCAGCACCACTATGTAGTTGATGCCCGTCTCGGCCTTGTCGATGGTGGTGTTGTAGGCATGACCCGAAATCTGCTTGTTCACTACTGCAAACATCGGGTCGGTGGGCTCGCGCAGCGACAGATAGACCGGTTTCTGCGTGTTGTTGGCTATGGCCTGTGCCTCGGCCTTGGTGCCGGTGTACAACATATCCACAATCTCCTTCGCCTTGTTGGGGATAATCTGCGTCAGCAGCTGGTCCTGCGAATAGATGAACCGTGAATTGACCTTCGGGCCGTAGCCTAACGACACGTCGCGTATCAGGTGAAACTTCTTGCGGTTGCCGTCGTAGCCCTCGGCAATCTTCACCAGCGTGCCATACTCGTCGTACTTGGCCACCTCGGAGTTCAAGCCGGCCTGTTCGCCTAAGCGGGCACTCATGGCGTTGAACATGCTGTCGGTCACGGCGCGGATGGTGGACATGGGTGTCACCACCACGTTCTGCACGGTGCCGATGTAGAGGTCGGCGTCGGCACCCACCATCCCCGGGTCGCCGCTAGTGCTGATGTTGTCGCCGACGACCATGGTGTGCGAGAAGGCCTTGCTGCCGTTGGCAGTGTACATCAGCCAGTCAATGTCGGAACTCCAAGTGTCGGAGATGTTGATCGGACCAGCTGCAGTACCTGTGGAGCTCGCTGGGGTATTGATCGTTTGCACGGTGCCGGTGAAAGTCTCCAGTTTCGTACCTCCCTTAAAATTCATATAGAGACCGGCTGATGCCGTCAGGTTCATCATGTACGTATAGTTGAGCGTGGCGCCCTTGGCGAGCGTGTTCGTGCTGTAGGCACCCGGCGGGTCGCGCAGGATGTCGTAGAGGATGGGGACACCCTCGGTCAGGATGTCCTGGCTGGCACCCACGGGGAACATGTTGAGCACGAAGCCCTGCAGCGGCTTGGCCTCGTAGTAGGTGCCGTCGCGCAGCACGGTGAAGGTCACCGTCTTCAGGGCGTTCTCGCCGGTCATCTGTTCCGGCTTGTTGGTCCTCAGCGTCACTAACTGGTCGGCAAGCACGGTGAAGATGGTCTGTCCCAGGCTGTCCAACTCCTGCGGCACCTTGTAGGCATCGCCCTTCATGCCGTTCTGCATATAGGCATAGCCGCCGTCGAGGCGGACGAGGTCGGGCTTGTTCCTGGCATCGTTGTTATACAGATAACTCTCTGCCACCTGCAACTGTATGCGGTACTTGCGCTCCATGCTGAACACGGGGTAGCCGAAGGTATATTTGGCATGCGTCGAGTCGTCGGGGGTCACGTATGCCAGGGGCACTTCGTGCTGTTGGCCGTCCAGTGAGGTGGCCATGTAGGCCTTGTCGCCGAAGTAGTCGAACGAGTCGTAGCCCATCTGGCGGTAGGTCACCTCCACGGGGCTATGGTAGATGCGGTTGTAGATGGCGTTGTACGTCAGCTTCGGGTCAACGACCACCTTCTTATCGACGTCCTCGAAACTGCCCACGTAGGTGGTGTCCGTTGCCGTCAGGCAGTGGGTCAGGTCGATGATATCGTTCACCTGTCCCTCCTGGAACAGGGTGGGGTAGCCCTTGCAATACACCTGCATCACCTTCCAGCGCACAGGAGGCAGCATCACCTCATACTCGCCGGTGGCGACGTCGGGCCAGATCACCATGCGCTTGCGCGTGGTGTTCACCTCGGTCTGGTGCTGCTTGCCGCCCTTCGCTTGGCGGTGCTGATAGGTGGTGTCGCGGCGCGTCATGTTGGGGTTCAGATTGTCATAGACCAGCCACGACGTGTTGTCGCCCTCCAGGGTGAGCACAATCTGGAGCGAGTCGCCCAGGTTGTTCTTCGACAGGTTGTTCATCAGGGGTTTCAGGCCCTGGTCGTTACCGCCCACCACGCGTCCGGTCAGTTTCACCTTCGTAGCGTCATAGAAGTAGATGTTGGCCACGTCGCCGGTGAAGGTGTAGCCTTGCGGACTCTTGTAGTAGCCGTCGCCGGTGAACGTATGGCCCGGCATCACGGCCTGAATCTTGAGGTTGGTGTTGGGCAGCACGCGGAACGAGAACTTACCCTCGTGGTCGGTCTCCACCAACTTGCCGTTGGCACTGTGTACCTTCTGACCATCCACCTCGAAGTTAGCACCCTTCACGGGGATGCTGGTGCCGTCGTACATCACAAAGCCCGAGAAACGCATGCCGTTGATGACAGTGAACTCGTTCATCGACACATTGTTGCTGTGGGCATCGAAGGTGACGGTAGAGCCAGTCGGCGAGAATTCGACACCGCCTTTGGCTACGGGAGCCACGCTGTAAGTGATGCTCGTCTTGCCCTGGTACGACAGTTCGTCGGCCTCGTAGAAGCCGCTCTCGTCGGTGGTGGCATAGACCGTCGTGCCGTTGTAGTCTATCTCCACCTGTATGCCTGCCACGCCGGTGCCGTCGTTGAAGCGTACGTAGCCCTCCACGCGGCCGGTGTGCTTGCACTCGCCAGCCTTCACGTTGGTCTCGGTGCTGTCACGGCCTTCGCACTGGTTGATGGCGCGCACCTTGTACTCATACTTCTGCAGCGGCGACACGCTGGTGTCCTCGTAACTCATCTGGTCGAGGTCGGTGGCTATCACCACCCACTGGTCGTCGCCCTGGCCCGCATTGCGGCGCAGCACGGTGTAGAAATCGATGGGGTTGCCATCGGTGTTCCAGCTCAGCAGCACACTGCTCTGGCGCGTCTGCGTCATCAGCGTCGGCTCTATCTTGCCGTTGGCGGCGTGGTAGTACTGCTTGAAGTCGGCTGCCGTGTGGGTGGTGATGGTGGGGTTGGTCTCCAGTGTTTTCACCGTCGTGACGGGAACGAGCACGCCGTCCTGCTGCGTCCAGCCGTTGTTGAGCCTGTTCAGCAGGTCGTCTGCTGACATTGATATGGTCGAAGCCGTAGAGGTCAGCACAGGCACGGCCATGCCATCGACAAGATGCCATGAGCCAGGCTGCTCCTCGTTCATAAGGTTCATCACCTCGTTCTGGTCCTTCTTGTTGTAATACGTCGTACCCCAGTCACTCCAGGTAGTACTCGTAATGGTGAGGCTGCTATAACTATTGCTTCCCCAGTGTTGCCCCCCACCAGTACCGCTTATGCAGAAGCAAACCCTTTTGGCATTTTGACCAGTGGCTTCATAATTATAGGCACGGTGGAAGACCCAACTGCCTTCACCACCCCATCCGATGAAGCTACCTGCAAACGACCAGTCTGCCATATTGGTGGTAAGATGACCATCGAAGCGAACGTCAGTCATATTTACATTTGCAGCCCCAGCGTGTCCCAAGAAGCCAGCGGCATGGGTGCTCGACGTGGTCACTTCTGTCGATACCCACACACGGTCGAGGGTGATAGTAGGTGAGCCTACTCTCTCGGCAATAAGTCCTGCAGAATGTATGCCACCATTGACTGTGCCCGTCACGTGCAGGTTTTTAATAGTAACATCGCCTACAAAGATGAAGGGAGCGGCAGCTACGCCATCGTTTCTATAGAGATTGACATTCAGCGTATGGCCATTGCCGTCGAAGGTACCACGATAGGGAGCTGCTTCGCTTCCTCCAACATAACTATTGACTGTGATGTCCTCCATGAGAATGGCATTGATCTCCTTACTGTTCTTGGCTGTCTCTACAGCATCCCTAAACGTGTTCCAGTCAGCGGCAGAATAAATAAGGTAGGGGTTGTATGAGGTGCCGTCGCCCTGCGTATATTCCAGGGTGGCATAGCTGTTGATGATATTCAGTGTGTGTCCGTCACCTCGTGCCCACGTCTGACAGTAGTCATGACTGGTAGTGATGTGGTCGGGTGCGAAGACACAGTTCTCTATAGTAGCCGAACTATTGTTCTGGCAATAGCCGATGAAACCACCATTGCTGATGCTTTCGGCACCCTCGAAACTTCCGTCGAACTTACTGTTGCGTATCAGGGCATGGACATTGTCGCCCAGACGGCTGATGAGGCCGCCGTTGGTGCGGTTGGTGCTATTGATGGTCATCGACGAGCGGCAGTTGTCAATAGTGACCTTGCTGCCATTGAGCACATGAGCCATCAGACCGCCTGCATACTGCGCCGTGGTGCTGACGGTTCCGGCTGTGTGCAGGTTGCGGAAGGCCGCGCTGCCCACATAGCGGAACGGTGCCTGGTATTGGCTGTCATGTTTGATGTTGACGGTCAGCGTATGGCCATTACCGTCGAAGATACCGCAATAAGGGCTGTCGGCATCTCCTACGCTGTTGCTACTGCTGATGTCGGTGTAGAGGCGGGCGTTGACAGGCTGTCCCTTGGCAGCCGTCACATTCTGACGGAAGGTGTTCCAGTCCTGTGCGTTGCGGATGGCGAAGAAGTATTCCTTAGCGTCGTCGAAAAGTGGCAGGGGCGACGCGCCGCGCTCTACATACACCTTTATATCATAATACACACACGAGCGCGCGACACTCACCGTCGTGTAGCGCTGCTGTCGCTCGGTATTGTTGAGGGTGATGACGGTGCTGTCGACCTGCTCGCCGTCGCGGTTACGCGAGAGCAGCAGCAACTTCATCTCTGCCCGTTCGTCCCACACGGCGCTGCGGTCGGCGGCATAGTCCCACGACACGCGGACGGTGCGGGCACGCTCATCTTCCCAGCGCGACGTGTAGTCGGCAATGCGCAGCAGGTGCATCTTGTCGAGCACGCACGAGGCCGTGGTGGCACAGTTGTTGTTGTCCCAGCCCCATTCCTTGGTGATGCCGCGACGCACGCGGTAGGTCACGTTGTCCAGCGTGCCACCGTCCTTCAGCATGCGTTCGGCGATAGCCTCCACCAGCGTGCTGTCGGTGTAGGTATAGACAGAGTTTTTGTGGCTCTTGGCATAGTACTGTTCGAAGATGGTGGCGAAGTCTTCCTCCTTACCCGTCAGCGAGCGCTGAATCTGGAAGAAGTCGGTGGGTGTCAGGTCCTCGTCGTCCTTATATGGTATGCTCCACTTCAGTTCCACCTTGGCGTTGTTGCCATAGGAGGGGGTGAGCGTCAGACCCGTGGGGGCGTGAATCATCTGAATATTCTGCACATCCGACTTCTGGTTCTCGATGAGGTAGGTTCCCTTTTCGCCTTTCTCGTTGTAGCTGACTATCAGGCAGAAGTTGCGGTGAGGCTCGTTGGCATTGAGCATGATGGTGCCGCTCTTCATGTCCTTGATTTCCACGCTGTGGTGCTTGCCATAGCCGTCGTCGTACTCGTAAGATGCCTTGACGAGGTCGTCAGCGGGAATGTACCAGGGCACTTCCAGCTTGCCCGGGTTGTTGTTGTTCAGCATGGCTGGCGAGACGAAGGGTGTCATCTTGGCATTGGCCTCCGGCATCTTGATGGTGACCGTATTGAGACCCGACACCTTTTCTTTGGAGCGTCCGTTGCCGTCGCGCTCCACATCCCAGGTGAACTTCAGCGTCTTGCCCAACAGGTTGTAGGGCACCACCCACTCGGTACTGTAACTGAAGGTGTTGCCGTCGCTGTTGCGCTGCAGGGTGCGCCAGCCCCCATTATCCTTCGTCAGGCGCGATGTGCTGCGCGAATTGCCTAACGTGATGTCGAAGAAGCCTTCGGTCGGGGTGCTGAAGTAGCAGGACAGCGTCGTGGCGCTGCCGCTGATGTTGGCTTTAGATTGCCAGTGAATGACGGTGTATTCCGCACCGCCATCTACGGAGACTTTCAGGTTACCATCGGTCACCCAACAGTCGTAACCTTCCTGGTCATAGACCGCTGCCTCGAAATACACGATGTTCGTACCGCCCAGAGACACTGAGTAGTTGTCCTTTCGGTCCACATACGTGTCAGCCGCCGCCGTCTGTGGCAGCAGCCATGCGAAGAGTGCCAGCAGCATCAGCCACGGCCGCCCTCGCAATACATTTAAGTTTTTTTTCATCGTAGGTTAGTGTTTTAGGTTGTCATTATATATAATGTGTAGTTTTGCTCCTACCTCAGCGTGTTCGACCCCCAAATGCCACCGCTCTTCATTGTGATGCCACCGTCATTCTCCACTTCCGTCACAACGCGTTTAGTGTCGCTGTTTCCCAGCATCTGGCTCTCAATCCTAAGTCCCGACACCTGCATCCTGGGTTGTATGTTTTCTTCATTGTTTGGTCTCCTTTTTGTTTTAACTTCGGACGTGTTTATTACGCTTCGCGTGACGAAAGAAAAACAGATAAAAACAAGTAAAAATAAATAAAAATAGCTCTATCTTGCTTTATCTTATCTTTGTG
>JAEEGH010017407.1_pt1 | contig 15330 bp, 19 predicted proteins | sample 9134181 | NCBI WGS metagenome assembly JAEEGH01 (sample SAMN16246544, study PRJNA631951) | gut metagenome | biome: gut microbiome; feature: rumen; material: DP-attached | host: Bos | place: Iran: Karaj | collected 2018-10 | reverse complement strand
GGCTCCCTTGCCCTTCTTTTCCTTCGTCATGTTCTTTTCATTCCTTATTTGTTCCCGTGTCGGGAATATTTCCGATCGTTCATTCCGTTTCCCGAATGCGGGAAAGGGAATCGGACGCCCTTCCGCCGCGCCTGGAAAACTATCCTGATTGTATTCATCCAGTAATACTGATTATATGCAGGGAACTCCCGCCTTGTCAAATCGTTTGTGGTTTGTTTCCCCGCACCAGCGCGCTGCGGGAATACCGGATGATCAGCAGCGTGGAGCACAGGATCCAGCCGACAGGATATGCCAGGGCGACCGCGAGGAAACCGGCGCCGAGCGCCTTGGTCACCGCCAGGTAGATCTGGCGGAACAGCACGAAGGAGATCAGCATGATCACCGTCGGCATGGTCGCGTCGCCTACGCCGCGCAGCGCGCCCGCGTAAATCTGGTTGAAACAGATGGCCAGGTAGAATGGCGTCACGATCCGGATAAAACGCACCCCGTAATCGATCACGTCCTCCTCCGGGGAAAAGACTGTCATCAGGGGCCTTGCCAGCACAAAGACCAGCAGCCCCAGGACCGCTGTCGCGATAATGCTCATCAGCGTAGCGGTCCGGACGCCTTCCCGCGCCCGCTTCGGCTGCTTCGCGCCCCAGTTCTGTCCGACAAAGGTCGTGGAGGACATGCTGATGCTCTGCACGGGAATCAGCGCGAACGCGTCGATCTTGCCGTACACGCCGTACCCGGCCATGCAGGCGGAACCGAAGGAATTGATATAGGACTGCACAAAGACGTTCGAGAACGACGTAATGGCGGACTGGATGCTGCTGGGCAGTCCGATCCGGAGGATCTGCCGGAGCGACTCCCGGTCAATCCGGACCTTTCGCCACCGGATCCCGTATTTCCCCTTTTCCCTGCTCAGGGTCAGCAGGATCAGCAGCGCGGATACAATCTGTGAAATAACCGTGGCCAGGGCGACGCCGTCCACCTTCATCCCAAAGCCCAGTACGAACAGCAGGTCCAGTCCCGTGTTCAGCAGGGCGGACAGGATCAGGAAAAAGAGCGGTCTTCGTGAATCCCCGACCGCACGCAGGACGCCGCTTCCGAGATTGTAGAACAGAATACCGGTAATCCCCGCGAAATAGATGGACAGATAACTGCCGGATTCGCTGAATACATCCTCCGGAGTCTGCATGAACCGCAGCATCGGCGTGATGATGAGCTGTCCGATGACGGTCGTGATCACGCTCAGCAGGAAGGTCAGGGCCACCGTCGTATGAACCGCTTTGCTGAGGCCTTCGTCATCATGCGCCCCGTAGCGCTGTGAGATCACCACGGACGCGCCGGTGGCGAGTCCTGCGCAGAATCCCACGACTGTGTTGATGATCGGGCCGGTCGACCCTACCGCTGCCTGCGCCTGTTTTCCGACGAACTGGCCCACGACCAGCGTATCCACGGTATTGTACAGCTGCTGGAACAGGAGGCCGATCGCCATCGGAACCGAGAAGCGGATCATATGCATCCAGATATTGCCCTCGGTCATATCCGAGTCCATCCGTGCCGTAAAACCGCCTCCTTCCGGGTATGTGTTCAGATATGGTACCACAACCGTTTCTTTTTTCATAGGTATACAACACCGAAAATCGGCCGGACCGGCTGATTTTCCTTTTGACAGATAACTGTATACATCTTAGAATCTGGTTTATATGATGAGAATGATATGCGGGGTGATCGGATGCTTCAGGAACTGCAGGACAAAAAAGTCATCTTCTTTGATGTGGGATACACGCTCGACAGGCCCGCTTCAGGAGACTGGATGTTTACGAACCGGTTCCTGGCGGAAGCCGGCGGCAGGCTGAAAGCGCGCACCGGTGACGAGATCAGCCGGGCACGGGACGCCGGGCTCCGCTTCCTGGAGCAGAATCACCTGGTCACGTCGGTGGAAGCGGAATGTGAGCAATTTTTCCGGTACTATTCCATCATCTCGGACGAGCTGGGTCTCGGCCTTTCCGAAGAACAGCGGCGGCTGATTGCCCGGGACCGGGCACAGAACATGCGGAACTATATTCCTTATCCCGGCATCCGGGTTGTCCTGGAAACGCTGGCCCGGACGCACAGGCTCGGGGTAATCTCCGACACCTGGCCCAGCATCGGGGCGCAGCTGGAATATCTCGGGGTTTCCGGGTATTTCTCCTTTGAAACGTACAGCTGCTTTGTCGGTGTGTTCAAACCGGACCGCCGTATGTACCTGGACGCGCTGGAAAAGAGCGGGGTCCGTGCGGAAGAAACGGTATTCATTGATGACAGCCTGCGCAACCTGGAAGGCGCGGCAGCCCTGGGCATCTTTCCGGTCCTGATCGCCGCCAATCCGGCGTCCGATGTGGAAACATCCTTCCTGAAGATCCGCGATCTGCGGGAACTGATCCGTCAGGACTGAGGCTCCGCCTTGTCTTCTGTTTTCTGTATCTCACTGACCACCGCGGAACCGATGATCAGGACAGCTCCGATGAGATTCATCACGGTCAGGCGTTCCCGCAGGAGAAAAGCGGAAAACAGCAGCGCCGAGACAGGATCGATATAGCTCAGGATCGCGACGGTCTGTACCCGGAGTCCGTCTATGCTTCCGAAGTACAGGACATACGCAATCCCTGTGTGCACGATCCCGACAGCAAGGAGCAGGAAAACCGCTTCCGGTGTAAGGCTGTCCGCGCTGAATCCGTTTGTCAGCAGAAGATACGGGATCATCACAGCCCCGGCCGACAGCATCTGAACCGTGGTTTTCCGGTATGCGTCGATCCCGCGGATCTTTTTGTTCATGATGACCACACACGCATAGAAGACCGCGGCGCCAAGTCCCTCCAGCACGCCCCGGAGGCTGCCGTCCGGAAGGCCTCCGCTTTCCGCGGCACCGGAAACAAAAACCATACCGAGTATCGCGACAGCAGCGCAGGCTGCTTTCTTTCCGGTCAGTTTTTCCCGGAAGAGGACCGGGGAAAGGAGCATAACGATCGTCGGCGCCATATAGTAACAGAGCGTGGAAACCGCCACGGTCGTATGGCTGAACGCTTCAAACAGAAGGATCCAGTTGATGCCGATCAGCGCTCCCGTGAAAGCGAGGGCCGCCAGCGTACGGAACGGGATCCTTTCCGTTTTTTCTTTCCTTTTCAGTTTTGTATAGAGCAGGATGCTCAGTCCGCCGAGAATGCCGCGGGAAAAGGCCAGGAATGCGGAAGAAACCGGAATATTTCTTCGGAAGACCCCGATCGTTCCGAAGATGAGCATGGCCGAAACAATCATCAGGACCGATCGGCGCTCGTCTGTTTTGTGCTCCATGGCATCTTCCTCCTGGTCCGTAATGGCCTGAACGCGGCAGCCGGTTGTTACCAATCATACCATGGATTCAGGATCCGCCGCCCCCGTTTCCTGCTTTTTTTGTGTCCGGGATTCTGGTATAATCCGGTCAGAACGTTCCGGTTCCGGGCAGGGATGCGGTCCCTGCCCGGAAGCATAAAGATACAGCATTGTCCCTGCCGGGACAGGAGGATGGAAATATGATCAGGAATGTTTCAATCGTGAGCCTTTCAAGCGGCCTTGCCGGCGAACCGTCCGTCCGGTTTGAAGTGGAGATCGGTCTTCGCAGGCTGGAGGAGTACGGCCTGAACGTGAAGTTCATGCCGCATGCGCTGATGGGGATCGACTACATCCGGGACCATCCGGAAAAGCGGGCGGAGGACCTGCTGGCGGCCTTCCGGGATCCGGAGACCGACATGATCCTGTGTACGATCGGCGGGGATGATACCTACCGCCTCCTGCCGTACCTGTTCGATCACAATGAACTGGCGGAAGCAGTGAAAGACAAGGTCTTCCTGGGTTTCTCCGATACGACGGTCAATCACCTGATGCTCCACAAGGTCGGGCTCCGTACCTTCTACGGCCAGGCTTTCCTGCCGGACATCTGCGAGCTGGGACCGGAAATGCATCCCTATACCCGGAAGTATTTTGAGGAACTGATCACCACCGGCAGGATCCGGGAGATTACTCCCAGCGATGTCTGGTACCGGGAAAGGGAGGACTTTTCTCCGGAATGTGCGGGCAGCCGGCTGCCTGCGCTCCCTGATCACGGATTTGAACTGCTGCAGGGCGCTCCGGTGTTTTCCGGGAAGATCCTCGGCGGCTGTATCGATTCCATGTATGATTTTTTCAACGGGGACCGCTATGCGGATATGCCCGTCCTGTGCCGGAAATATCACCTTTTCCCGGACGCGGAGGACTGGAAGGGCCGTATCCTGCTGCTGGAATCCAGCGAGGAACTCCCCTCTCCGGAAATCTACCGGAAATCCCTGGAGCATCTGAAGGAAACCGGCGTGTTTGACGCGGTGTCCGGCGTGCTGGCCGGGAAACCCATGAATGAGACCTTTGCGGAAGAGTACAAACGGCTGCTGGTGGAGGTCATCGGCCGTCCGGACCTTCCGGTTGTCTTCAACCTGAACATCGGGCACGCGATGCCCCGCTGCATCATGCCCTTCGGGGTAAACGCGGCCGTGGATGCGGAGAAGCAGGTCATCCGGTTTGCGGAGGCATAATACGGAACAGGCCCGGGGGGAATACCATGGAAAGCAGGAAAGCGACCGGCGATGAAATGCTGGCGTTGTGGGAATATCCGGATCCGGAGAACGCGTCTCCGACAGCGAGATTCTTTTATCAGAATATCACCTCGGGAAATACTGATTTCTGGACAATCGAACATCACGGCGAACTGATCGGTGAGCTGTATGTTTTCCGGAAAATAGAAGGGGATCCGGATTTTGCGGACGGGATCACCACTGCCTACCTGTGCGCGTTCCGGATCAGGAAGGATTTCCGCGGCCAGGGCCTCGGCACCCGTCTGATTGAAACCGTCCTTGCCGACCTGAAGGCCGGCGGTTTCCGGCGGGCAACCATCGGAGTCGGGCCGGATGAAGAACGGAATGTAAAGCTTTACCGCCGCCTGGGGTTTACAACAAAAGTCAAAGACTGCCGGACCGATCCCTGCGCTATGAACGAGCATATGCAGCCTGTGCAGGAGGAGGATACCTGGTGGCTGTTGTCGAAGGAACTGACCTGAGGGACTTTCGAACCGGCATTGTATGGAGGAACGCAAATGAAAGCAAACGGGATCACCGCTGAAATGATCGCTCCCTGCGGTCTGGACTGCGCCCTTTGTAAACGGGCTCTGGCCGAAACCGATCCATGCCCGGGCTGCCACGGACCGGATGAGCACAAACCGGAATTCTGCGCAAACAGGTGCGGCATCATTCTCTGCCGGAAACGCAGGGAAAACGGCTATGAGTTCTGTGATGAATGCCCGGACTATCCCTGCGCGGATGTCCTGGAAAAGGAAACCCGCTATACTTCGAAGTATCCCCTGTATGAATCGCCCGGAAAGAACCTGCGGGACATCCGGGCCCTCGGCATGGAAAAGTTCCTGGAAAACGAACGGAAACAGTGGACCTGTGCGGAGTGCGGTCATATTGTCGCCGTCCATACCGGTGTCTGCAGCGGCTGCGGAAAACAGTATGGTGCGCAGGTCATCCCGGTTAATGAGGATACCTGGCGGATTGAGAACGGAATGGTACGTTTCTTTCTGCTGAAAGGCACTGAAAAAGCGCTCCTCATCGACACAGGAATGACCGTCCGGCACGCCGGGGAAATCGCGGCCGCGCTCACAGGCCTGCCGGTCCTCCTGCTGAATACCCATTCGGATGCGGACCATACCGGCTGCAACGACCGGTTTGAATCCTTCTATATGCATCCGGCGGATGAACCGAACTACCGCAGTTCCGGTAAAGGCGGCCGGCTGATCCCTGTACAGGACGGAGACGAACTGGACCTCGGGAACAGGAAACTGAAAATCATCCATCTGCCGGGGCATACTCCCGGAAGCATCGCCGTGCTGGACGTCAGCCGCCGGGTGCTGATCAGCGGGGATCCCATCCAGGAGCACGGGCGGATCTTCATGTTCGGGGAACGCCGGGATATGCCGGAATATGTCCGCAGCCTGGAAAAGCTGGAAAAGATGACCGGTGAATTCGATGAGATCTGGCCCTCCCATGCCGATCTCCCGCTATCCCCTGCCTGCATCCGGAAACTGCGTGACGGAGCCCTGCGGATTCTGAACCATGAGATTTCGGGAACACAGACCGAATTCTTCGGGCAGACAATTACCGTATATGACCTGGGATTCACCGTTTTCCTGTGCTGATTGTTTTTTCCTTGTGCCGCAGTTCGCTGCGGCTTTTTTCATATCCGGAACTCTGGTATAATCGGCCGTGATTTCATCGCCGGGGCAGATCCGTACCGGAGAAAGGAAAGACATGAAATCCCTGATCGTCCGAAAGGCGTTTCTGAAATCCCTGCCCGTGATGGCAGGGTATATTGTGCTGGGAATCGGTTTCGGCATCCTGCTGGGGAACGCCGGGTACGGTGTGGTCTGGTCAGCCGCGATGGCTGTCTTTATCTATGCCGGATCGATGCAGTATGTCGGGGTCAGCCTGCTCGCCGGCGGAGCCGGCATCCTGGCCGCGATTCTCACCACCGTGATGGTAAATGCCCGCCACCTTTTCTACAGCATCTCCATGATCGGGCGTTATAAGAACGCCGGCAGATATAAGCCGTACCTGATCTTCGCCCTGACCGACGAGACCTACTCCCTTCTCTGTGACGGAGAAACCCCGGATCAGGAAAACGCGGATCTGTACCGTTTCCTGGTATCCCTCTTCAATCATCTGTACTGGATCACGGGGTGCGTCCTCGGCAGCCTGCTCGGCGCGGTACTCCCGTTTTCCTCCGCCGGGATTGAGTTTTCCATGACGGCCCTGTTTATCGCTTCCTTTACAGAGCAGTGGATCCGGACCCGGGAGCATCTCCCGGCGGTCACGGGACTCCTTTCCACGCTGCTGTGCCTCCTGCTGTTCGGCCCGGACGGTTTCCTAATCCCGGCCATGCTGCTGATCACATTCATACTCACCCTCCTCAGGGGAAGACCGGGGAGGAATGCCGTATGAATACACATGCCGCCCTGCTGGTCGCCGTGATGGCGGCCGTGACCATGCTGCTGCGTTTCCTGCCGTTCCTGCTGTTCCGGAAGCAGACGCCGCCTTATATCGTTTATCTCGGGGAAGTCCTTCCGTCCGCCATCATCGGGATGCTGGTGGTCTACTGCCTGAAGGATACCGTACTGACCAGGGCGCCTTTCGGCGCTCCGGAGCTCATCGCCGGCCTGGCGGTCGTCGCTCTGCAGGCCTGGAAACGGAGCGCCCTTCTGAGCATCCTCGGCGGGACCGTGATCTATATGATCCTGGTGCAGTCCGTTTTCCCGGTCTTCTGAGACCGTTTTCCCAATCATCGTTTTTGTCCGGAGGAATGATCCATGGAATGCAGGTATATGAGGATCCAGGGCCGGGAGGATTCCTGGGTCACCAAATATCCCAAGGGAATCTTTGGCATGTGCTGGCGGCTGATCCTGGACGGGATCATGAAGCCGGAGGATGAGCAGGTCTTCCGGGACATCGATAAGTGGTTCAGGGAATACCTGCCGGAACCGGAGCCCTGCAAAAACGGGGAAAAAGTCATCACCTTCTTCAAGACTGCTTCCACTGCGGAAATGCAGGAGAAGATCGCGCCCGCCGTCCGGCTCCTGGACAAGTATGACCATCCTTATGATATCGTGTACACGAATGCTGTCGGAACAATCGTTTACGAGGACGACTGGCAGGTCGCCGTACGGGTCGAAGGAGGAAAAATGATCTGACCCGGCCGCACCCTGTCCCGGCGGTTTTGGACGGGACACGGTGTGTCTCATTCAGGAAAACAGGGCTTTTGCTCACTTTATGTCCTGTTTTCCGGAAGCCGTTTTGCGTAGACTGACACCCGAAAGGAGGAACCGAAATGGATCTGCAGAAGATCGGAACATTCCTGAAAGACCTTCGCAAAGAGAAAGGTCTGACTCAGGAACAGCTGGCAGAAACCCTGAATGTTTCAAGGAGGACAGTCTCCCGCTGGGAAACCGGCAGCAATATGCCGGATCTGGATCTGCTGATGGAGATCGCCGATCTCTATGAGGTGGACCTGCGGGAAATGCTCAACGGAGAAAGGAAAAGTGAGGATAAGATGAATAAGGAACTTGAGGAAACCGTATTGCAGGTTGCGGAATACACCAATGCAGACAAGCAGCGTGTCACAAAAACAGTGCAGGGATTCTTCCTGCTAGGAATCCTTGCGCTGGCTGTGAATGTCGGGATGGAATTCCTGGATGCGCCCGATACTTTCTGGACCGGTGTGATACAGGGGATCACGATCGGGATCGCGGTCGGCTCCATGATCCTGGGTATTTTGTATACGACAGGCGCCATGATGAAGGTCCAGGCCTTCAAAAAGCGCTTGCTGGGCAAAGAAACGGAGGAAGCATAAAATGAAACTGACCGTAAAACAGGACCCGTGGCTTCGGATCCCCGCCATGTGCCTGGCGCTGGCCGCCATTGTGCTGATCCTGATTTCAGTTTTTAATGATGTCGCGCCGGATTGGGTGCTGACTTCCGGTATGGCGTGTATGGCAGTGGCAGTCATCCTGAATATGATTCAGCTGTGCCGGCTGAAAAAGGACCGGTAAGGCAAAGGAAAAACGGGCGCTTCGGCGCCCGTTTTGTTTGTCCGGCCTGCTGTATCCGGCCGCATTCCGGCTTACTGCATGATCCTTTCCGCGATCTGTTCCACGGAAAGTCCGTCCGTATCGATCGTATGTTCCATCGCCGCGAATCCCGGCAGGGATTTCAGGCTCACGTCCAGCCATTCATCCGTCCGCCACTCGCAGTCGTGATCGTTTTTCCATCTGCGGATCAGCTCTTCCCTGCCGCAGGTCAGCGTCACGCTTTTTACATCCAACTGCAGGCCGGAAAGTCCTTCAGCAACCGCCCGGACAACCTGCGGATCGTCCATCAGCCAGACCACTACAATCATGCGGCACACGGAGCATTTCCGGTAATTGCCGGCCAGATGCAGGATATTGTCGACCGCCATGGCCCGGGTCTCCCGGCTGCCCACAAAAGGATGGAGATCCATACACCAGTCCCCGTCAATAAAGGCTGTTCCGGGATACCGCTCCGCGATGTATTTCCCGACAGTCGTTTTCCCGACGCCCATCGGTCCGTTGATCAGAATCGCCTTCATACCGTTTGCCCGTCCTCCGCAGTCTCCTGTTTCATGGATGCTTCGATCGCCGCGCAGAATTCCGGCATTTCCCGTTTCATACGGACAAAATGTCCTTCCCGGTTCAGGAATACATGCTCCGACCTTGCGGTGCAGACCGTATCGCCTGCCCCGTTTTTCATCTCATATACGATCGTCATGACGACGCCGTTGAAGGATTCGGCGGCCACTGATATGCTGATCTCATCCCCGAAGGTGCACTGGTGCTTATATTCGCAGGAGAACGCCTTCACCGGAGACAGGACGCCCTTCCGCTCCATTTCCGCATAGGGAAAACCCAGCTGGTCCATAAAGTCGATCCGGGCTTCCTCCATCCAGTGGATATAATTGGCATGATGGGCGACGCCCATCATGTCGGTTTCATAATACTGAACCCTGCGCAGATAAGGCTTCATCTTTTTCCCCTCCGGTTAAATATTCCTTCCGGTATCCGCCGGCTCCCATAGTACCACGGATTCCGGTTTTCCGGTACTCCCGTGCGGATCATTTTCCACCGGAATCAGCCGCTCCATTTCCCGGTTTTCACATAATGGTCGGCCCGGCTGTGGGCTGCGCTGACGATATCGTCGTCAAAGCCCATCAGTTTCAGGAGATGGATGGCGTTGCGGGTTTCCGCCGGCCCCGGTTTCAGCTTGTAATCAAAATGGATTTCCGTATCGGAAACAGTTTCTTCAAAATGTGCCAGCCGGTAACCCTCGCCGGCAAGTGAACACAGTTCCGCGTCATGGGTGGCAATCATACACAGCGTGCCGGGTTTGTCCAGTGCCTTCAGGACCTCTGCCGAGGAAGCGATCCGTTCAATGGTGTTCGTCCCCCGCAGCACCTCGTCCAGCGCGCAGAGCACAAAACCTTCCTTTTTCTGCTCGTCCAGGATGCGCTTCAGGGACCTGATCTCCGCGATATAGTAGCTTTCCCCGGCCAGCAGGTCATCCGATAGCGCGATGGACGTGTAGATCCGGAAAGGAGTGCCTGTATAGGACTTGCAGATGCAGGTGCACAGGGTTTCCGCCATCAGCGCGCAAAGAATGGACGACCGGAGATATGTGGATTTTCCGGATGCGTTGGATCCCGTGATCAGCATGGACTTTTCCAGGGAAAGGTCGTTCAGTACCGGCTCCTTCAGCATCGGATGGGCAATGCCCTCCGCGTGGATAAACGGCCGTTCGGATTCATAATCCATTTCGGGCTCACACCAGCTGTCCAGGCTTGCCCTGTACGATGAGACCGCGATCGACGCGTCAATCCGTCCGATGGCTTCATGGACAGCCAGGAAATGCTCATGATACCTGTCCAGGCGTTTCTTCAGGATCTCGAAGGCAACCAGGTCCACCAGCAGGAAATTCGCCATGGCGTCCTGGATTACGTCTCCGTTCAGCCCGGACATCACCGGTCCGGAGCGGATCACGGATTTCATCCGGTCCAGATGCCCGTATGCGTCCGCCAGGTACCGGTCCAGCTCCGGGATCCTCAGTTTGCGCATCCTGTGCAGCGCGCATACCAGGGAAACACAGTAGTTCACCCGTCGTATTTCATGCTCGCACCGGTTGCGGCGGTATTCGTGGAAAAAGGCATTGAATCCGAGCAGGATAACCGGGAGAACAGCAAAATGAGCCCCGAACAGCGGCACTGTAAGAATGGAAAGGATGAAAAGCATTCCCAGCAGCAGATACATCGCAAGCCAGAACGGGGAGGTGTCCTTCGGCCGGAAGAACGTGCCCAGGTCCATACGCCGTTCCCTGCCGATCCCGCACAGGAGCAGCTGAACCCTCTGCCGGATCTCAGGCCGCTCCTCCGCCAGGTGGATCAGTCCTTTCAGTTCCCCGGCCGTTTTCCGGTCTGCCGGCCTGCGGAGCATGTAATACAGATACTGTTCCCCGGCTGTGCTCTGGCAGGCATTGATCCGCCTGAAAACCTCATCCAGGTTCAGGTCATTCCAGGTCGTCTCATCCACATAGAACGGATCCCTGCTGTCTGTCCGGCAGCCGTCGTAATAGGTGCGGATCCAGTCCATGTCCCCCGCATAGTATTCGCAGTCCGGCTCCTTCCCGTAAGCTTCAGCCAGTTTGCGGATCAGCTTCTTTTTTTTCCATGGCATCATCATGTTTGGATTTCCTCCGGAATAGAGATCCTGTTCTTCGCATAGAATTATACAGAACCGGATCAGTTGGATACACTGCCGGTTCCGCATAATAGAGCATATTATTTTTCAGATCACAAAAGAGATGACGCCTAGCGGTTAATCGCTGCTTTTGTTCTTTGAGCTTTCGCCGGCATACCGGATCACCCCGGCTGCAAGTGCCACGGCAAGGATGACCGCATGCACGACCGGATTCTTCAGGTCGATGCGCAGCAGCCCGCCCTGCGGATCAATCAGCTGCACCAGGAAAGCAATGGCTTCAACGGCAGCCAGCACGATCACAGCCAGTAATACAGCTTCTTTCAGTGCTTTTTTGTTCATTTCAGTCCACCTCCTCCGCTGAACGATATTGTATCATCCGGGAGATAGTGCGTCAAACAGCCGCTTTATTGTTTCCTGAGCGCTTTCGCAATGCCCAGGACCGCGGCGAATGCGACTCCGGCGACCGGCCAGAGGATCCAGCTGTGGTTCCCGCGATCCCCGATAAAGATCCAGGCCAGGTATGCCGCAGTCACCAGGCACCAGTAGATAACGCTGATGAGTCCGTATTTCCCGTGGTTCTGCTTGTTTTCACGGGTGTAGTCCCCTTCCTCCAGCAGCATCTGGTAGCTTCCCTGGATAATGGATACCCGCACAATCAGCAGGACGCCGACTGCCGCCAGCAGCAGGATGGCTGCAAGTCCGGCGACCTGTACGAAAGACCCTTCCTCATCGAAGATCAGGCTGACGAACAGCGGAATCGTCGACGCGATGCACAGCAGGATGCCGAGGATCATATGCCGGCTGTGCACAGGCTGGAACTTTTCTTTTCGTTCCCGGACCATTCCGGTCACGCCGTACAGGGTTTCCACAGGTTCCTTTTCCAGGTATTCAAACCGCGAGATCCGCTGCCAGGAAGCCACAAAAAGGCCGACTGCCGGAAGAACCATCAGGATCAGGATAATCAGTCCGACGCCGCCGACAGTGTTGTCCGACCAGTTGATCATGCCCGCTTCCCGGGCGCCGCCCAGCAGGATCAGCGCTGCCGGTGAGAGAATGCACAGCATCACGGCCAGGGCGACCCGCCTTGCGTTTTCCTCCTTGGTCTTCAGGAATGCGTTTGCTTCTTCCATACTGACAGTCCGGATCAGGCTGTCCGGAGTGGTTTCCTGTGATTCGACCGTCTGTTCCAGCTCATCCTTCAGCAGGTAATCGGTGCTGACGCCGAACAGCTCCGACAGCTGGATGATCCGTCCCATATCCGGGATGGACTGGGCTCCTTCCCATTTCGATACGGCCTGCCGGCTGACGTTCAGTTTTTCCGCCAGTTCTTCCTGGGACCAGCCGTTCTTTTTACGGAGATCCATGATTTTGTCCGCTAAGATCATTTTGAATTTCCTCCTTGGTTTTGTCCCTTCCGGGCAAAGCCAGAGTACCCGTCTGGTCTGTTGCATGCTATCATGCGGGGCTGAAAATTCCGCAACTGCCGGTTGCAACTTCCGGTTTCTTCGGCATTTTCCTGTCATTGTCCATCATCATACTATGTATTCCGGATTTTGCAACCTGCTTCCTGCCGGGTCTTCCCCTGCAGCCGTCCTCTTCTCCGGAATTCCGTCTGCAGGAATGTTCACGGCCGCTTGACCTCAAGTGAACTCTAAGGAGTATGATCTGGATTGCAGAGAATAACAAAAAGCATCCGGTGCTGATTGCAGAGGTATGTATGATGAATGAATTCATGCGGCAGGTTCAGGACCTCGCTGTTCCGTTCGGTTCAGCCGTTCTCTGGTGGCTGGGCCAGATGGGACTGCTGGTCAAAATGGGAAACACCGTTCTGTGTGTGGATTATTTTGCTTCAGACATCCTGGACCGGCAGGTTCCCCCTCCTGTCCCGGCAGCAGGAATGAACGGCGTCAGCGTCTTCCTGGGGACGCATGATCATGCGGATCATATCGATCATCCTGCATGGCAGGTCTGGGCGCGCTGCTGTCCTGAGTCGGTATTTGTTTTTCCCGCTGCACACCGGCAGGCTGTACTTTCTGACGGGATTCCGGGGGACAGATGCTTCGGGCTGAACGACGGAGAAAGCTGCCGCATAGGTGATGTCACAGTGCACGCTGTTGCCTCGGCGCATGAATTTCTCGATCAGGATCCGGAGACCGGCCTGTATCCCTGCCTGCAGTATGTCATCGAGGGAAACGGTCTCCGCATCTGGCACGCGGGCGATACCCTGCGCTACGAAGGGATGCTCCCGAAGCTGCAGTCCTTCGGACAGATGGATGCCGCCCTGCTCCCGATCAACGGGAGGGACGGGGCACGGTACCGCCGGAACGTGATCGGGAACATGACCTTCCAGGAAGCTGCCGACATCGCCGGCGAGCTGAACGTGAGAACAGTAATCCCGGGGCATTGGGATATGTTCAGGGATAATCCGGGGGATCCCGAAGCATTTGCGGATTATCTGTCCGCCAAATATCCCGGACGGATCCGTGTGGTAAGACCCGGAATCCTTTCGCCTGTAACCCTGAAAAGGGAAATATAAAAATCTGTCTGAACACAGGAGGAAAACAAGATGGCCGGTATTGTCGGAACGCATCTGGTGGCCCAGGTCGGTTTTATCGTGAAAGATATTGAAGAGACCAAGAAAAAATGGGCGGCTTTTCTCGGCGTGGATGTGCCGGAAACGCAGCCCTGCGGAGATTATGCGGTCACACAGACCGTATTTGAAGGGAAGCCTGCTCCGGAAGCAAACTCCCTGCTCGCTTTCTTTGACGTGGGGCCGGGCCTTCAGATCGAACTGATCCAGCCCAACGAAGCGCCTTCCACCTGGCGGAACTTTCTGAATGAGCACGGCGAAGGCATGCATCACCTGGCTTTCCAGGTCAGAGATTCCAAAGCCTGTGTCGCCAGCGCGGAAGCCGCGGGACTGAAGCTGGTCCAGCATGGCACCTACGGCGACGGCGGCGGTGAATACAACTACCTGGACGCGCCGGATCTGAAATGTATCGTGGAACTGCTGGAAAGCTACCGGTCATGATTCCGGGCCTTCTCCGGCCTCGCTGCTGATCCCGTCTGCAGACAACGCTTTTGCGTAATATTCCACTTCAACCGTGGTCCCGTCCGGGTATCTTTCCTGTTCCGTCGTCAGGTACCCGGTAAACCCGTAGTGCGTGTAGATCGCTTTGTTTTTCATGTCACCTGTTTCCACGCCCAGCGTGACCCGCCGGTATCCCCTGCGGCGCAGGTCCTCCAGCATGAATGCGAACAGCCTGGAAAAGTATCCCTGTCCCATGAAAGGTTCATTCGTCCTGAACGCTTCAAGATAGGCTGTCTGTTCATCAACCAGTCCCCTGCTGCGCCGCGCCGGTTCCGGATCAATCACAGCCGTCGCTTCACAGATGATTTCCCCATCCAGGATGCCGTAATAGGGAATGGTCTTTCCCTCCCGGAAATTATCCAGCGCTTCTTCCCTCCAGGTCATCCAGTTTTCCCGGTCGGAAACATTCCGGTCGATTTCGTACGCCCATTTCCGTTCCATCTCATCCCGGGAAGCGATTTTGCACACATAACTGCCTGACATTTCCCGCCTCTCGATCATTTCACCGCGTACTGCTCCGGGTCGATCTCCCGGATCGCGTCCTCCGCGGTCTTTCCGGTGTTGTTGTACAGATGCCCCTGGTTTTCCTGCAGGGCTTCCAGCTTTTTCTTCAGGAACAGCGCCCTTTCGATCAGGTCCGTATCGCCGCGCCCCCGGATACGCTTCTCGATTTCCCCGGCGTCCGCGGTCAGGACGATGTAGTACAGTCCGGCATGATGCTTTTCCGCCAGTTCCTGCACGCGGGGCATTTCGTCTTCGATCACATAGTCAATCACCACGTCCATTCCCTGCTGAAGCGCCCGGTCCGCCGTCATGAGGATGCAGTCCCAGTTGAAGCGCAGGATATCCTCCCACAGGACCGGGTCGGATGCCTGTCCGTCTGTAAAGAATT
>JAEEGH010017405.1_pt1 | contig 15331 bp, 8 predicted proteins | sample 9134181 | NCBI WGS metagenome assembly JAEEGH01 (sample SAMN16246544, study PRJNA631951) | gut metagenome | biome: gut microbiome; feature: rumen; material: DP-attached | host: Bos | place: Iran: Karaj | collected 2018-10 | reverse complement strand
GCTCAGGGCGAAGTGTCGGATGAAGTTCCTCAACGTGTTGACTCCGGATTTTCAACTTGTCGATTTCCTCTTTCTAACACGATGCAAAGGTACGTTTAAGCGAGCGCCGTGCGATAAAACGCTTTTTATCAGTAAGGCCGAGCGGAAGTACCTTCGCGACAGCAAAGGTACGAAGAACTGGTGGATGGCTGTCGGACATTGTCAGTCTTTGTCGCACATTGTCGGACATTGTCAGTTATTGTCAGTTATCGGGCGAAAAAAGTAAAGATTTTTCTTGCATAATTCAAGAAATTTTTGTACCTTTGCAAGGTAATTAAAAGGGAGGAAGACAGGATGAAAAGCTACTACAAGTATGAGTTGGCGGAGGCTGCTGGGGTGAGCACCCGCACCTTTGGCCGTTGGCTGAGTCAGCAGAGTGAGACATTGGCTAAGTGGGGCGTCACGCCCAGGACACAGATGCTGCCACCCGTCGCCGTGAAGTGGATCTGCGGCCAGTATGGGATTGATGAGGAGGAGCTGTGAAGGGGAGACAGGAAAGACACATTGATTCGTCCTTGCGCCACAACGCCACAACGCCACAACGTATCATTAAGGTGTTTTCAATACAAAATAAAGTGGCAGTAGAATTTTATTATTATATATTATTAATAATATATAATAATAAACTCTGTTTCCCCTGCTTTGCACATCGGAATATGCTTAATGATACGTTGTGGCGATGGGACGATGTGGCGGAAAACATTGTCTCTTAACCCTTGTTTTTGTTGAACAGGCTCTGCGGAAAGCCGTTCAATCATTTCCAGGTTTTGCGTGCTAAGGTACATGCTCTTTTGTCTTTTCCTGAAAAAAACAGAGGTGATGATGGCGGATTCAAAAGTTATTCGTAACATTGACTACTCGCCACTAGTCATTTAACAAAAAACGTAGTTATGAAAAAATTAACGCCACCATTGCGCTATAATTAAAAATAAATACATAAATTTGTACGCGAAAGACAAAACTAACGGACGAAGCGGCGAGTGCTAACATGCTTACACGATTGTCCAAGTCGCTCCGAACGAAGGTAAAGCCAACGGGCGGCACCGTCCTTCTAAATAAAATAAAAGGGAAACTAGAACAACAACTACAAACATGAAGATGATGGAGAGATTCAGGCAATTAATGCTGACGGCGGCCATGTTGCTGCCGATGCTGGCCTTCGGACTGGTGGCCTGCGATAGTGAGGAAGAAAATGACATCGGCGACGGTAAAGCTCCGTTTGAGTCGCTACCCGTAACCTCGACCGTCACGGCCAAGGACTTCAAGATGAGCGACATCGACGCTCTGGTAGAGATGTCGCTGAAGATGGAGGGTCTGCGCGTGCAGTATGCCAAAATGATGAGTAATGGATGGAAAAACGAGCTCTACAGTGGCCCAGGCGAATATACTGACGGCTCGAAGTTCTACGACTATGTGGCTGACCTGCTCGACAATGCCGAGCAGTATCAGGCAGCGCTGGAACGGTTAGAGAAGGACGGCATTCTGAAGAAGACAACGGTGACGCGTGGTATCATGCTAGACTTCGCCAACTGGTGCTATAGTCTGAACGCCCCAAAGGAAGTAGCCTACGAGCGCATGCTAACCATACTGAACAAGAATAAGGTGACAGGCAATATGGCCGCTATGCAAGCGTTATTCAACTCGGTGCCCGAAAAGCACAAATGCGGCATGACCGATGCAAAGCAGTGGTTCGTCAATCTCTATGCCGGTGAATACAAGAACAAGGGCATGAGCATCCACGATGCCTGGCTTACTGTCGGTGCGGGTGAAGGCAATGGCCCCTTGGCGCAGTATTTCGATACTTACGCTGAACTTTACGACAAAGGCCCTGGCAATCCACGCTGGAAGGACAGTCATGAGGTCATCAAGGATGTGGCCGAGAAAGGCGGCACGTTCTATGTTTCCTGTATTGATGAGGTGACGGGCGGCTATGTGGGCAAGATGGTAGATATCAACGACATCTCCCAGGAAACCATTAACCTGGCCAAGAAGATTCGCGAAGGTAAAGCCACCACTTCCGACCTGAAGAAGTTTGCCGCCAACTTAGGCAGCAAGTACGTAAAGGACAAGGCCGGCGACCTTATTGGTGAAGACCCAGGAGGCTTGGAACGTCTGGCTGGTGAGATTACCGACTATGTCACAACTCATGCCATCGAGGCTGCCGACGAGGAGATTGCCGAAGAGTTGGGCGTGAACCTCTATGAGATACAGAAGAACACGCCACAGGGCACGCTGGTGACCATCATCGAGGACGTGAAAGAGGGTAACCTGACCATCGGCTTCCCGGGCAAGGATGGCAACACGCACATCGTGACCAAACCCGGCGAGAAGAACATCACCGTAGTAACCACCAGCGGTGAGCGCATCACCCAGGAAATGCCTGAGAAGAAACCCGGTAAGGTGGAAGTGGAGGCCCAGCCACAAGAGAAGAAGGCCACCGTTAAGTTGTCACCAGACAAGGTCAATATAGTGGCCACGGGCGGCAAGACAACGGTGGAGATATTGAGCAACTGCCCCTACGCCCGCTTCCGCTTCAACGGCGAAGAACCTGACTGGCTCTCTGTAAGCCGCAAGGGTAAGACGCTGACTCTCGACGCAAAAGCGAACATCAGCGAGCAGCCACGCACGGTAACCTTCCGGGTCGATGTGTCGTTTGAGGGCAAGGAGGCTGATGCCAATGCCATCATCACCGTGACGCAGGCAGGCTTCAAAGAAGAGGATGACCGCCCAATGATCGAGGCCGACAAGACCGAGCTTATCTTCGATGCCAACGGAGGCGAGCAGACGGTGAAGCTCGACGTGAAGACCTACCAGTATTATGGCGGCATTACCGACGACAACTGCGAGGACTGGGTTACCGTGAAAAGCAACGGGTCTGCTGTCTCGCTGACCGTCACCGTTGCCCCCAACAAGACAGACCAAGAGCGCACGGGCACCATCTATGCCTTCGCTACTAACAAAGAAAAGGTGGAAACAGAAAAAGACTACGTGTTGCTTCCCATTACTGTGAAGCAGGCGGCGGGAAGTCAACAGGACAACAGCCCGCAATGGAGCATATTTGGCATTACCGTCAATATTGACTTGTGTGCATACCTCACGAGCGCCGCCTTCTATCGCACAGTTGAGATAGGCAACGTTGGAGTCACGACATACTACGATGGAGCGGAATGGACCGTTACTCCGAATGGCAAGGGAATTGATGTCAAGATGGAATATACATTTGATCAGGAGCCCCAAAGCGATGGTTATACTTCACATAAACACATAGTAGCATCGTTTAGTGTTGACGACCTGACACAGCTGGAAAGCAAGAAAGCAACGGTCAGGAACGTAAAATTTGAGAGATTATATACAACCAGTCATCCTAATTCAAACGATGTAACGTCATCCAGAGAAGAAAGCAGGTTTGCTTCAGAAGCAGTACTTCCCATGACTTCTTTCAGTTATTCAGACTATTCTTCAAGAGACGATTATAACATTGAGTGTTGGTGGCAATTAGAAAAAGAAGCCGTTTCCTATACTGATTTCTTCTGGAAAAAGACAGTCAATCATAAAGACGGAACGACAGATGTAATGGAAAGTCATGACATGATAGAAACATATGAAGACGGCACCCCACTGTCGAATCGTTTTTCGGTATGTCTTAAGCTGAAGAATACGAATAAGAGCCGCTCCACCCGTTCAGGACGCTCAATGCTTGAGCGTGTGCAACAAACCGCAATTACTCCTTTGAAGGACATGCCACAATAGGATTATTTAATGCGCCGTTGTGTTCTAATCGTTGTCCACAAACACACAAACAGGCAGGGGTGCATCACCTCTGCCTGTTTTATTTAGCATGTTTGAAATGCATTGGAGAACGTAAGTTCGATATAAGTATTAGGCAATTAGTCTACAGAGTGCAGAGAGCTATATTATTACAGTTTTCATCGAAATGGGAAAAGAGGCCGACGAGATTAACGTGAGTTTTGAATTCGGGTCTTGAGCGAAGTTGTAGAGTGCAACGTACCATGCGTCTACACTTTTATTTCTTTTAAAAAGCAGAACTAAGAACCCAAAAGCGGTAAAGATTTCTTCTCAATCAATAAACGAGGTTTACGATTTCTTGTTCTCCAGTTGGTGCTCAGGCGCAGGATGATTTGCGAAGGAATGAAAAAGAAAATCCGCTGCCCTGCAAAGGATAGCGGATTTTTATTGTTTAAAAAAAATCGAAACCGGCTTAGAAGCGATAGCCGTAAGTGATGCTCAGGTTGAAATTTTTCAGAGGATCAACGGCATGTCCTGTTTGCTCCTTCCATGCTTTACGGTAGTCTTTGGTAAACATGTCAGTAATACCCCAGTCGCAACCCAGAGTCAGGGAGTGATGGTTGATGTATTCGGCACCTACGCGGAAGCCCAGTCCGAAATCGAAGCGCTGGATATCACCAAAATCTCCATCATCCTTGCGGAAGAAGCGGGTCTTCACGTCATCCAAGAGATCATCGTCATAGTCAACAATGCTCTTACCATTGATACCTATGGCGAAATAGGGACCAAAGTCGGTGTAAACGCCAAAGTCGTTGCTGAAATTGTAGCGGTAACCAACGTGAACAGGAATCTCCACATAGCAGGCACGAGCCTTACATGTTGCACCCAAAGCATCAACCTTGGCACCCTTCATGGTGTAGTTGACACCTGCATTGACGAAAACGCCATGACAGCCGGGAAGCATGTACTCGCCACGCACACCCAGATTGAAACCAGGCTTGAGATCCGTATCAAGATCACCACCACGGAAATTACTCAAATTCAACCCAAAAAGTCCCTGGAATGTCAGACCTTCTTCTGGCTCATTGTCAAGAGCCATTGCGCTCGTAGTCATTGCGACCATAGCGATAATCAAAGTAAAGATTTTCTTCATAATTGTATCTCTGTTTAATTAGACAATTTCAGTGCAAAGATAATGGAAAACTTGCAATTCCAAATCTTTTTAAGACAGAATATTACACTTTTTCTTCATTTTTCCATTTTTATCCGAAAAAAAGAGACGGATAAGGGACTCATTCCAGTTTCTTGTAGTCAGAAATGTTCTCCACTCCCTGAATGTTGCGCTCATCTATGGCGGAGGTGAGCAGGCTGACAAGAGCCTCAGGTGACAGGGAGGTAGCAGGATTGAAAGAGGGGGAGGCGCTGTAGTCGAGGAGAGCCTTTTTGTAAGCCTCGCCTTCAGGCCATTGATCGATGTGGTCCAGATTGGTGGTAGTAAGCAAGAGTTTGCCTTCCCCTACCCTGAACTCCATCAGGATGCCCAGCAGATGGTTGCGCTCCACGTTGTCGATGGCCTGAATGAGCGGGCGATAGCGGTCAGAGATGGCATCGAGGATGAGCGGACGGCTGAAGCGGGCAATGGGCCACCACTGGTAATCGGAATGCCCTTCTGTGGGGAACCCGCGGAAGAGGGGATGCTGAGCGTCCATGAGAAGGCCGAGGGTGCCTGGCGAGACGGGCTGATGGTTGCGCTCGCTGATGGTCTTGAACATCGCATAGTTCCAGTAGTCTGGCGTGAAGAGCCCTCCCACGCTCTGTTTGGCGATGAGGGCGCTGTCGGGCTGCAGGATGACGGTCTCGCCCTTGGCCAGGGAAGCCAGCGCGGCATCCAGGCGATGCTCGATGCTGTGGATGGCAACGGTTTCTGTCTTGGGATATACCCAGACATGGTATTCGTTGAGGTAATCGCCGAATTCGAGGGTGAGGACATACATGCCAGGACGTCGGATGGTGGTGAGCGGACAGGTGAAGCGAACCGTTTCGGAAAGTCCTCCCTGAGGGACGCGTACTCCAGAGAAGGTGAGGTCGGAACTGAATTCCCCGCCTGCGAGGACGCAATGGATGGAACCCTCCTGAGGCTCCTCGAGGAAATTGCTGACGCAGAGGTCAGCGACAAAGGTCTCGTCGTTGCTCCAGCAGAATTTGTCCATCAGGGCAAGCGGAACGAGAGGCGATACCCATTGGCACCATTTCTCTGGCTCCACGAGGCCCTTGCTGTCACCAAACGCATCGAGAATGCCACAGAGCGCACTCCCCTGCCCGGGATAGTCCTTGAGGTCGAGCATCTGGTAACCGCCAAAGCCAGGCGTGCGGAGACAATACTCGATGTCGGCCTTGTCGCACTCCACCACGAACTGCCCATTCGCCTGATGGAAGGCTTCTGCTTGGTCGGTGAGGTGATTCTGCTGGAGACGGCTGCGGAAGACTTCCAGGTTGTAGGGATAAAGGACGCCTGTGTACTTGGGAATCTCTGTATAGTCGGGATAGACCTGGAATTGGCAAGTCTCATGGCTGACGATGGGAACGGGACAAAGGCGGGCGGCTGTGCTGTAGTTGGCACGCGTGTTGGGATGCGTGTTGTTGAGCATGCCTCCCTGGTCAGCATCGGCAAAGGAGAAACTGCTGCGAGTCTGGGTACTGTAGCCTTCGCCACCTCCCACGCGACACGTGACCATGTAATCCTCACCCGGATGAACTCCTTGCCAGCCGAGGGTGTTGTTGGAGCCGAAAGTGTAGAGATGGCGGTTGTCGCGCTGGCGCCAACGCTCAACCCAGCCACGCATCATCTCGTGGTCGCCCCACAGTTCATTGCCAATGCCGAGTGCCATGAAACTGGGATGATTGCCAAACTGGCGGAGAATGCCGTCTGCCTCGCGAAGAAGGAACTGGTTGAGTTCCTGCGTATCCTCGTTCAGCGTCCCCCAGACAGGCAGTTCCACCTGCAGGTAAATGCCCATGCTGTCGGCTGCCACGAAGGCTGCTTCCGTGGGCGTGTAGCTGTGGAAACGGAAATGGTTGAGCCCATAAAGGCGGGCGGTCTTGAAGAGACGCATCCACGTCTCCACATCCGTAGGACAGTAGGCGGTGAGGGGAAAGACGCAACCGTCGTGGGTGCCGCGCAGGAATGTGCGCAAGCCGTTGATGGTAAACTGGGTGCCTTTTGTGCCAAAATTGCGGAGCCCGAAAGTGACCTCCTCTGACCCAATGCCATCGAGTTGGGCTTTGAGGGTATACAGGACAGGATGGAACTCGCTCCACGACTGGGCATCCTTTCCCAAGTCGAGGCGCATTTTCAGGGTGTTCTCGCCTTCTTGGAGCACCATGCGCTGGGCGGCGTTCTTCCCTCCACAGGAGAGCCGGAAAGTGGCCTTGCGGTCATGATCGGCCAGGACCTGCATGCTGACCATCACGGTATGGGATTCTTCGTCAGGAAAGACGTCGGTATGAAGAATACGGCTCTTGGCAAGCGAACGGATTTCCATGCGGCCCAGGATGCCATTCCAGTTGGTCTGGGTAGCGTCCGTCCAGGCATGGGAGCCTCGGATTTCTGCTGGCACAGAAGTGCTGCGATTGTCCACGCGGACACGTATCTCGTGGCGTCCTGCCTTGAGTCCTTTCAACTGATAAATGTGGGCAGCATGGAGATGATACTGGGAGCCGATGCTGTCGCCATCAATCCATAGCGTGGTTCCCTTCGTGCGCTCCAGATAGACTTCGAGCAACTGGTCACTCATCGAGCGCGGCAGGTTGATCTCACGCGTATAATGGACCACACCCTCGAAAGGCCATAGGCGGGTGAGTTGGCTCGTCGTGCTGGTGGAATGCTTTCCTGAACCCAGATGATTCTCGTCGGTAGTGCCGGGAAGTTGGCAGTCCCCCAACTCTGTGTGCCACGTTCCAGCCAGGGAGACCACTTCTGCCTTCAAAGCGACAGATGAACTGAAAAGGAGAATCAAAAGGTATGCTTTTTTTATCATATTCTTGTGCTTTTTCGTCACAAAGATAAGGATTTTCAAAACCCAACTTGCGAATCCACAATTTTTTTTTTACTTTTGTAGCAAACATTCAAATATAATCAACATGAAAATGAAATGGAAAGCATTTGCTGCGGTAATCGCCATCATGGGCTTGACCGCAAGTTGCCAGAACCGGCAGAGTAGTCACCAACCCTCGATTCCATCGGACAAGGACGTGGAAAGTCAAGTAGAGAAAATCCTGTCGCGTCTGACGCTGGAGGAGAAAATCGGACAGATGTGTGAGCTTACCATCGATGCCATTCAGGCAATGGGCCAGGAAGGATTCCAGCTGGACGAGGAGAAACTGAAGCTGGTGTTCGATACTTGCAAGGTGGGCAGTATCCTGAATGTCCCCCTTGGGATGGCTTCTACCCCCGAAGTGTGGTATAATCTGATTCACACGATAAACCTGCGTAGCGAGGAACAATGCAACGGTGTGCCTCAAATCTATGGAGTCGACCAGATTCATGGTGCATCCTATTGCTGGGGCGCCACTTTCTTCCCACAGGAAATCAATCAGGCTGCCAGCTTCAACCGTGCCATTCCTTATCGGGTCAACGAGATTGCGGCCTACGAGAGCCGTGCCTGCCTGATTCCCTGGGTTTACTCGCCTGTGATGGATCTGGGGCGCAACCCAGCCTGGCCACGCATGTGGGAAAGCTATGGCGAGGACAGTTACCTGAACGCAGAAATGGCTGTGCAGGCTGTGAAAGGTTATCAGGGCGACGATCCCAACCATATCGATGCCAATCATGTGGCTGCCTGCCTGAAGCACTACATGGCCTATGGAGTGGCTCTCTCGGGAAAGGACCGCACCCCAAGCTATATCCCTGACCGTGAGTTGAAGGAGAAATACTTCGAACCATTCAAACGTTGTGTGGAGGCTGGAGCTCTCTCGCTGATGGTGAACAGCGGAAACAACAGCGGAGAACCTTTCCACGCCAGCCATAAGTTCCTGACGGAATGGCTGAAGGAAGGCTTGAACTGGGACGGTATGATCGTGACGGACTGGGCTGACATCGAGAATCTTTATTCGCGCGACCACGTGGCAGCCAGCAAGAAGGAAGCCATCGAGATGGCCATCAATGCTGGTATCGACATGAGCATGGACCCCTACAACGTGAACTTCTGCCGCTTGCTGAAGGAATCTGTCGACGAAGGCAAGGTGAGCATGGACCGCATCAATGATGCTGTTCGACGCATTCTTAGGCTGAAGGTCCGCGTGGGACTCTTCGACAAGAACACGTGGGACGTGTCCTTCGCAGAGCTTCAGAAGCAGTATCCTGATTATGGAAGCGAGAAGTTCGACCAGGAGGCCACCAGGATGGCAGAGGAGACGATGGTGCTGCTGAAGAATGAAAACGAGGTTCTCCCCCTGAAACCTGGAGCCAAGATTCTGGTGACAGGACCCAATGCCAACAGTTTCCAGGCGCAGAACGGCGGTTGGAGCTACAACTGGCAAGGGACGCGTGCTGACGAGGCTTGCGTGGCTATCGGAAAGTATCATACTTTCTATCAGGCATTGGCTGAGAAGCTGGGTGCAGAGAATGTGAAACTCGTAGAGGGAATCACGTATCAGAACGTCTACAGCAAGAGCGAGCTGGAGAACGAGCCAAACATTCCTGCCGCCGTAGCTGCTGCTCGAGGCGTGGATGTGATTCTGGCATTTGTGGGCGAGAATTCCTATGCTGAGACGCCTGGCAACATCAACGATCTGACATTGAGTCAGAATCAGCAGAACCTGGTGAAAGCGTTGGCGGCAACAGGCAAACCTGTCGTGATGGTTCTCAACGAGGGCCGTCCTCGCATCATCCGCGAGATTGAACCCCTCTGCCAAGGTGTCATCGATGCTTTCCTGCCAGGAAACTATGGGGGCGATGCGCTGGCAAATCTGCTTATTGGCGAGGCCAACTTCAGCGCCAAGATGCCTTTCACCTATCCCAAGTACGTCAACAGCTTCGCCACCTATGACTACAAGCCTTGCGAGAACGTAGCTACGATGGATGGTGCCTACAACTACGATGCTGTGATGGATGTGCAATATCCCTTTGGTGCTGGCTTGAGCTACACTACGTATGCCTACAGCAACCTGAAGGCCGACAAAGAGGAGTTCCTGCCTGGCGACGAGATTACGTTTAGCGTGGATGTGAAGAACACTGGAAACGTGGCTGGTAGCGAGCCCGTATTGCTCTTCATCAGCGACATGGTGGCAACGTTGACTCCCGATGTGAAACGTCTGCGCGGATTCGAGAAGGTCAGCTTGCAGCCTGGCGAGTCTACTACTGTCAGCATGACCGTGAAGGCAAACGACTTGGCCTTCGTGGATAATGATGGCGACTGGCTGCTGGAGGAAGGCGACTTCCGTGCCGCAATCGGCGACCAGCACATCACGTTCAGGTGCAACGCGACGAAGAAGGTTCTCAGGTGAGCCTCCTTTCTCCCTTGTGGGGATGACTCTTTAGGGAAACCATTGTAAGCAATTATATCATCAGACAGAATATGAGAAGATTCCTAAGATGGATGGCACCCGTGGGGTTGCTCGTCCTGACAGCCTGCAGAAATACGGCAGACGCACCTGACGGCGTGGTGGTTCGCGTGAGGCATCCCCACCAGACAGAGGATACGCCCCTCAAGATGGTCAGGCTCCAAGTGCTGGGCGAGAAGATAATCCGTGTGACTGCCACCGCTGAGGAGAGATTCGCTGACAGGCAGAGCCTCATTATTGTGCCTCAGCAGAAGAACGTGTCGTATGAGATGGAAGAACACGATGATACCGTGACTTTAACGACTCGAAAGATGAAAGTCAACGTGTTGTCTTCCACTGGCAAAGTCTGGTTCACGGATCTGGAAGGAAATCTTATCCTGAGCGAGACGGAAAGCGAAAGCAAGACTTTCCGTCCCTATGAGACAGAGCAGACGTTGGCCAATGGGAAAGCCCAGCAGTACCACGGATGGACCACCCGTCTGGTCTTCGATTCTCCAGCGGATGAAGCCTTCTATGGACTCGGACAGCATCAGGCGGACGAGTGGAACTACAAGGGACGCAACGAGGAACTCTTCCAGTACAATACCAAAGTGAGTGTGCCATTCGTGGTGAGTAGCCGAAATTATGGCGTGTTGCTGGACAGCTACTCACTCTGCCGCTTTGGCAACCCAAAGGATTACAGCCAGTTGCAGGACATCTTCACTCTCTACGACAAAGAAGGGGAGGAAGGGGCCTTGACAGGTACCTACACCTCGCCTGACAGGGAAATGCTTGTCCGCCGCGAGGACAGCCTCTACTTCGAGAACCTGAAATCCATCAGGAACCTGCCTGACTTCCCTCTCTACAATGCCAAAGTAAGCTACGAGGGCGAACTGGAGCCTAAGGAGAGTGGCGAATACCGTTTCATACATTATTATAGTGGCTACCAGCAGATTTACATTGACGGGAAACCCATCTACTCCACGCTGACGCAACAGGATGCTCCCATCTGGCGGACTGCCTGGAATCCCAATGCCAGGAAATTCAGCATGCAGATGGAGGCAGGCAAGCGTTATCCCCTCAGGGTGGAATGGACTCCTGATGGAGGCGAAGCTTACTGCGGACTCCGTGCCCTGGCTCCTGTGGGCAGCGAGGAGCAGCAGAAACTCTCCCTGTGGAGCGAGATGTCGCAGCAGTTGGATTATTATTTCGTTTGGGGCAACGATTTGGATGAGGTTATTCATGGGTATCGCACGTTGACGGGCAAGGCACAGGTGATGCCTCGCTGGCTGATGGGCTACTGGCAGAGTCGTGAGCGATACAAGACCCAGAGCGAAATATTGGATGCGCTGGACGGTTTCCGCACTCGTCAGTTACCCATCGACAACATCGTGATGGACTGGAACTATTGGGTGCTGGACAGTTGGGGAGCCTTCGAGTTCGACCCAGAACGATTCTGCGATCCTAAAGGAATGATAGACACCATACATGCCAACCACGCCAAGATCATGATCAGTTGCTGGCCCAAATACTACCTGACGGTGGACAATTTCAGGGAGCTCAACGACAAGGGTTACATCTATCAGCAGAGCATTCGCGACAGCCTCAACGACTGGTTGGGTTTCAAGTATGCTTTCTATGACGCTTATGCTCCTGAGGCACGAAAGATTTTCTGGCGACAACTTTATGAGAAGCTGGGCACGATAGGTATGGATGCCTGGTGGATGGACGCGTCTGAGCCCAACGTACGAGACTGCACGGACATGGAGTATCGTAAGCTGCTCTGCGGCCCTACGGAATACGGCAGCAGCGACGAGTTCTTCAATGCCTACAGTATCGTCAATGCTGAGGCCATCTACGATGGTCAGCGTGGCTACGAGACGGCTCTGGAGGAGCATCGAAAAGTGTCTGACGAGGAAGTCAGCAGCATGTGGCTGCAGGAACATGCCTCGTGGAACCAGAACGGATTCGGCAACACCTTCAGCCCCAACAATACACGAGTCTTTCTCCTGACCCGCAATGGATTCGCTGGAGAGCAACGCTACAGCACAGCCACGTGGAGCGGCGACATTGGCACCCGCTGGGAAGACATGAAGGCACAGATAACTGCAGGCCTGAATTTCAGTATCGCAGGCATTCCCTTCTGGAGTCAGGACATTGGAGGATTCTCCGTAGAGAAGCGGTTCGAGGCTGCTCAGCGGCTCTTCGACGAGACAGGTCAGGAGAATGCCGACTTGAAGGAATGGCGCGAACTGAATGCCCGCTGGCACCAGTGGGGAGCCTTCACTCCCATGTATCGCGCTCATGGCCAGTTCCCTTATCGTGAGCCTTGGAACATCGCTCCTGAAGGGCATCCTGCCTACGAGAGCATCCGCTACTACCTGGAACTTCGCTACCGCCTGATGCCCTATCTCTACAGCATGGCTGGCTGGGTACACTTCCAGGACTATACCATGCTGCGTCCTCTGGTGATGAGTTTCGGCTATGACAAGAACGTGAAGGACATTGGCGATCAATTCATGTTTGGACCTTCGCTAATGGTGAATCCCGTCTACACCTACGGGGCACGTTCTCGCGAGGTTTACTTCCCCAGCGGGCACATCTGGTATGACTTCTATACGGGTAAGGTAGTAAGTCAGGGTGGAGAGAAGAAAATCGTGGAGGCTCCCTACGGCCGTGTCCCTGTCTTCGTCCCCAGCGGTGCCATCCTGCCTTTTGGCCCCAGCATGCAATGGAGCGATGAGAAGCAAGCCGAAAACATCCGTCTTTATGTTTATCAAGGAGCCAATACGGACGGTGAGTTCCTTCTCTATGAAGACGAGAACACCAACTATGGCTACGAGGCAGGCCGCTATGCCATGATTCCCATTTCTTACGAGGAAGCATCCCAGCGCCTGACCGTTGGTGATCGTCAGGGCGAATTCCCTGGTATGCTGAAAGACCGCCTCTTCACCATCGTTTTCGTCTCTCCTGACAATCCTGTGGCTTACGATCCTGAGGCACAGGGAATAGAGGTGAAATACGAAGGGAAAAAGATAGAGAGAAGCGCAGAAAAGGGATTGTAATAGGCTGCAAGATTCAATTTTGTCAAGATTTCAGAAGATGTTTCTTCGAAAAGGAAAGAGGATTGGCCGTCTCTCAGTCAACCTCTTTCCCTGTAAGGGACTTGCTTGCATAAACATCAGATTAATAGACTGCTATATCATGTCACGGCAATCTTTCTTTTCCCCTTGAAAAGACAACGTGTTGTCTTTGAGATTTCAACGTGTTGTCTTTGAGATTTCAACGTGATGAGTTGGCAAAGTCAACACGTCCCATCCACTGATGGGAATATCCCCCTCCTGCCCCTCATTGAAATTTTTTCATGAACGCAAAAATGCCCTACACTCTACACCAGTACCATGTAAGACCTTGAGGGTCAGTAATTTGCATGGGTGTAGGGCGGTGTAGGTAGCCTACACCCATGTATCCTGTTGATAGCCATCGTGTTACGGGGGTCCGGTGTAGGGTGTAGGCTATTTTTGAGTGGATGCGGTTCTGCGTCAATTTCATCTTCGATTCTGTCTCTTGCCTCTCGACAACCAACGTCAACGTTATCGTCAGCGTTGAATCAGCACCTTGACTTTCGTCGAGCTGCTTCACGTTCTGAGGTTTAAGGGCATTGAAGATGCCTGTTTAATGTGAGTCGTACTCCCAAAGATATACTTGAGTGTCTGAAATATTACACAAGTATTCCGATACAATTAGCGCATTCTCCAAACGTAGAATCGAATCAAACCTGGCAACTAATAAAAACGCTAGTCTGTCTGTCTTTGGTCTTTTTTTGTTGGTATTACTGCTAATTGGCATCATAATAGTAAAATTTGCATCCGAAACGTTTTGAAATGCGTGCATGTAAAAAAATTGCCGGATAGAGTCCTCTTGCACACCAATATCCTGAGAAAATGCCAGCAGGTTGTTGTTCTACGGCCATACTAAGAGCACATTATGAGTGCCGATAGGGTGTCGCCTATTTGCCATGCTAACTGCTTGGCAATGGATTCTTCTTTCTTTTCGAGTTCTTCCAGACGAAGTCGCAGATACAATTCTGCCATCTGGGAATGCACCCGCATGAGGGTGGAGAGGTCGCAGGCGGAGGAAGTGGTGTCAGCTTGGGCGGTGGCCTGCTGGTACTGCTCCAAGGCTCGCGGTGCGCTTCCCATATCGCGGTAGGCGCACCCAAGCACGTAGTGGGCGAGCATGCGCTGGTTGGTATCCCCATGGCGGTCGAAGTAGCGGGCCACCTCCAGCATCGCACTGTCCGAAGTGAATTTGACGTATGCCTTGTTCATCGCCTTTCCTCGCAGCAGCTCCAGATGCATGCGGTTAAACTCGTCGAAACCTTCATTCCCCAAGGTGTCGAGGATGGCAAGCGCAGAGTCGGGGCAGGCATCTATTAGGCTATCAAGTTCCACCAGTCGGCTGGCAACTCTGTGGTGATCCGCACAAGCCACGAGCAGCCCCAAAGCAAAGAGCGGAAACAGAATGGCGAGCTTCCCTCTTCTCACAGTTCCTTTTAAGTCCTTCATAGCGCAAAGTTACAAAGAAACGAACATAGCGCAAAACAATTCCCCCTGATTTTTTCTTCGTTGAGTATCATCTTTGGGACATTTCCTCCTTTTTCGTCGAGTACGTTTGTTTCTGACGAAAAAAAGTTTGATGCAAAAAAAGAATTTTGGTGGTTTGGGGAGATTGGACGTTTGTTGGTTTGGAGAAGTTAGTCATCGTCATTGTCATTGTCATCGTCATTGTCATCGTCATTGTCATCGTCAATCTAGTCGTTTAGGAAGAGGGGCTCGAGCGCTCTAAAGGGGAAGCTGCAAGGTTTGCTACGAAAAAAGAGAAGGCGTCTGGAAGTAATCCAAACGCCCTCTGATATGTGTGGGGATGTCTCCCGTAGGAAACTATCGCTTTGCGCTTACTTGATCAGGTACTTGTGACGACCAATGATATAGAGACCCTTCAG
>JAEEGH010017404.1_pt1 | contig 15332 bp, 10 predicted proteins | sample 9134181 | NCBI WGS metagenome assembly JAEEGH01 (sample SAMN16246544, study PRJNA631951) | gut metagenome | biome: gut microbiome; feature: rumen; material: DP-attached | host: Bos | place: Iran: Karaj | collected 2018-10 | reverse complement strand
AATCTTTGTCCATCGATTGGGGCAAAGTTAGAAAAGCAATAATCTTGGAAGACTTCGTTGAATGGAATGCCAAGAAGACCACCGATCATCATACCTGTAATACCTGTTCTATCGGTACCGATACGGCAGTGGTAGAAGACTGGATAGTTATTGATATCGGCTAAAGTATCCATGACTTGTCTAATTCTAACGGAGGTTCTAGCAAGGTTAGAATATGGAGTAGCGCCATATGCCATGAAAGCATCCACCACTTTTGAGCCACTTAAGTTAACGTTATTACCTGTGCTATTAGCAACGTTGATTTCTGTTTTAATCTTAAGTTGTTTGCTTAAAACATTGGTGCATTCACTGTTAATAGAGGAACGGTTATCAAATTTATTACCCGCACCACGGTAGATTAAACCTTGTTTGATTTTGCCACCGGCATAAGTGACTCTACCACCCATATCTCTAACGTTTGGCATATTACCAGCGCTGATGTTTCTTGGAGCTTGAGTATCAACTTTGAAAACTTTAATTGGGGAAGCTTCTTTAGTGCCGTCAGAGAAGTTAGCAATAACCTTAAAGTAGTTATCACCTAAATATGGATTATAGAAGCTCACTGAATTAGCGGTTGTACCAGTAACTGTATAAGCATCTCCTAAATCAGAACGTTGACCGTATAATAATTCAAATTTAGAAACTGTTTTACCACTTGGAGCGGTATAATTCCAACTCACGGTCACCTTATTTGGGGTGGAAACGTTGCTATTACCATTAGCACCACAGCTAGATAAATCATCACCAGTGATATGGTAGTATTCCTTGTTTAAATTCAAATATTTCTTTTGATTAGCGGTATGGATTTCTTGCGGAGTATTTAACGCTGTTTCATCAAATGTGAAGGCACCTTCTGTTTCACCACCACCAGTGGCAGGGATTTCTTCTGTCTTTGTGTGTTTACAAACTGTACATTCATAGGTTTTGATACCAGTTGTATAAGCACCTGGTTCTTTTGTGACTTTGCCACCATCCCATGTGTGAGCGGCCTTATCATTCACTTCAGAACAACTTGAGCACTTATGCCAGTGATAGTCTGGATCGCTTGTCCAAGAAGATTCCCAAGAGTGAGTATGCTCAACAGGAATGCTTGGCTCTTCACTACTACTTTCTTCTGGTTCATCACTTGATGGTTCTTCGGAATCTTTTGATTCTTTTGATGGTTCAACACTCTTATCTTCGCTCTTTGGTCCTTCGCTTGGCTTATTGGCATTACAACCAGCGATTAAACCTAACGCTAACAAAAGTGAAAGGAATTTGACTGTTTTTTTCATATGAAATACCTCTTTATAAATAATAACGAGTAAAAATTCACCATTAATATATAAGAGATTATTTTAAAAATTGACGACTATTTTTAGTTAAATTAGTGATTATTATAGGCAAAATAAAAGTGACCCATAAGGGTCACAATTATTGTTTATTTTTGTTATTAGTTTTCTTTTCTACCTTTAATAGCTAAGAAACTAAAGGCACCTAAACCAAGGAGAGAAATTAAGGAAACGGTTAAGGTAATGGAAGAACCACAACCAGTTTTACTTGGAGCAGGTTCTGGAGTAACTGGAGTGACTGGATCGGAATCCGCTACTTTTTCAGTTGGGATAAGAGCAACCGCACCAATATTCAGACTATTTTGAATACCAGAGATGATGACTTCTGTTGGACCTTTAATTACATCAACTGTAGCAAGTGGAACAGGAGCGTAGAATGTTCTACCTTCAGCTTGACCAAAGCCAGCATCGGCAAATGTAATATCGTCAACTTCGATTTCACTACCATCAAATTCTAAAGCGAGGAAATCAGCAATCTTTCTATTATCTGGATTGGTTGAAGTGCTATTGCTATCTGGAGAACCTAAGTAGGCATAAAGCTTTGCTTCACCACTATAATCTGGATCAAATTCCATGGTGACTGATTGGTCAACACCCACTGTGAAATATTGTTTTGGATGAGCACGAGAAGCATTGCCTGTTGCGGTAGCAGGAATTTCTTTCATTTCTGTTTCTTCACCAACAAAGTCTTTAGCAAAGACCACTTCTTGATGGTTATGATAATTAGCTGGTTTTTCACCTTCGACGAGGATATCGATAATGCTATCTAATTCTTCCGCAGGAATACCGATTCCTAAAAGGAAGTTATAGGCTTTATTATGCAATTCTTCACCTGGATAAGTTTTGAGGTCATCCATGTATTTCAAGATGTTATCACGACCGGCTTTTTCACCGATATATCTCTTTTCTTGGATGTTACCAAAGTTAGAGAATAAGTAGTCTTGATAGATTTCGTTTTCACTAACGCCTAATAAGGCTCCTAACATAATGGCCATAAAGCCTGTTCTATCAGTACCAATACGGCAGTGATAGAAGACTGGATAATTACTTGGATCGCTTAAAGCATGGAAAGCTTGTTTTAATGGTTCAGCATTACGGTACATGTGGTGTTTACCGTTATCGTAATACATAAATGCATCAACATAGTTTTGAACACCGACTTCGTTACTACCACTGTTATTGACATTGATTTCAGTCTTGCAGCCTAAACGAGTAAGTAATTCTTCTTTACCAGCATCGGTAATTCTATCTGGGACATCACCTCTACCATAAGCCCAGTTATTGACAGCGCTAGTACGATAGATGAGACCTTGTTTAATGTGACCACCACCAGAGAGGACACGTCCACCACCCATATCACGGCAGTTAGTCATGCCTTCGATTCTAAGGTTACGTGGATAAACTTCTTCAACTTTATATTTTTGGATTTTAGAACTATCGCTTGTGCCATCAGTATAGTTAGCAACGACTCTAAAATAGTTGTCGCCTAAATATGAATTATAGATATCGAGTTTGCTTTCAGAAGTACCTTTAATTATATAGCCATCACTGAGGTCAGAATCTTCACCCCAAACGATGTCATAACGAGAAATTGTTTTGCCACTTGGGACCGCAAATTCCCACTCTAATGAGATAGGATTTGGATCAGAAAGATGCTTTTGACCATCAGGATAATCAGCTTCTGGGATGGTTTTATATTCGCCATCATAAGATAAGTACTCAGCTTGGCGTTCGGTATGAATCACCTTTTCTTCTTCTAAATTGGTGAGGATGTTAAAACCATCAACATCATTAGCATTGCGTTTAATGAAGGTTGCATTAGCGTTTTCTTTTCCGCAGCCAGTTAAAAGAGTAAGAGCACTCAAAACGATTAAAACATTATTAAGTTTTTTCATAATATTCTCCTTTTTGACTTTCTAACTATATTTGAAAACACGTAAAAACAATTTGATTATTTTGACATTTATGAATGATTTTCTTAAGTAAACAAAAAACGATATCACTAAGGACATCGTTTCTTACTATTTGTTAACTTTTGGTTTTTTCTTAATGTTAAGCCAGAAAAATAAAGAGGCTTGAATCGGAATCCCAATGAGGAATAATGGCCATAAATTCATCGATAACAAACTGAGGTAAGTCGAAGCAATTAACGACCAAATAAAAATGGTCAAACAGATAAACGATATTAACCTACGATGATAATAACGTCTATTGAAGATTGCAACGAATATTGCGGATACCGGAACGGCCCAAACAAAGGCTTGCCAAAGAGGGGTAACTTGTCTAAGTAAAGAGATGACAAATACAGCAGCAGCAAACACCCAAACGAAAGAAACAGTTAAAGCAGTGACACTAATTTTACTAGAGAGAGGGAGTTCATCATTATCTTCTTTAACAAAGCGAGCGTTATCTTCATGAGTGAGATAATCTAATGTCACTCCATAGAATTCACAAAGTTGATATAAGACTTCAACATCAGGTAAAGTATCACCGTTTTCCCATTTGCTAACAGCGCGATCTGTATAATTAAATTTTTCGGCTAATTCAAGTTGGGTCAAACCCTTCCTTTTACGGAGTTCGGCAAGATTATTGCCGATGATTTTTCTTAGTTCTTCCATATACCTAACCATAATACCTTTACAAAGTTTATTCAATAGAAAAATATATTTTTCTCTTTTTAGGAGAGTCGCTCTTTTTTCTCTCTTTTGAGGGTTTCTTATAATTCAGTGATTATTCTAATCAACATAAGGATAATAGTATGCGGTGAAAAATATGGATGAGAAAACACCAAACGTAACTACCGAAATTAAAAAGCCATCTAAGCTAAAAACTTGGGTCATTATACCCATGTCTTTTGTTCTTGTCGCAGTAGTTGGTGCGACAGCGGGCATCATCTTAAAAAGACAGTTTGGTCAAGAAGTTATCGACTATTCTGGTTTTGATCCTGAAAACTATAGGATGGACGCTAAGGCGTTACTTAAGGAATACCAAAAGAATCCTAAAAAGAATTTCACTGAAGCTGAACTCATCAATATCGGTTTAGAAAAATATAGAGAATGTGAAAATTGCTATTCCATTGGTATAGGTATGGCATCCACTATTGTTAATCAAACAATTAGAAATGCCCAAATTAAAGTTGGTAACCACTACTTTGAGGAATCAATATCTTATAGCAAGATGGTAGCGGTTGCTAATCGTGTCGATCAAGTTGGGGAAGATAACGATATCTCACTTAATAAAGGAAAGGCGACAGGTAGTGAAGAAGTCACTTATTCAAAAGATGTCACCACCTATAAAGCGGATGATTATAAAAAGACTTGGGGTAAGACACTTGATGAAATGTTTATTTATCTCATCTCTAATGAAACCATTTTAAAAGAAGGTTCAAAGATTACAAAAGATGATGAACATATTAAAGTCACGGTTAACTTAGATCCTGATATTTCTACTTATTACTATAAATGCCAAATGAAAGAGATTTCAGATTTAGATAGATTACCTGGATTTGAATATCTCACTCATACATATATATTTGCTAAAGACATGACCTTGTTATATTGCAAAGTCGATGAAAAATATCAAGCTAGTATGGGCGTGACTGCGACAATCCATAACACTATTGATTATTACTATCACGCTAATGAAAGTATTGATATACCTAGCGAAAACGAAACCATTGATTACTCAATAGAAGGAGAAAATCATTATGAATAAAAAAGTCGGAAAAAAGATTATTGGAATAGGTGTTGGAACATTAACGTTCTTTCTATCTTTAGGATGCGCCTATTTCTTAACGCCAAATAGAGTGAAAAAGGGTAACTTTATATCCATTGAAAAAGATGAATATGAAGAAAGTCACTTCATGAAATTTATTAATACATTTGCCAAAGATACTGGTATCTCTGAAAGTGATGAAAACGAAAGAGAAAGAGAATATTATGGCATGCACGCTGAGTTTGAAAACTTTGCCCTTAACTTTGATAACAACACTATCGCTTTTGATGGTGATTTAGATTTCTTAATGCGTGGCATGAAAGATATTAACTTTAATTTGGACTTAGACGTGGATTGGAATACAAGAAGTCTTCCACTTCAAGTTGGTTATATCAACCACACCTTCTATTTAGGTTTAAAAGATTTAAGAATGAAAGTTTCTAGTGTCACTATGGATGAAGTCATTGGTGATCCTGAAAATAATGAATACGGGTTACTATATAACTTATTCGTGGCCTCGGAAGAAGAAGGTGGCATTAACTTTGATATTGAAAGTTGGTTAGATGAAAAGTTTAACGACGTATTAACTGGTTTATTAGGTAATTTTGATTTATCTAATATCGCCGCAAGTTTCTCTTTAGGTGGCTTAGAAGAAGGTGAAACCGGTGTTGGTGTTAAAGTTGATGAAAGAGAAACTACTGATGGTTATGATTTCGCGATTAATTTAGAAATTAGAAGAGAAGATGAAGAAGGTAATCTTTCAGGTGACTCTTTTGATGTCATGATTTCCGTTAATAAAGATTATCGATTAACAAGAGTTGATTTAGGCACAATTGATTTAGATGTCATTAAGATTAGTGGCGCGATTAATATTGATTGTATCAAAGATCACGAGGTCATCTCTCCAGAAGATGTTAATTATCCAAAATATAATGCTGACTATCATTATGTTGAAGTTATTAACTATAAAGGCTGGTTACAAAAGATTGCTAATTTCTTAAATGAAGATAATCAAAAGTTTGGTTTAGATTTTGATTTCTCTTTAAGCGATGCAGATACTGAAATCGGTGCGATTAAAGGTAATATTAACGCTGACTTCTCTAACATTATTGATTTAAGTAATTACAAAGTTAATAAAGACGGTTTAAAGAAAAATAAACTTGATTTAGCTAGTAAGATTAGAAACGATGCAACATTTGGATTAAACGTTAATATGTTTGGTCAAAACGATGTCGAATACGGTAACTTATCACTTAAATATGTTAACGGTGAAGGCTATATCAATTTAAACGAATCTTTAGATGAAGATAATAATTTAACTTCTGTACTTAAAGCTAAAATTGAAACTGAAACAATGAACTGGATTATCGATGAACTTCCAGGCATGTTTAAAGATGTTTCTGATGAAAACAACACCACTTCCGCTTTAACAAGTTTATTCTCATTTATTACTGAAAGTGATTTAGTTAAAGGCATTAAAGATGGAGATTATTCCGTTGTCTTAGATATGCTTAAAGAACTTAAAAACGATGAGAATGGTATTGAATTAGTGCTTGATTTATCAAGTGTTGGTTTAGGAGATGAATCCACTATTTCTTTAGTGCTTGATGCAAGAACCGGTGAAGAAAATAAGATGTTAAATATTGACGCTAATAACATTGAAGTTGGTTCTTTGAAACTTAATGCTTCAATTAAATCTAATGGTTATCAAGATGTCGTTATTGGCGAAGAAAGCACTTATGATTCTCTTTCCTTCTTACCAACAGTATTTGATCAAGTTCACGATATCATGGGTCAAAAGAAACTCGGTTTTGATATTAATGGTTCACTTTTAGATAATACGAACTTAGGTATTGTTCTTAACGGTGAAGGCCAACTTGATTACGGCAGTAAATTTGGTTTTGGTAATTTAACAATTGATCAATATAAATACGAAAATAAAGGCTTATGGTATTCTCATAAACTCTATTTAGATGTTGATAATAGAGATGGGGATTACGCTAACAACAATGTCTTCTTCTCATATGGAGATTTAGATAACAAGAACATCAAAGGTAAAGTGACTGTTCAATCTTTATTAGATATGATTGATGTCTTTAAGACATTTATCGATGATGTAAAAGATAACAAGAAATTCACTAAGTTCATCGATCCAATTATGAAGACATTATCTTTAGGTGAATTCTCCGACATCATTAATTCTAAAGACTATTTCAGATTCATTAAGAATGATGTTCTTAAGAACGTGAGAAGAAACGGTAATTCTATTGATATCGTTATCGGTGGCGCTTTATTTGGTATGAGCGGAGATATGAATGTCAGTGTTAACTTAGCTAACGATAAATTAGATTCTTTAGAAATTAAAAACGTCGCTATTAAAGAAAAGACACTTAATTTAAAAGTGAGCTTAAAAGAATATGACGATAGTAAAGTTTCTAAATTAAAAGAAACTGATGCTTATATTGATTTCAGCACTATTACTTTATTAGTGAAGTTTGGTTTAAATACCACGAAGAACGATTACTATCACTTAACTGCTAATATTGATTTAAATGCTTTAGCTATCATTAATGCCAGTTTCGAGATGGACGTGCATGTCTTAATTAAAGATGAATACGTTAAGATCTATGGCATTATCCCTGACGCTAAGTTACTCAATTTATTAGGTAGTGCTGTGCAAGATTATGGTGTGACCGCTCAATCTGTGAAGAGTGAATTCACATTTGAATCATATGATGTTAATGATCCAAATAGAGAAGATGGAGTAGGTGGATATTTCCACATTAAGACTACTGAAACTAAGATCATTACTGGTAGAAAAGTCATTAAACACTTTAAGACCACTAGTAAGAATTTAATTAAGTCAGAAAATATTATGGCTTACTTATTAAATGACTTATTACTTATTAAGACTTCTATTACCGATATGATTGGTAATGTTTCTACTGATAAAGATGAATACGCCCCAGCGGGTGATTTCACTAACTTATTCACTTCTACTGGTTATTCTTATAACGCTAATAAGAACCAATGGAAAGTTGGTATTAATCTAAATGAAATTACTGGTATTGATGCTTTAAGAGAATTAGAACTTACAATTAATGGAAGAAATGATGAAACATTATCTTCGTTAGTGGCTTCTTTAAATATTAAAGCTTCCTTAGTCACTATTAAATTAGGAGCGGATATTACTTTAGACGCTCTTGATCCAACAGTTACTAATTGGTCTAATTCAATTGAATCAGCGTTCAATACAATTAACGCGGTAAGCTTCCCAGAAAGTAAGCTCAATCAACCATTCGAATATATTGAAGCATAAGAAAAAATGGTCACACCGTGTGGCCATTTTCTTTTACCAAATCATCAAGTTTTTACCGATTAGTGTTTTATTATTTATATCACTATCGAAGCATTTATAGATATCGTTAACGGAATTAATCTTGTTTTTACTTAAGACCATAATGGATAAGTCATTAACGACTTCTTTATTCTTGAGCATTTTAGCAACGAATTCGAAATCGCTTTTATTACTACGGGTAACGCCTTTAAGCGCTAAACCTTTATCTAATATTACGCGTGTATTGATTTGGACTTTGTCTTCGCTAACACCCATTAAGATTAGATCAGCACCAGGAATCGCTAAATCAATCATTTGATTAATCGCGGTTTCGGAGAATTTACCACCAACGCATTCAATAAGAGTATCAAACTTATCGCCTTTATATTCGTTAGCTTTGGCAATCTTAGCTTTCTTAAAGCAAGCGAGTTTATTATCATCAATGCCAAAGACTATTAAATCTAAATTTGGATAATTATTAACGAGCATAATATAAACGATATACGCCATGATGCCATCACCGAATAATGCCATTTTTTCTACTTCATTAAAATCAATTCTTCTAATAGCAGCGTGCGCAACGCTTAATAATTCAGAGAATACAGCAATAGAAGGATCAGCATCTTCATATTTCACTAATAAATCTGGAGAACAAGCATAGAAGTTTCTTAAAAAGCCATCAGCGGTACTACTTCTAAATGTCGCTTTTTGATAATAGTTATCGCCTAAATCTTTTCTAAAACATCTGCGGTTCGCTTTATCCGTGTAGTAATTTTCATCAACGGAATTAGGAACAAGAATGACTTTATCACCTGGCTTAAATGTACCAGTTGGATCTTTAATAACATGACCCACTGCTTCATGAATTGGGGCTAAAGGGTATTTATGATTTAAAACATTAATATCACGGTTACCTAAAAAATAACGGATGTCCGCTTTACAAATTGCCATGGTATCGACTTTGACTAAAACAGATTTATCGTCTAAATCAATCGCATCGATAAATTCTTCTATGACACCAGGAGATGTAACTTTAAAGATATTAATAAACATTATAAGACCTCGGTTTTACCAATCTTAAGTAACGCTTTAAGCATCATAAGATCATCAAATGTTGTAATCTTAAAGTTTTGTTTACTGCCTTCCACTAGTCTCACTTCTTTGCCTAAAGATAAGACTAATTTACAGTCATCAGTGACGTTATCAATAGCGTGTGTTTTAACGTATTCGTGAGCATCTAAAATTAAAGATAATTTAAATGATTGAGGAGTTTGACCTTGATAGAGTTCATTTCTAGCAGGGATATCACTAATTGATTCTTCGTTAACACTTCTAACAATTGTATCGCTAGCCTTAATAACTGTATCAACGGCATCATATTTTTCGCATACTCTGATATTATCTGTAATAATTCTTTGAGAGATTAATGGACGAGCGGCATCGTGAATTAAAACGATATCGTTCTTTGGATCTTTACTAAGAGCTTTAACGGCTTGTAAACCATTATGAACAGAAATTTGTCTTGAATCACCACCAGCAACGACCGCTTTAATTTTGCCTAAATCATATTGTTTACACCAAACTTTGACTTGATCGATATATGCTTCGTTAGTAACCACCACGATAGCGTCGATTTCATCGTGAACTTCAAAAGCTTCAATGGTATGAATCATTAAAGGTTTTCCATAAATTGGTAAAAATTGTTTTGGTTTATCAGCGTTACCCATACGGGAACCACTACCAGCAGCGACAATAAGAGCAATATTCATAATTAGTGACCTCCACTATATTTTATGCTTTTTAAGATATTCTTCATAGCCCATCTCTAATGAGAGACCCTTGTTATAATGATGTCCAATCTGTTTTTCAGGTGGAGGAGGGGTCATATAATCACCATAAAGATTTCTTAAATATGTATCGTAATCTTTTAACACGTAAGCTTCGATATCTTCGAAAGGAACTTTGACAAATTCATCATATAAACTAGTGTCCATCGCCTCTCTTTTCATATTAAAGCCGAAATAATTACCACCCATCACTGATTCGTTAAGTGGAATCTTTTTAGCCACTTTATCGATGTGTTTATTACGGTAATGAGCAATATCGAATATGTAGAATAAACCCGCAACGATATTTAATAAAATGTCCTTAAAGAAAGTTTGTTTTCTAACTTTTCTTCTTAAAGCAGGAAGATACGCTAGATAGACATGCCACCAGATGTGTTTGATTGTTTTTTTGAATGTTTCTCTAGGTTTAACAACTTTTGAAAATCCATCAATTGGGAAAATATCAATCCAAACACCATGGTTAATGCGATGGTTTTTATATTGAGATTCAATAAATGTTGTTGATGAGTCTCTTAATTTACCGAAGTTATAGATGTAGCAAGGATCAGTCTTATATGTCTGAATGAAGTATGGAGTTCCTTGATATTCATCTTGAAGAAGAACAAACTTATCGTAGTCTTCTCTAGGCATACCAACATCAATATCATCATCCCAAGGGATAAATCCCTTGTGACGAATTGCCCCTAAAGCAGTTCCACCCACCAAAAAGTAGCGGAGATTATGTTTTTCGCATACTTTAATAAAGGCTTTTAAAATATCTAATTGTTTCTTTTGCAGATCGTTCATATCTATTTAGCTACGAAAAAAGAATAATATTTTATTCATTTTTATGCAAACAAATACTTTATAGTTTATGAAACTGGTACCGTTTATTATAATGGTCCTATGAAACAAAATATTATGTTATCAGTATCAAAAAGATTATTTGTCCCACTACTAATAGTTGGAATTTTAGGATGCAAAAACAATCAAAAAAGTAGTATCGATTATGAGGCAATTTTTATGGAGCATTACAATGATAGAGTTAACCTATTTATTGAAGAGAATAAAACTGCAAAAGATATCGATGTTGTCTTCCTTGGAGACAGCTTAACTGAGTATTATGATGTGGCAAAATACTACCCGGAATATAAAGTGCTCAACAGAGGAATTGGAGGGGACACATCATTCGGTGTAGAGAAGAGATTGAAAGAATCTGTATTCGATGCAAATCCAAAAGTCACAACGATGCTAATTGGCGCGAACAACCAAAACACTCTTATGGATAACTATGAGGATATTCTCAAAAGTTTTAAACAAAATGCACCTGATATGAAAGTCGTCTTGCTCTCACTAACATCCATGACTGACAATTGGGGTAAATTCAATCAAAAAGCCAAAGAGAACAACGTTAAGATCAAAGAGTATGCAAATACCTATGGTTATGAGTTTGTAAACCTGTACGACCCTTTATTGGACGATAACACCGGCGAACTGAAAAGAGAATACACTATTGACGGAGGACATCTTACCGATAAAGGATACGAAATTGTCACAAATCAAATTAAACCTGTATTACATAAGCTGCTTGATTAAGCGGCTTTTAATTATGCGCGCGTAAAGCGAGGACTCTAAAATCATAATCGATAAGAAAATACAACGAACTGCATTAAAAAGAATGAATCAGTTTGTAGGTTAGTGAAAAATATTAATCGAAGCTCTGACTCACTCATAGTCAAAAGAAATACTCACCAAGATAATGTTAGGAACACAAACTTTCTCTAATTTGACCTTGATATAATCAAAGGAACGCTAATAAATGTGGCATAAAAGGCTAAAATCACTTGTAATTTTTACCTTTTTTGATGTTGAATTGACCTAATTTTGCAACCGATATTTTTTATAACACTGAGTAAAGATAGAAATGTGATTAAAATCTATTAACCTACAAACATTGGTATGTTATACCAAATTAGAAAGTTTCATGTAATTTTCGCCTATAATTTAGTAATAATTTTTACTATGCTATATTTTTTACAATTAAAAAGTTACCTATTGTTGATGTAAAATTTGTGCATTTGATTTTGTACTTTCAAAAACTAAAATTCGGATCTGCAAAACAAGCAACAACTTAAACAAATCAGATGAGATTTTGTTTCATTTATACAGCTTTCTTATTAACTAATAATGATTTTATACACGCCCTACTGATCGTATAAACACTATTCTGATGTATTTAATTACTCACTATTTTTGCTTGGTTTGTAGGTTATGAAGAAATAATGCTTATACATTATCTATGCATCTCAATTGATCACAAATAATATCCTAAGACTTTCTACGTTAGTATGGGTTTGCTTGTTATATTTAATCTAGTTACGATATCTCAAATCATTTTATGATTTGTCAAAAAAATGTGTGCGAAATATCACATTTTTACTGTTTCAAAGTCACTATTTGTATTTTTGTTCATCAAGAATACAATATTAATGGATGAGGTTTATATTATGAAAAATGCTAAATTCTTTTTGTTGGCCGCTTTGCCTATGCTGGTCACTTCTTTATTAATGGGCTGTAATTCGAACCATGGAAACGAGGACAACAGTGAATCCGATGTTCCTGAAGAACCTGTTCCTTTAGAGATTGGTGACACTGTTAAAGAATGGTCATCAAAATACGATTTAGAAACTGCTCCATTAGATGTTAAAGAGACTAACGAAGGAGCAGTTAATATCGTCAATGATTTTGGCAATCATGATCAATGCTCTTTGGAATGCAATATCACCGGAGAATATATATCTAGTGAAGTAATTGAAACACCATACTTCACTGATGATGATGCCAAAAACGGAGACATTATATCCTTATATATTTATTTACCATCTGATCACAACATCAAATCATTAAAGTTCCAAGCTTTAGGAAGTGGCAATTTTGTCGTTTCGCAATGGGGTGGATCATCAGGCGAAACTATTTCAGCGGACGAAATCAGTGTTGATGAAAACAAAGAAGAAAAATGGATTAGAACTGAATTATCATATGACACATTAGAAACATTAGGCGCCCTTAGATTAAACATCACACGAAACGAGGTTTCTAAGCCCGCTCATTTCTTTGTTGATGATATTAACATTACATTAGGCGAAGAGACTGTTGAAACCGGTTATGAAGCCAATAATGAGAGTTTATGTGAAGCGTTTGAAGACTATTTCACAATCGGAACCTGTATGTCAGCAGGCTATACACGCAATACTAAGATTAGACAAATAATCGAAGATAACTTTAATTCTGTTACTGCAGAAAATGAAGCTAAACCAGATTCAACCTTAGATCAAGCGGCATGCCAAAAATTAGCAGAAACTGATGAAACAGCGGTCGCCATTAATATCAAGGGTTTTGAAAAGATTTATGACTGGTGTGAAGCTCATCATATTAAAGTTAGACATCACACCATGGTATGGCATCAACAAACACCAGCATGGTTCTTTAATAAAGGCTATCAAAGTAATGGTCAACAAGTTTCTAGAGATGTCATGATTGGTCGATTAAACAATTTTATTAGAGAAACAATTGAAACATTAGACGATAGATGGCCGGGTCTTGTTTACGCGATTGATATTGTTAATGAAGCCATTGAAGAAGTTGGTCAAATGAGACGTGGTAACTGGCAAAACACCATTGGTAATGATTATATTTACCAAGCATTTTTAGCCGCTGACAAGTACAAAATGGATTATCAAGAAGTCTATTACAATGATTATGCTTTTGATCAAATTGAATGGGGTGGAATCGAACGCTGTCAATGGGCTGTTGATGAATTATTAAAACAAGCTATTGATGAAGAGTTAATTGATGGTATTGGTATTCAAGCTCATATTGAAAAACCAGAATACGCAGACGCTGTTATTGAAGATGCTAAAATCATTTGTGCAGCTGGTATAAAATGTCAAATCACCGAATTAGATATCAATATTAGTGGCAATAATGAATCAGCTTTTGCGCAACAAAAAGATCTTTATAAGAAAATTGTTAAAAGCGTTTTAGAAGGAAATGATAATGGCACAATGGATGTCAACGCTATTATTGTTTGGGGTATTACAGATAATACTTCATGGCATTCTTCCAATTATCCATTAATGTTTGATAATAACTACGCTAAAAAACCTGCTTATTATGGCTTTATGGAAGCGTTAGATGAATTTATTGACGCTTAATTACTAGCGACTTATAAGAACCACAGCATATTAATAAAAAAAATCCTGACTTTAATCAGGATAGTTTTTGCTAATTGGTGGATCCGACGAGGATCGAACTCGCTACCTCCTCCATGCCATGGAGGCGCTCTCCCAGGTGAGCTACGGACCCATAACTGCGCCATATCATTATACATTAAAAGACTTTTTAGACAATAATATTTTTTATAATTTCATTATTTATCTAGTTGTGATAATAATTATGCTATAAATAAAAGCCGTAAAGACATCGTTTTAGAAATAAGTATTAACGCTCTTATAGCAGCGGCTTATGTCGTATTTACTGTATTAGCATCGCCTTTATCATGTCGAGAAGGCCATAAAGCCATTAGACAAACAAAAGAAATAATTAATAGATAAAAACCCTAGCGATAAAACTAGGGTATTTTTAAAAGTGGCGCGCTTGAGACGATTTGAACGCCCGACTTCTTCCTTAGGAGGGAAGCGCTCTATCCAGCTGAGCTACAAGCGCAGGAATTCCTCTTATTTATTGAAGAATTCTAAGATGTCGTTATAGACAATTTGATGTTCTTTTTCGTTTAAGATTTCATGGCGCATATGGTCATAAATTTTAATAGAAACATCTTTTAAGCCTAAGCCTTTATACATCTTTTCTAAGGCAACCGTGTATTTAGAATAGTTAGAAACAGGGTCTTCCGCACCAGTAATGATGAAGAGCTTTTGATCTTTACTAACTCTACTAACATTTTTCTTTTTAAACATTGGCGCCATACCTTTAACAAATTCTAAGCAGAAACCGTTTGTTGGACCAAAACCACATAATGGGTCGGCAATATATCTATCAACGTTTTCTTCGTTATATGATAACCAG
>JAEEGH010017401.1_pt1 | contig 15333 bp, 12 predicted proteins | sample 9134181 | NCBI WGS metagenome assembly JAEEGH01 (sample SAMN16246544, study PRJNA631951) | gut metagenome | biome: gut microbiome; feature: rumen; material: DP-attached | host: Bos | place: Iran: Karaj | collected 2018-10 | reverse complement strand
TGTAATTATATCAATCCTTCATACTCTAGAATAGTCTTAACCTCATCTTCTGAAATACCAGACTTCTTTGCAATCTCAGCAATCGGCATACCATCTTCATGGCGTGCTATGACTCGACCACTTATTTTGCCTTGTTCTCTTCCTTCTTCTCTTCCAACTTTCAATCCACGATTATATTCCTCATCCATATGTTCTTTGTAAGTCATATACTCTTTCCTCCACAGGCTCTTAGCAATGGCTTCCTTGACTTTGGCATCTATTCTGGATGTAAGACTACTATCAGCATCTTTCCCCGCAAGATAATCTATAAGAGACTTCATATCTTCTGATACATCGTCCTTATCTCCTCCGGCACAGATGAAAGTTCTATTTGTACCATCCTTTAGCGACAGATCCTTAACTTCTCGACATTTTGGTTTGAATGAATACTTGTGATATCCTCTCTTGAAAAGGTCAAATGTGCAAAGGAAGATAATGTAACTATCAGGAAGTTCCTTATAGTCCTTACCTTTCTCCAAGTAGTCTAGGTCTATCATTCCCTGATAGTACCTGCTTCTAAGGGGAAGTTCAAGCGTATCAGACCGTTGCATCTCGATATCATACACTGTCTTCTCGTCATCCTCGAAATATACGTCAAATCTTACGCCATGACCATCTGCTGTTACATCAATAGCTTTCTGTTTTTCCGCCTTTACAATGCTGCCAATTTTGCGTCCGATGACAAGTTCAGTAAGTTCTTTGCACAGGTCTTCATTCTCCTGCAAAATCTTACAGAACATAAAGTCATCCTGGAACCTTAGTTCTTCATACTCTTTCATTAGTATCTCCTATAATTATAAAATTGGGGAATGTACTGTGCAACTGAATTGTTGCAACCATCTCGAATGAGATGTAATCAGAAATTCCAACAGGCTTCATTTTAGCATTTAGATATGCATATGTAAAGAATTATATTAGTATATTAGCTCATACTTCGCACTTGCCGTTACAGTTCAGACCCAATGTCATTTAGTTAACGTAACTCTCAGAGCAATAAAAAACTGCAGCTATTTAGCTACAGTTTTCTTGTTAACGACCGTCAAAATATAAAATAATTATCACTCTTTAACACTAATATAGCTTTCGACATAGTCCTTCATCTCAAGCAAATGGTCAGGGTCTTTTCTGCCAGTAACATAGAGCATGAACTGGATATTGCTGTTACCCTTCAGGGTCAGATAGGCGTAATCAGCGTAGTCATAATCAATAACTTCTCCATTACTTGCTTCCATGCCGTCTCCTATGGCACCCTGATGAACTCCCCAATAAGAGTCGTAGGAATTATCTTCAAGCCAGAGGATTATACGATCACCGTCTACTCCTTCGCCTTCTATGTAGACTTCAGAAGTGTAGCCTGACTCTTCATAGTAGTGTATGTATGATGATTTGATTGATGCAAATAGCGAAAGGTCTAAGGAATAGGTCTTATCTGACATTTCAAATTCCAAAGTATCTAGTGATGGATCAACTTCCTTGCTTACGTACTCATAGCCGCCAACCATTGGGTAGTAGGGTACAAAGTACTCATCGACAAATTCATCGTTAAACCTGTCGTACGAATACACGCTGGAAACAATTGCCGGAGATATGCATCCATCGTAATAAGCAATTTCTACATAAAATTTATCAAAGGTAAATATAAAGTTATCATTGAACTCAATAGGTTCGATATCCACAAGTGGCTTGATATCATCAGGAAGGGTCTTGATTTTATCGCCGTTACAAAATACTTCAGGCAGGTTACTGGTTGATGCAATAAGCGTACAAATAATACACTCATTAAATGGAACTGCATAAGGATATGGATTGTATATCCAGCAGTCTCCAGACATATCGCTTTCATAATATTCGCCATAAACGTTATCCCAAATCTGGAGTTTATCAGTATCATTACAAAATTCACTGCCATATGGTCCGACATACATTTCATCCATGGCCTGTAACCTGTCCTCTGTGCCTGATCCGCGGTCGTTATATGAAACTATGCATCCCTGGTCCTGTAACTCTTTGATGGTCATTCCTGCGTAGATCTTTACGCCGTATTCGTCAACAAAGCTTCCATCCCATGGAGAATCCGGGCTTGCAACCTGACCCTTTTGGAATTCACCTTCGGCCTGTTCTTCCTCTTTTCCCTCAGTTGTTTCTTCAGATTCTTCTGAGTCTTCAGACTCTTCTTCTAAATCTTCCTCTTCTTCCTGTTCTTTGGTATCCGCTTCCCCTTTGCCCAAGCTGATATCTCCGCATCCGTATAATACCGCAAATGACATTACGAATGCCATGATACTAGTTAAATACTTTTTCTTCATACGCTGCTCCTTTTTTATTTCTAGCCTAGAGTATAAGTATACTATGGACGGGTGGAGAAAGTCGAATTTTCCAGGATCGCCACTATGTTTTCATGAGGTCATATGCAAATATTAAAGGGCAACAATATCAAGGCTCTTTCCGACCTAAAAGAAAAAGAACTTCGCCAGGCTCACAAATTAATAGTACCAGGTTCAATAAATATTGAAGTTGAAACACATTTTCTTGGATGTTAGTATATTTGATGTTCGTATACCATAAAGGTTTCAGAGCGGTTCGCTGCTATATTCAATTACTACTTAAATGACGGAAAAGAAATTATTAAGCCGTCAGAACTTGTAAATCAGGATACCAAAGAGTATTTGTCGATTCTGGGAGTCAAGGACAAGGACGTGATTCAGAAATTCAGAGATATCCTGAAAAGATGTTGTATCAAGGATGGCAAAGATGCCACCTATGTGCTTCTTGGCATCGAGAACCAATCTGAGATCCACTATGCAATGCCTGTAAGAAACATGCTTTATGATGCAATTAACTATGCCAATCAGGTTAAAGCTCTCGCAGACATGCATAAAGAAAAGAAAGACTTAAAAAATGCAGAGTTCTTATCCGGACTGACAATTGATGATAAGATAAAGCCAGTAATAACCATTGTGCTATACTGGAAAAATGATGAATGGATAGCACCAACAAAGCTGTCAGAAATGTTTACTAACTTACCCGTTACACTGGGCAAGTTCATAAATGACTACTCGATAAATCTCATAACGCCGCATGATATCAATGATTTCTCCAAGTTGAAGACTGAACTTCGCGACGTTCTTGAGTTTATCAAAAGGCAGGATGAAGATAAGCTGCTGTTTTGCATGCAATCAGAGAGAGGGGATGACTGGAGTATGAGTGTTGAATCAATTAACATTATCAATGAATTCACTGGCGCAGGCATCCGCATAGATGAGACAGAGGGAGGAAAGGTAAAAATGTGCAGAGCTACTGAATCTATAAGGGAAGATGGTAAGAAAGAAGGTCTTGATGAGGAGCGAGAAAATGGCATTCGTATTTTGATCAATTCACTCAAATCTCTTGATGTTCCTAAAAATACTATTATTGAGCAGCTTGTTGAGAGATATAAACTTACGGTAGAGAAGGCTGAAGAATATGTAAAGTAAGCAGTAATCACCTATAAATCATAATAAAATCACGGCTTCTCATATGATCGCATCATACCAGAAGCCTTTTTATCCGCTTAGATTAATAGTACCAGATTCAATAAACTTTCTTCCAGGCCTTTTTACTACTTAGCTCATCAAATGCCTTTTATAGCTCTTTCTTACTCGCCCCACCATCCGTAAGGATCATTATCCTTTGAATACGCTTCTCCCTTATAGGTTACTATAAGCCCTTCACAATCAAAGAAGGCATTTTCCTGAATCTCTGTATTATCAGGGACAGTTACATTACATGGATTCTTTATTCCAATTAGAGCTTTTTCCCGTATTTCCTGTAGACTATCAGGTAATTCAATGATTTCCAATTTGTTGTAATAGAAAACTGTAGCGTTATATAAAACTCTTACTCCCTCTGGGATAATAACTTTAACAACAGTTTCTGTGCAAGGAAGTCCTTCTCCATAATACATATTAATGATATACTCGCCTCCACCGATGATCTGTACTGGCTTTCCATCATATTCTGCCGGGTACTCTACAATCTGTGCCTCGCCAATATAATACAGCGAATTTTCGCCATCGCCCTGATAAACAGAATCATTAACAGCAAATTCATCAATCGATGACACTGTGTAATTTTGAACCGAATCCGTTTCTTCACTCTCTTCCATCGAAGAAAACTCTTCTGTAATTTCCTCGACTTCCTCAGGCTCTTCAGGTTCAGTTTTGTTTGTGTCTTCCGATATTATATCTGTGCTTTCTTTAAGCTCATTTTCTGTTATAGGCTGTGATTCGTTTTCAGGTGACGATTGAGGTTCATTTCCACAAGCTATTAAAGAAACCATCAAAAAAATAGAAATTATTATAGAAATCCTTCTCATTTGCCTACCCCTCCATAATCAAAATAGTGAATTACCGTGTACTTTAATGCTATCCTCCCCATTTTCATCTGTCAAGAATCCGATTATTTTTTAATGCATTATGGCTAATAGTATCAGATTCAACAAACTCATAATTATACTATTCTAAGCATTTTTATATAATAAAGATTTGTATTTTTTGAGTATATTTTTTATAAAGATTAACTGTAAGATGTTACAAACATAAGCACTTACCCAATATAGTTATATTTGTATCTTGTAAAGATTTTCTATTTCTGCAAGATTTTTAAAGTGGATAAAACTATTAGACGTTTCTATTTAGAAAGCCTTTAAACTGGCAAAAAGTGTGGCTGCTGCATCATCAAAAATGTGCAACAGCCACTTATCAATTGTGCTATATCGCAATACTGTAGTTATTCATCATATCCCATTATCTCTTCAACTTGAGTTATATAGTTATCAAATGCCTCATATAGCTCACTATTTTTCAAATATGGCATGATAACCTCGACAATATCATCTATGCGGGCATCTGTAATGTTATCTATTGCTTTACCACTTGTAGAGAAGTAATACTCTTTAGTGTTCATAGAGAGAACAAGTACTAATCCATCATGGCTATACCCATTATTATCATAGAAATCGTCTGCATAAGTCTGCATGTATTCTGTATCATAATCATCAATTACAACCATGACTATATCAAAACCATACTTCAAGGAAATCATAGCTGAGCGTTTTGACAAGAGCTTTTTATCAGCTTCAGAAAGATACTCGCTTTCGTCTACTACAAATTCCTTTGAATGTTCTTCGTCTTCGTCATCTTCTTTGGTATTGTTTGAAGTTTCCTTTTCCTCTTTGGCATTATTGGAAGTTTCTTCATCTTCTTTTTCATCATTTGATGTTTCTTCTTCAGCGTCTGTATTTTCATCATCTGAAGACTCTTCTTCCTGCACGGTGCTTTTTTCACTATCCTGGTCTTTAAGCTTAATTAAACTACTGCAACCACTCAGCATAGAAATAGTGCAGGCCATGATGGTAACTATAACTGCTATTCTCTTTCTCATCCTTATCCCCTTTTTGTTAAAAAATTTTATTCATAATAACCATTGTAGAGATAAGTTCAGATTAATCAATACACTGATTTGGGATATTGCTCCTCTGTTGTTAGAAAATTCTTACTCCCAGTTATATTATTCTTTCTCCCGGTTAATAGTACCAAGTTCAATAAACTCTGATATGAATACTGTCATACCAGAAGCCTTTTTATACGCTTACACTCTTTTGATTTAATATCAGACTAATTATAATTCTTTCCAGTCAACATAATCATCTTCTAGATTAAAGAAATCTTCCACATTATAATCAATGCCAAGATTCTTAAGATCTTCATTCACCATTTTCTTAAGCACATCTTCATCAATTACAACTTTTAATCCATACTGTGGTGCATATGCAAGAAAACCATTGTCTTCGCCGTCAAAGTAAGTATAATACTTATCTCCTATGCCTACCGTAATCAGCGTATCCAAGCTAGTCCCCTTATAATAATATGAAAAGAATGAACTGATTTTATTATTATAGTTCTGAACATAATAAAAAACCGTGTTGGTATCCCAGAAAAAGCAATTATTTATCTGTCCGTCCTGACCAACATAATAAGCTTCCAAACAATGATTTCGTTCATCACTAAGCTCAGTTTCACTTACGATCATACCATTATTGGCAAGATTTATTTCTCCACCACCGTCCAGAGGTCTTCTAAAATTTACTAAATGAATCTTTCCATAGATTTATTACTCTGTCAAAGATACAAAAATACCTGCACCCTTCGGTGAGGATTATTGGATGAAAATGATCCTAGAAGGTACCCTGTTGTAACAATTGTGCTATACTATGGTAAAGAGCCATGGAATGCACCGAACAGTCTGAAAGAGAGAATCAACATTCCGGCTTGTATTGAGAAATATGTTAATGACTATCATATTAATGTTTTTGATATTTCTCATATGACAGATAGCGAGATTGATAAGCTTTTTTATAGCGATTTCAAGATACTCGCCAAGTTTATCAACGGTACCGAAGACGCCAGGGAAATTACTGAAAAGATTGAATTCCCTGATCCTTTGCTTAAGGTTTTGTCTGTTGTTACCGGAGACGAAAGATTTGAAGCTCTTAATGGGGAATTTGAAGAAGGAGAAGCTACTATGTGTGAAATATTAGATAGATATGAAGCAAGAGGCGAACAGAAAAAATCTAGAGAGATTGCTGAAAATCTGGCTAAGAACGGTGTTTCTTTAGATATAATAATCGCTTCTATCCCTAACCTACCTGAGGATGAGATTCAAGAGATCTTTAACAGTATCACTAAAAAGTCCTAATATTCTAAGCAATCAAGGCTTCTGATATGATCACATCATACCAGAAGCCTTTTTTAACACACTTGCTGTATATTGTCAGTGCTTCATGAGACGGCATTCGCTTCATCTGGTATAGCTACAAACATGCCGACATAAGATAGCGGAATACCATTGTCTCTTCTAAGAAGTTTGCCGATTGCATGGAATCTGCGCCATTGGCCGTCCTTGGTCTTAAAATTATATTCAACATCATAAGTCTTTTGATTAGTATAATCTGCAATCGTATCGTTGAATTCTTTAAGAACTCTTTCTTTGTCATCAGGGTGCAGACGATCAGACCAGGATTCAAGCTCGTTAGGGAAGTCGCTTTCATCGTCAAAGCCTATCATCTTCCGAAACTGCTGGCTCCACTCGACTTTGATCATATTCCCTTCTTCATCAAAATCCATTCCCCACATTCCGGAATTCAGGGCTTCATGAATAGCTTCGATAGTGGCCTGTTTCATGGCAGCAATGTTCTTAATGTTAGTGTGCTTGATAGCTGCTTTGTTTTTGTACATCTTTTGATCTGCATCGGTCATTGCAGAGTCGATTTTTTCTGATCTGCCTATCATAGTATATCCAAAGGCACAGACGTAAGGTGTCTTGGACAGTTCTTTTTTCATAAGTTCTATGTCTTTTTGGACATAAGCTTCATCCTTGGCATAATAGAATATCGCGAATTCATCGCCGCCTATTCTATATACATTTTTGGCTCTTCCGGCTTTAAAATTAAGGCACCTGCTAACTGCCTGAAGTGCCTCATCACCGGCTTTGTGTCCCATCGTATCATTGATCTTCTTTAGATCATTCATATCAACTGAAGCGACGGCACTTATCCTCTCTCTGCCTTTTTTAGAATCAGCATAGTAGCATTGACGATTCATGAGCCCTGTAAGCGGATCCATCTTGGAAGTATTCATATACAGGAACAGATAATATAGTATCAGAGCGGATGCAAAGAGAGTACTGTAGTCAGTATCAACATCTACGACTACGTGTAATATAACTCCCATAAGTGAGAATATAAGCGTGAAGAAGATTCCTTTTCTGGCCTTTCTGTAAAAAATAGAGAAGTTCTCTATAAGGAAGATTCCAAGAGCAAAGGCATAAAAGAAAAAGAGGATATAGGGATAATATCTGAAAAAGCTATTCACAGTTTTATACACATTGTCTTCGGTATACCAGAAAATAAGATGGGTCCACTGAGAAGTATATATAAGAGGGATACTTATTGTAAGAGGTATGTGGATCCACATTTTCTGCTTCCGGATACCATCACCCATGCCTATTATGCCAATCATTATAGCCGGATGGAGCAGATAGATAGTAGAAGAGAGTATAGGCCTTGCTATAGACAGAGTATCAAAACTTCTTGTCCAGAGTTCTAAAGACCATAGAACTGACTCTGCGAAGATCAAAATGATGACAATCTTTGTCACCAGTACGGTCTTTTGGGTCAGATGGATTCCGGAATCCATCAAAAGCCACAGACCTATAAGTTCAGCAAGCATTATATAATGCTCTAGCAAGAACTATAATATATACATCACAATAACCTCCATAAACTCATGCGACATGCAAAAAAGGTGGCCGATGAGCCATCAATGATGGAGCATTACATTATCACAATATAAGATCACACATAGTGCTACTTCTATTTCGACATAAAAAGGGATAATTATTAGTGTATGTTTGGCAAGTGCGAAGTCAGTTAATAAACTAAATAAACTCTGGGAAAATGCCGAAATAGAAGAGAATACTAATATTTGTTTTTTTATTCAATCAATATTTGTTCATGAAGGGATGGTCATGGATACTTTACTTACCGGTAATGCTAATGCTATTTCTGATGAAAATATTGTAAAAATCTTTGGAGACAATACCGTTATAATCGCGGATCCTTCTGTGACACCTAGAAAAGAAGGACATATCAGGTGGATACCAATTTCTCCATTGGACGACAAATTTAAGAAGCTCTTTCTGACATATGGTTTTGAAAGAGTGATCTTTTTGTCGCGCTATACAGAGCCCGGATTTGTTCCTTACGACGAAATCTACAGGCTTGATGCGATATTGTCACTTGTAAGACAGATAAAGCTCAGACAATTCATCTTCATAGCGCCATACCTTTCGGAAGAGGAAGAGGGCAGTGATAAGGGAATCATACTTCGCGGCATTATCGAACTATTGGAATATTACCGTGATACGTATGGCTTTACACTTAAGATAATCTATAGTCCCGGTATAGTGGGACATCTTCATAAGGGCGGCTTTTTTACAGGAATCTTCACAGATATCAAAAATAAAAAGAAAGTCATACTTGATAAGACTGCAGGCTCAAGGCTTATGTTCATAAGTCATGAGGACTTTTCTACGTTTATGTACAGGCTCCTTGACGACTGGAGAGATGTAAGTGAATCTATACATCTGCTTCCTTCCGGCTATGAGACTACAGATGATCTGATATCTTCTGTTAAGAGCCTTGTCCCTGATGCTGATATTATGCCTGCACCCGGGGCATCAGATAACTATCTTGAGCCTGAAGAAAGGATTGCAAGAGAACGCTACGGCTGGCTTGCCCTTCAGAAAACTACAGATATGGTTCCCGAGCTTTACAAGGAATTTAATGAAAATGAGCATAATAAGCTCGGATTTTTTGAAAGGCTCAGGTCAAGAATACGTCTTCCTCAAAAAATCCTTATGGTGATCGAGCTGATCATAGGAGCATTTATAGTAGAGCTTTTTGTTAATATTTCAAGGTCTAGTGTACAGTTTAGGCTTATCGATTTCAGGCTGGTATTTGTAGTCATAATGTCAACTATCTGGGGGTCTACTGCCGGTTTTATCGCAGCGTCCCTTATGGTCGCATCTCTTGCTCTTGCCTACTATATGAACGGAACAGAGTGGCTTATGCTCTTCTATGATCCCGGTAACTGGGTTCCCTTTATATTGTTCTATATCACAGCTGCTATCTGCGGTTATACACGTCAGAGAAAAGAAGACGAGGCAGGATTTGTTCGTGATGAGAATGCAAAGCTTACAAATGAAAATGCATTCGTATCAGATCTTTATGAAGAAGCTCTTCAATACAAGAATGAATATAAACAGAATCTCACTTTGTCCAAGCAGGGCTTTGGACGTATATTCGACGTTGTAACAAGACTCAATCAGTCTAGATCTGAGCTTATATTCGCTGAGTCTATCCCTGTAATAGAAGATATCCTTGATAATCACTCCATAGCTATTTATACGATATATGATGCTGCTGCAAGATTTGCAAGACTTGAAGTTGCATCCAAAGGCCTGTCAAAGCGGGCCAAGAAGTCCCTTGATCTTTCAGAGTATACCGATGTAATAGAAACTCTTACAAAAGGTGAACTCTGGATCAACAAAAAGCCCCAGGAAGGACAGCCCTGCTACGTGGCAGGTGTTCTTAATGACGGTCATGTTACTGTTTTCATAGCTATATACAATGTTGCCTTCTCTCAGATGAGTGTGTATTATGCGAATCTTATCCGCGTACTTGCAGGCCTCCTTGAGAACTTCATAGTCAAGGCATGGCAGTACCAAAGTGCTGTAAGACAGCGTGAATTCTATAACGGCGGCGGTATTATGTACGAAGATTACTTCCGCATGCAGCTCAAAGTCCAGCGTGATATGTCTGACAACGAGATCACCGACTATAGACTCTTCAAGATTGACGGAGAAGGAAGAAGCGCAGACGAGTGGGAAGCAATACTTCGTGGCAAGACCAGATACAACGACTCCATCTGCCTAGGCAACGATGGCAATATCTACATCCTTGCAACACAAGTCGATGAAAAGGGCGAAGAGATAATCCTTGGAAGATTCGAAAAAGCAGGACTTAAATGCATCAAGATCGATGAAATGTATCAATTAGATGAGCTAAAAGAAGGCGGAGAATCAAAAGAAAGTAAATAATCACAAGAAGGTGAATATGCTACTTATATCATTAATACTTGTACACATAGTAGTGGTTGCTATATTTTGTGTACTGTTTACCTTTAACTTAATAAAGATACCCGGACCGTTTCTTGCGGTCGTATTCTGGGCGCCTGTCTTTGGCCCTATATGTGCTTTGGTGATCCATGCCTATTTTGTAAGCGGAAGAGCAGGAGCCAAATATGCCCAGCTTGAGAATATGAAAGCATCTCTTGTGCCGCAGGATGACGAACCTTCAAGAGTGGAGGAGTCTGTCAATGACATCCCTTTGGAAGATGCCCTTATCCTTGATGATCCTGCTGTCAGAAGATCTGTCATGCTGGACGTACTTATGGAAAATAACTACAGATATGTTAATGCTCTTAGTAAGGCCCGTCTTAATGATGATGTAGAAGTAGTACACTATGCCACGACTGCAATGGCGGAGTTTTCTAAGGAGTATGAACTAAGACTTCAGCAGTATGCGTCAAGATATGCTCAGGAACCTGCCAATGAAGCACTTATAGAAGAGTATGCATCGTATCTTTCGAGCTATATAGGAAGCGGACTGTGCGTGGGGCAGCTTCTTGAGATCCAGAGGAATACATACCAGCAGCTGTTAAGAGAACTTATCAGGATACGCCCTACCAAGGACCGTTATAAGGAACTTGCATCAAACTATATGGATTCGGGACAGCTGGGGCTTGCAGATGAGCTTACAACTTATCTGTATGACAAGTATCCCGATGATGAAGAGTCCTTCCAGCTTAGGGCGCGTTATTACTATGAGACAAGGCAGGGACAGCTTCTTGGTGATCTTATAAAAGAGTATGACATGAAGGAAGAGTATAAGTCGATTGAACTTAGAAGGTTTATAGATTTCTGGAAAACTGATGATGGAAATATAGATAGTCATGAAAGCGTAGATGAAGGTGATGTAAAGGAGAAAACAGGGGCATGAAGAGGAATGTTTTTATTCTGCTTAGAATAATAGCTGCTTTTGCTGCCTTTCTGGTACTCCTTCATATAGAAAGGGCGGGTATTCCTTACAAGGCAGCAGAAGGCAATTCTCTTATTGTAGATAATAGTAATATTACACACTTTAAAGAGTCTAATGGAGACCACAAGTGCCTTTTTATAACAGATTCCGGTGATGATAATGCAGTAGAAGCAAGGCACAATCTGGAACAGATCCTTATAGACATGAGGATTTCTTATGACATAGCTGATATTGCAGAGGGTATACCTGATCCTGCCGGTTATGACAAGGTGGTGATGGGGGTCAAGCATCTGTCTGCATTTGGTGAAAAGATACTTGAGTATACCGATTATGTATATGATGGCGGAAGGCTTATATTCTGGATCCCTTTGGAAAGAGAAGATACCCTTGATATCATAAGTGCCAAGCTTGGCATTACCGATCTTAGCTTTGATAACAAGGTTGTAGACTACTTTGATCCTGTTGATGATTTTATGCTGGGATCAAGTGATGTTCCTTTTTCTCTTGAGGATTATTTTAACTCCTCTATGCAGGTCAATGTAGATGAGGAGAGCGAAGTGTTCGCAACCTGCGGTACTACACCTCTTATCTGGAGGAGGAAGTACGGAGAAGGATGCTTTGTAGTATGTAATTTCGGATATTGTGAGAAGGCTTATAGAGGGATCTATAGTAGTGCCTATTCATTACTTGATGATGTATGCATATATCCTGTTATCAACGGCGCAGTCTTTTATCTTGACGACTTTCCATCGCCTGTTCCAAACGGAGATGGTAAGTACATACGACGTGACTATGGAATGGATATAGCGGAGTTTTATACCAATGTATGGTGGCCGGATCTTCTTTCACTTGGATCAAAGTATGACTTTAAGTATACAGGACTTATCATAGAGACCTACGAAGATCAGGTAAGTGGCAAGCTAAAGACTAATACAGATGTTGCTGACTATTATTACTACGGCAATATGCTCCTTAATGCAGGAGGCGAGCTTGGCTATCACGGTTACAATCATCAGCCTTTATGCAATCAGGACTTTGTTTATACTGTGGATCTTGGATATAACCTTTGGGATAACAATAATGAGATACGTGATGCCATGACAGAAGTTATCAAGTTCTCGACAGGTCTTTTTCCAACAGCAAGGCTTCAGGTCTATGTGCCTCCGTCCAATGTTATATCCGAGGAAAGCGTGAAGATACTGGATGATGAATTTGATGATATCACTACTATAGCATCGATATACCTTCCTGACGGAGATACCTATGGGCAGGAATTTGATGTTGACCCAAGCGGTATGATCAATACTCCCAGGATCGTGTCAGGCGGAGTTAAGGAAGATTATATGAGATTTACAGCCTTCTCAGAACTTAACTTCCACTTGGCAGCATCTCATTTTATGCATCCTGATGACTTGTTGGATGAAGACAGGGGAGCGGCTCTTGGCTGGGAATCTGCCAAGGATACAATAGATGAGTACATGAAATGGCTTAATGAATCTGCTCCTCCAATGAGACATCTTACAGGCAGCGGCATAGCAGGAGCAGTGCAAAGGTATACCAATCTGATGCTTGATATAGACCAAAGAGATGACGGCATAACGATAGAAGTAGACGGGCTTATAGACTGTGCCTACTGCATCGTAAGAGTTAACACAGGAACTGTAGGTGACGTAAAGGGCGGTTCGCTTACGCCTTTAAAAGGTGATCTGTATCTGCTTGAGATCACAAAGCCGCATGTGGAGATTAGTTACAGCATAGATTAGAAAGGACCTTATCTTGAGAATCTGTCTGATATTAGAGGGTAGTTACCCGTATACTCATGGCGGCGTATCGTCATGGACACATCAGATGATAAATGCGATGAAAGAGCATGAATTCGTGCTCTGGGTTATAGGTTCGCGCGCCAGTGATAAGGGTAAATACTTCTATGAAGTACCTGATAATGTAGTCAAGATCAAAGAAGTGTTCCTTGATGATGCACTTAGGATTAAACCTGACAGGAAGAAGCTCCCACCTATGAAGGCAGAAGAAAAAGAAGCTCTAAAAGCTCTTCTTGACTGCGAACATCCTGACTGGGAAGTGCTATTGCACCTTTTTCAGGACAGGCATGTTAATCCGTCATCATTTCTTATGAGCCAGGAGTTTCTTGATGTACTGGAGAAGCTGTGTAATGAGAAGTATCCATATGTGCCTTTTGCAAGTACGTTCCATACAATGAGATCTATGCTGCTGCCGGTTCTGTATATGCTTATGCAGGAAGTGCCTGAAGCTGACATGTATCATACCATCTGTACAGGATATGCAGGAATACTTGCCATAACAGCAGGGTATAAGACCGGGAAACCTGTACTTCTTACAGAACACGGTATATATTCTCGTGAAAGAGAAGAGGAGATCATAAGAGCTCAGTGGGTTCAGCCGGCATTTAAAAGGCAGTGGATCAAATTTTTCTACATGCTGTCTGATGCGATATACACGAAGGCGCTTAAAGTTACATCACTTTTTGACAGAGCTATGAAGACTCAGATAGAGCTTGGCGCAGATCCTTCTAAATGCTCTGTTATTCCTAACGGGATAAGATATGAGAGGTTTTGTAATATACCTTTAAAGGAAGAGGACGGGATCATAGACTTTGCAGCTGTTATAAGGATAGCGCAGATCAAGGATGTTAAGAGTCTTATCTATGCCTTCCATGAGCTTAAGAGTAAGAGATCTGATGTAAGGCTTCATATTCTGGGAGGCGTTGACGAAGACGAGTACTACGAAGAGTGCCTTAATCTAGTGGATTCACTGAGACTTAAGGATGACATTATATTTACAGGTCAGGTAGATGTGATCGAGTATCTAAGGAAGATAGATTTTACAGTTCTGACATCGATATCCGAGGGTCAGCCTCTGTCTGTACTTGAGTCGCTTGCTGCCAGAAGACCCTGTGTTACTACTGATGTAGGGTGCTGCAGAGACCTTCTTGAAGGGGGACCTGGTGATGAGTTTGGTGTTGCAGGATACCTTGCACCTCCTATGCATAGAGAAGGTATAGCGAGTGCTCTTCTAAAGATGTGCAGGAGTAGGCAGGACCGTGAGAAGATGGGGATAAGAGGGCAAAAAAGAGTGGATGCTTATTATAGACATGAGGATATGATCAAAAGGTACGAAGAGCTTTATAAGAGCGTTACATGAATACAAAATGGTTACAGAAAGGCTGATATATGGCTGGTATAGGTTTTGAGCTTAAAAAACTTTTTAGAGCTACCGGAGTACTTGGGGTTCTTCGTGCCTACGGTTATACAGGCATGATAACTGCAGGTCCTATGCTGCTGGGTATCTTCTATCTGATGGGCATAGGAGTTATCGGCAATCACTTTGGTCTTGAGCAGCATAGCAGAGAGCTTCTTACCAGCATGATATCTTACAACCTTCTTACTTCTCTTATTGTGACAGGTTTTTTTAGCATGGTTGTTACAAGATATGTTTCGGACCTTCTCTATCAGGATAAAGAAGAGGAAGTCATAGGTTCACTTTCGGGATCTTTGTTTGTAATACTTCCTATAGGTTGTCTTCTATATGGATTATTTTTGATGATGTCAGGGATAAGT
>JAEEGH010017395.1_pt1 | contig 15336 bp, 9 predicted proteins | sample 9134181 | NCBI WGS metagenome assembly JAEEGH01 (sample SAMN16246544, study PRJNA631951) | gut metagenome | biome: gut microbiome; feature: rumen; material: DP-attached | host: Bos | place: Iran: Karaj | collected 2018-10 | reverse complement strand
GGAGGGTGCGGCGAAATGAAATACGAAGTAGTCATCGGGCTTGAAACCCATGTGGAACTCGCAACTGAATCCAAGATTTTCTGCTCCTGCGGCGGACATGCCGCCCGTAAGACGCCGAACGACTGCGTCTGCCCCGCATGCTGCGGCATGCCCGGCATGCTGCCGGTGATGAACAAGCGGGTGGTAGAGCTGGCCATCAAGGCAGGCACTCTGCTCAACTGCCGTATCAACCGCTACATTACTTTTGACAAAAAGAACTACTACTATCCCGACCTCCCCTGCTCCTATCAGATCACACAGTGGTTCCATCCGATCTGCGTGGAGGGCTCGGTGGAGCCGGAGACCCGGGCCGGAAAACGGACCATCGGGATCAAGCAGATCCACATGGAGGAAGATGCGGGCAAGCTCGTACACGATCCCGTTACGGGCATGACAATGGTCGACTTCAACCGCTGCGGCGTACCGCTCCTCGAGATCGTTTCCGAGCCTGATTTCAGAAGCGGCGAGGAAGTAATCGCTTACCTTGAGAAGCTCAGAGATACAATGCAGTATCTCGGAATCTCCGACTGCAAGATGCAGGAAGGTTCAATGAGAGCCGACGTTAACCTCTCCGTAAGACCGAGAGGCCAGAAGGAGTTCGGCACCAGAACCGAGATGAAGAACATCGCATCTCTCAAGGCCATTGAGCGCGCAATCGAATACGAGCGCGACAGACAGATCGACCTCATCGAAGAGGGCGGCAAGGTTATCCAGGAGACAAGACGCTGGGACGACGAGCAGGAGTACACATACTCCATGCGTTCAAAGGAAAATGCCCAGGATTACAAGTATTTCCCGGATCCTGACCTTATGCCGATCAACATTTCGGAGGAGTTCCTGGACAAGGTAAGAGCAGAGCTCCCTGAGTTTGCTGATGCTAAGCGCGAGAGATACGTAAAAGAACTGGGCCTCCCTGAATATGACGCTGAGATCATTACGGGAACGCCCGCTCTCGTAAGGGTTTTCGAGGCCGCGTGCGAAGTGACATCAAGCCCTAAGGACTGCTCCAACTGGCTCATGACAGACCTTCTTAAGATCGCCAAGGATGCAAAGATCTTGGCCGGAGATATCGATTTCGACGGTAAGATCATGGGTAAGATCATCAATCTCGTAAATGAGAACAAGATCAACAGGAAGTCCGGACAGAAGGCTCTCGAAGAGGCTTTCTTAAACGGCACCGATCCTGAGAAATACATTGCTGACAACGGTCTTGCCATGGTATCTGATACAAGTGCGATAGAGCCTGTCATCAAGGAGATCATTGCTGCCAACGAGAAGGCCGTATCAGGTTATCTCGCAGGCGAAGAGAAGAATTTGACGTTCCTTATCGGCCAGTCCATGAGAGCTCTCAAGGGCAAGGCTGACCATCAGGTTGTAAGACAGACACTCATCGATCTTCTTAACGGAATGAAATAATGGACACATTATTAAGCATCTTACTGGTAGTATTCTTCGTCCTCGTTAATGCCTTTTTCTCAGGCACCGAGATGGCTGTCATCTCGCTTAACGACGCGAAAATGCATAAACTGGCTGAAGAGGGCGACAGGAAAGCTCTCCGTGTTATCAAGTTCCTTGATAATCCCGGAAACTTCCTGGCGACGATCCAGGTCGGCGTTACATTGGCAGGATTCTTATCGTCAGCTTTTGCCGCCAACAGCTTTGCGAGCAAGCTCGCTCTCCTGGTGGACCCCGCTTCAAAGCATGCCTGGATGGAGTCTTTGTGGACGGTCGTTATCACAGTCGTCCTGTCCTATTTCTCGCTCGTTTTAGGCGAGCTCGTTCCAAAGCGCATTGCGCAGAACAAGCCCGAGAAATGGGCCTTTGCGGCTGCCAATGTCGTTAAGTTCTTCGGAGCCATATTAAAGCCGTTTGTGTGGTTTCTCACAAAGTCCACGAACCTCGTCTTAAAACTCTTCAGGATCGATCCCAACCAGACCGACAAGCCTGTAACCGAAGAAGAGATCCGTATGATGGTCGATGTCGGCTCAGAGTCCGGCAATATCGAAGATACCGAGAAAGAGATGATCGAGAATGTTTTCGAGTTCAACGACACGGAAGTATCCGAGATCATGACGCACAGAAAGAAGATCGTCTCGCTCCCGATCGATGCGGATTACGATGAAGTCATGCGCGTTGCCAGGGAAGAGAAGTTTACGAGGATCCCCGTCTACAAGGATACGATCGATGACATCATCGGAATCCTTCACATAAAGGACCTCATAGGTATCATGCCTCCCACGGAGGACAAGCCTTTCAAGCTCGAGAAGTTCATAAGAGAGCCGCTCATCGTTCATGAGACCCGTAAGATCTCATCGCTCTTCGGAGAGATGAAGAACTGCGGCATGCAGATGGCCGTAATCGTCGATGAGTACGGCGGAACCATGGGTATCGCCACGATCGAGGACATGCTCGAAGAGCTTGTCGGAAACATCACGGACGAGTTCGACGATGAGGCTGATGAGTTCGTAAAGCTCTCTAACGGCGACTATATCGTAAGAGGCGACATGACGCTCTCAGACCTTGAAGACGTCCTTGATATCGAGCTTACCGACGATGAATACGACACCATTGCAGGACTTGTCATATCTCAGCTCGACCGCGTTCCTGAAGAGACGGAGCATCCCGTCGTCAACTACAAGAATCTGAGGATCAAGGTCCTGAAGGTCGAGGAGAATGCCATTGCGAAGGTCCTGATCCATATCAATCCGGTTGAAGATCCCGAAGAAGGCACCAAAGAGGAGAGCCCCAAGTCCGATGAATAAGTACGACCTTGTCCTTTATGACCTTGACGGCACTTTGCAGGACTCGGTCCCTCTGATAATGGAATCCATGAAAGCTTCATACGATATCGTCCTGGGCGGTACCGACAGGACCGATGAGGACATGATGAGCTTTATCGGAAAGCCCCTGACAGATACGTTCTGGATGCATGACGAAGAGACGAAGGCAAGGCTCATCGAAGCTTATCTTGACTATAACTGCACAAAGATGAAGCAGAATGTCGTTCCTGTTTTCCCGGGTGTCTACGATTTTCTTGCAGAGATCAGGTCTCTGGGCGTAAAACAGGGCATAGTCACCTCCAAATTGGAGGCTTCCGCAATGATCACCATTGACCTTTTGGAGCTCGGACAGTATTTCGACGACATGGTATTCAGGGAAGCAACAAAAAGAGCCAAGCCTTTTGGCGATCCTCTTATCGAGGCCGCGAAAAGACTGGGGATCAGTGACATGAAGAGGGTCCTTTATGTCGGAGACGCCCTTCCTGACTTGCTTTCAGCGAGGGATGCAGGCTGCGGTTTTGCTCTCGTCGGATGGACAAAGATGCCGATGGAGGAGCTGATCTCCCAAAAACCCGACTATTTAGTGGATGTTCCCGAACGTCTTCCTTGCATTATTAATGGCACCGAATTATAATGTTTGGTGCTTTTTATAATTATAAAATAAGGTAGGTAGGCAAGATGGCAAAGACCACCAAGTCCGGAAAGGCAAACAAGTCGCTCGTTTCAGGCGGAATGATAGTTGTAGTAGTAGCTGTCATTCTTATCATCGCTTGCTTCTTCACATATGTTTCCGGAATACTTCCCCAGACTCTTACAGGAATTTCGATCACAGAGAATAATCCTGACGGAACAAGCAAGAACATCAAGAATTACTCTGTACTTGAATCCAATTTCCACTTCAAGGAAGTCTACGATTCATACTCACAGTACGGAATGGTATCCGCTGATACATTGGATAATGTCAGCAACGAAGAGACCGGTGATACTTACAGAGATGTTCTTCTCAGAGAAGCTGCAGGCCAGATGAAGACTCTTTCTCTGGTTGAGCGCGCTGCCAAGGAATCAGGATTCATGGAGATCTCAAAGGCACGTGAAGTTGCTGCCAAGAATCTTGAGACTCTGGAACTCTACGCCAAGTTATACGGTTATCCGTCCGGACAGTCTTATCTTAAGGCTCTTTACGGAACAGGCATGACCAAGAGACTTTACACGGATTTTGCGGCACGCGAAGTCCTCGTAAATGAGTACGGCAGCTACTTAAAGCAGTTCGATCCTTCCATCGTTCCTACTGATGATGCAGTTCTCGCAAAGTATAACGAAGACACTACAATCTACAGCACACTTGACTACAACCTCTACTTCATCAAGGCTGAGACAGACAAGCAAGGAAAGGTAATCGGCATGGATGCAGCAGTTAAGGCTGCTAACAAGATCGCAGATGCCACAACAGATTCCACCACATTCAGAGATGCAGTCCTTGAGTATGTTAAGGGTACAGGTGATGAAGCTACTGTTAAGACTTTCGATAACGGCGCAGATCCTACGCTCACCAAGGATTTCACATACAGTGTAGCAACATACATGGAAGGTTCTGTAAGGGATTACCTCTTCAGCGATTCCAAGACAGGTGACAAGAAGGTCATCCAGACTGAATTCGGTGCATATGTTATCTACATCGCAAGGAAAGACAACGGAGACGGAAAGACAGTAACTTACAGACTCCTTACTCTCTCTGCAGACTTTAAGAATGAGGATACAGACGACGTAAAGGCAGCAGCTCTCCAGAAGACAATGGCTGATGCACAGACAATGTGCCCCAGCGGAATGGATCCTCAGTCTTTCTACAAGCTCGTTAAGGAAAAGACAACAAACATCAACGATAAGCTTGAGGGCGGATACAACATCCAGGATGCTGATTACTTCGTATCTTCAGAATCCAACCCGATCGATCCTTCCGTAGTTGAAGCAGGTAAGTGGCTTTTCGATGATGCAAGAAAGCAGGGTGATGTATTCATCGTTGCTTCCGAAGACAAGCAGACAGTTTATGTATTCTACTTTGAAGCAGCAAGACCCGCTTGGGAAATTTCCATCAGAAATAACATGATCGCTGCAAACTTCAATGACTGGAATTCAAAGCTTGATACAGGCAACTACGGCTATGTTATCAACGCAGGTCTTGTAAAATATTTAATCTATTGATTGTTTATTTAAAGTAATAAATATAAACAAGCACCACTCTTGAAGGGTGGTGCTTTTTATTTATTCTGACAACTGCCTCTGTGATACTTTAAGGACTATCATTAAAAAGATTTTTATAATCGATTTGGATGAGGAGGATAAATTCCAATGAAAAAAGTTTTAGCACTTATTCTGGGCCTTTCAATGATGCTCGGAATTGCTGCTTGCGCAAAGAAGGTTGAAGTACCTTCCAAGAGCGACGTTAAGAAGGCTGCAGCAGAAGAATTCGACATGGAGTTCAAGGTTGATTCCGAGGACGTATCCGATGACGAGAAGGAAGCTGAGTGGGTATTGATCTCCAAGGACGGTTCCCTCGAAGTTACAGTTACATGGAACGCTAAGAAGCCCGATGAGTTCGAGTTCGATTCTGAAGAGCACCCTGAAGCAACAGAGACAGAGACCGAAGTAACAACTGAAGAGACAGATGCTACTACTGAGGCTACAACAGAGGCAACAACTGAAGCAACAACAGAAGCTTCCGGCAGTGAGACAGGCGCTACAGCTGCACCTAATCCCACCGGCGCTAAGTATGTTAACTTCGACGAGATGAACTTCTATGTTAACGGCAAGAAGTACACACTCGGCAAGACAACACTTCAGGATCTTATCGATGACGGTGTTCCTTTCAAGGACGGCGAGCTCGACGATGCCAAGAACAACCTTAAGTCAAAGTATCAGTCTGCTCCCATCAAGCTTAAGATCGCTGACGGCTGGAACGTATCTGTTTATGTATTCAACGACACAGATGCAGGCAAGCCGATGAACGAATGCTATGTAAATGAGATCTATGTTTCTGCACTTTCTTCTTCGAAGGAATCACAGAATGTTCTCACATTCGACTTCCCCTTCGAGACTTTGACAGTCGAAGATCTTAAGGCAAATTCAGGCGAGCCTACAGAGAAGCCTTACCACAATGAGGATGATCCTAAGTTCGTTGCTGACTACCTTGAGTACACAAAGCAGAGCACAAAGTTCATGAACAGAAACAGATATAAGTTCGAGTTCTACAACAGCAAGCTCTCAACATTCTACATGACATACATTCCTTGATAGGAAGTTAAGTTGAATTACCGAAGACCGTCTCAGCTTGAGGCGGTCTTTTCATATATTTATTTAAATTTTACTTACAATATGTTATGTTATTACTTGATATTCGGAATAGGAGGAATATTTCATGAAGAAAGTAATGGCACTTATTCTCGGTGTTGCTATGATCCTTGGAATCGCTTCTTGCGCAAAGAAGGTCGAAGTACCTTCCAAGAGCGATGTTAAGAAGGCAGCAGCTGAAGAATACGATCTGGACTTCAAAGTTGATTCCGAGGATATCTCCGAGGATGAGAAGGAAGCAGAGTGGGTACTCATCTCCAAGGACGGTACTCTTGAGGTAACAGTTACATGGAACGCTAAGACTCCCGACGAGTTCGAGTTCGACGACAAGGAATTGAGCGCACCTACAACGACTACTACTGAAGATCCTACGACAACAACTACTGAGGATCCCACAACAACTACAACAGAGGCACCTACAACAACCACCGAGACTTCCGGTGACGGAACTGACGGCAGCACACCTGCTCCCAATCCCTCCGGTGCTAAGTATGTTAACTTCGACGAGATGAATTTCTACATCAACGGTAAGAAGTACACACTCGGCAAGACAACACTTCAGGATCTTGTAGATGACGGCGTTCCTTTCGAGGATGGAGAGTCTGATAACTTCTCGAACAACGTTAAGTCTCACTATCAGTCCGGTTACATTAAGATCAAACTCGATGCAAAGAGCTGCTATTGCTGGATCGAAGTATTCAACGAAACTGATTCCGGCAAGCCCATGAATGAATGCTACGTAAATCAGATCCTTTTCAAGTACCTGAGTGACGAAGGCAAAAAGCAGACAATGGTTTCTTTTGATTTCCCTCTCACGCTCACAATTGATGAACTTAAGGCTAACTCCGGTGAGCCTACAGAGAAGCCTTACCACTACGATACAGAGAAGAATACTTACGACACTCTGGGTTGGACAAAGAAGGGCACAAAGTTCTATAACAGCAACAGAATCGAATTCAGCTTCAAGAACAACGTATTCGAGGAAATCAACATGACTTACATTCCCTGATAAAACGGGCAATTGAGTTTAAACATTACGGGGCTGCTCTAATAGGGCAGCCCTTGTTTTCTTTTCTGCGGTGTGAGGTTTTAGTGCGCTACGGGGTCAGGTTTTCGAGTCCCCGGTCTGATTATTTCCGCTTGTTCCGTCATTTAAAGATTTGTTGCCTTCCGGGCGGACAAAAAGAGCAACATTTTCGCGTTTTTAGGATCAGCACTGTAACAACGATCTTTAACCGTGAGTCCCCGCGGCCGATTAACAACACCGCTTTTTCCATTTATGATTGACAACCCACCAATGCTATAGTATTTTTATGTCAGTTTAAACCGTTGACGGAGAGTGAGTAACTTTAAGGAACCGTTCAAAGAGAGTCCGGGATGGTGAGATCCGGGCAGCAAGGGCCTTTTAGCGAATGGACTCCGGAGGGCGCAGAGGAAAGGGAGACTCCCAAGTATATTGCGACGTAAGGCACGCGTAAGAGGCCGGAGATATGTTGGTATCTTGTCTAAGCGCACGAGTCACATCGTGAATCAAGGTGGCACCGCGGATATAAAGAGTATTCGTCCTTGACTTAAAGATCAGAAGATCTTTTGTCAGAGGGCGTTTTTTATTGCCTCCGGCAAAAGATGAGAACCGGAGGTGACTTTTATGAAAGTAGTACCGTCAATCGAAGAAGTCAGAGCTTTTGCTGCTGAAGGCAAGTACGATGTAGTGCCCGTAAGCTGCGAGATCCTCTCAGATTTCACGACGCCCATCGAGACAATCCGCATCTTAAAGAATGCGTCAACACATGCATATCTGCTCGAATCTGCCTGGGCCAACGAACGATGGGGCAGATATACTTTCCTGGGCTTTGACCCGAAGCTCGAGATCACCTGCATAAACGGAGAGATCACATACGGTGATAAGACTGAGAAGACTGATGACCCTTCAAATATCATCAGAGGGATCATGTCTAAGTTCAGAAGCCCCAGGCTTGATTATCTTCCTTCCTTTACAGGCGGTCTGGTCGGTTATTTCTCATACGACTACCTGACATATGCCGAGCCTACCGCAAAGTGCGACGTAGTCGACGAAGAGAACTTTAAAGACGTTGATCTCATGCTTTTCGACAAAGTCATAGCATTCGACCACGTAAGGCAGAAGCTCATCCTCATATCCAATATGTCATTAGAGGACGTGGATGCCGGATACAAGGAAGCAACAGAAGAACTCGAGGCTCTGATAGACCTCCTTAAGAACGGAGAGAAGTCCGAAGATCCCGAAGGCAGGCTCTTAGGCGAAGTTACATCCCTTTTCTCGAAAGATGAATACTGCGCCATGGTCGAGAAGGCCAAGAACTACATCCACGAAGGCGATATCTTCCAGATAGTGCTCTCGAACCGCCTTTCCGCACCTTATGAAGGCAGCCTTCTTAATACTTACAGATTATTAAGAACTATTAATCCTTCTCCTTATATGTTCTATTTCGCAGGCACCGACGTCGAAGTTGCAGGTGCTTCTCCGGAGACCCTGGTAAAGCTTGAAGACGGTATCCTTCATACGTTCCCTCTCGCGGGCACAAGACCCAGAGGCAAGACCGAGGAAGAGGATAAGAGGCTTGAAGAAGAGCTCCTTGCCGATGAGAAAGAGCTTGCCGAGCACAACATGCTCGTAGACCTCGGCCGCAACGACCTGGGCAAGATCAGTGAATTCGGCTCTGTTGAAGTTGAGAAGCTCAGGAGCATCGAGCGTTATTCACACGTTATGCATATAGGCTCTACCATCCGCGGAAAGATCGATTCGAAGCACGATGCATTGGATGCCGTTGAGGCCGTTCTTCCTGCCGGAACACTTTCCGGTGCGCCGAAGATCCGTGCATGCCAGCTTATCGGAGAGCTCGAAAACAACAAGCGCGGAATATACGGCGGCGCCATCGGCTATATCGACTTTACGGGCAACATGGACACATGCATCGCCATCCGCATCGCCTACAAGAAGAACGGCAAGGTCTTCGTCAGGAGCGGCGCCGGCATCGTAGCCGATTCCGTACCCGAGAAAGAATACGAAGAGTGCCTCAATAAGGCCAGAGCCGTTCTCAATTCCTTATCGCTCGCAGAGGAGGTATAAGAGATGATACTTCTTATAGATAACTACGACAGCTTTTCATATAACCTCTATCAGATGATAGGCGAGATAAATCCCGATATCAGGGTCATCAGAAATGACGAGATGACGGTAGAAGAGATCAGGGCACTTGCACCTGACCACATCATCCTCTCACCGGGTCCCGGCAGGCCTGAGGATGCAGGCATCATCTGCGACGTGGCAGCTTCGGTCCATGACATTCCGGTCCTGGGCGTCTGCTTAGGCCATCAGGCGATCTGCAAAGCATACGGTGCCACGATCACTTATGCCGGACACCTGATGCACGGCAAACAGTCTGATGTCGGACTCTATGCTCTGTGCCCCCTGTTCAGAGGGATCGGCGAGCACACCAAAGTTGCCCGCTATCACTCACTTGCGGCAGACCGTGACACGATCCCTGAGTGCCTGCAGATAACGGCCGTTGCCGATGACGGTGAGGTCATGGCCGTAAAACACCGCGACTATCCGATCTACGGCGTCCAGTTCCATCCTGAGTCGATCCTGACACCGGACGGCAGGAAAATGCTGGAGAACTTCCTTTTTAATTGTTAATTGATTACGCGGCATAACCTTAAGATGACCCCTTTCGAGCCTGTGGTGAGCTTGAAAGGGGTTTTCTTTTGCCCCTGACCCATTCAAAATGAGCCTTTAGGATAGGTTTCAGCCCGCCGGGAAAACTGCCAATGACAAAATAAACAGATTTGCCCCACGGCGCACGAAAAAAGTTGTTGACAAAAATTGTTTCCTTCTATATAATTCTTTACTGCGTCGTAATGGGTTTGGGCAACTATGCCTATTTCTCTTGACGGAAGAGGATTTTTATGGTAAATAAAAATGCTTTTCAACCAAGAAACCGCTTAAACCATGTGTTTTTAAGCTTTGTGTGAGGTGATTCGTTAACAATGGTCCATTCCGTAAAACAAGGCAAGACAGAGCGACAGTCGTATTCCAAGATCAAAGAAGTAATTGAGGTGCCTAACCTTATCGAGAACCAGAAGCAGTCTTATCAGTGGTTCATCGACGAAGGTATGCAGCAGATCTTCGATGAAGTATCTCCGATTACTGATGATCAGGGCAAGTACGAAGTCTATTTTGTCGGTAAGATTTTCGATTCTGAGAATCCCTGTGATCCCACAGGCAAGGAGAAGGACGGCAAGGGTAAGAAGAGTAAGGAGTCCAAGACTCCCGTTAAGCTTTCCAAGTCCGCAATTATTGACAGCTGCAAGAAGAACGACAGTAACTATGCAGCACCCTTGAGCATCCAGCTCAGACTCCATAACAAGATTGACGGAACAGTTACTGACGAGACAGCTTTCGTAGGCAATTTCCCTATCATGACTGATCAGGGTACATTTATTGTCAACGGCGCTGAGCGTGTAGTAATCAATCAGATCGTAAGATCTCCCGGAGCTTACTATTCCGAGATGAGATCAAAGATGGGCAACAGATTGCTTTCCGCAGAACTTATCCCTTACAGAGGTTCCTGGATCCTCATCGAAGAAGATGAGAAGGAGAGCAAGCTTAACGCTAAGGAGAGAGCTCTTAAGGCTGCAGGCGCTCCTGACGCAAACAACGATCCTGACGAATACAACCTTATCTACATCGTCGTAGATAAATCCCACAAGATCTCCCTCTCAGTATTCCTGAGATGCTTAGGCCTCGTTACAGACGAGGACATCATCAACATGTTCGGTGATGAAGAGTGCCTCAGAATGACACTTGAGAAGGACGAGACAAGAAATGCTTCTGATCCTCAGACAGCAGCATTCCAGGAGTTCTTCAAGAAGGTTCGTAACAACGAGCCCTTCACAGTTGATAATGCGAAGAACATCCTTAACAAGACATATTTCGATTCTTTAAGATACGACCTCGAGAGAGTAGGTATCTACAAGGTCAACAAGAAGTTCGAGCTTTCCGCAAGAATCATCGGAAGCAAGGCTGCTGACAACGTAGTTACTGAAGATGGTGAGCTCATCTGCAAGAAGAACACCGTTATCACAGAAGAGATCGCTGCAAAGATCGAAGATTCCGGCGTTATGGCCGTTCAGATCTTCCCCAGAAAGCTCGTTCGCGCAGCTGATGAGGATGAGTTCGAGGATGTACCTCTCAAGGTCATCGGCAACGGCAGAGTTGACGCTGAAGCTTTCATTGCAAACAGCATCACAAAGGCTGAATTCAAGAAGTTCGATCTCGCAAGAACCGGCATTAACGAGAAGGTTAGAGCCAGCATCTTAAGAGAGATCATCGAGCAGGTAAAGGCTGAGAGCAAGACAGACATTGCTTCCAGACTTGAGGCTGCCATGACTGAGCGTAAGGAAGATCTTATGCCCAGGAACCTCACAGTTGACGATATCTATGCATTCGTTTCCTACTACATCGGACTGCACAGAGGCGTCGGCAGAATCGACAACATCGACCACTTGGGCAACCGTAGAGTTAAGTCTGTAGGCGAGCTCCTTCAGAACCAGCTCCGTACAGGTATCCAGAGAGTCGAGAAGAATACAAGAGACAGGATCTCTCAGATCTCCAGCAAGGAAGGCGAAGTTGTTACGGCTACAAGCCTCGTTAACACAAGACCTTTGAGCGCTGCATTCAGAGAGTTCTTCGGATCATCACAGCTCTCAGCTTTCGCTGACCAGAACAACCCGCTCGCTGAGCTTACGAACAAGAGAAGACTTTCAGCTTTGGGCCCCGGCGGTATCTCCCGTGAGAGAGCTTCAATGGAAGTCCGTGATATCAACCCTACACACTATGGACGTATGTGTACGATCGAGACACCGGAAGGTCAGAACATCGGTCTTATGACGTCCCTGGCTATCTATGCACGTATCAACAAGTACGGTTTCATCGAGACTCCTTACAGAAAATTCGATAAGGAGAACTTAAGAGTTACTGACGAAGTTGTTTACATGTCTGCTGACGAAGAGGATGAGTTCAACATCGCTCAGGCTAACGAGCCTATCGATGAGGACGGCCGTTTCATCGGCAAGAAGATCGTATGCCGTTACTTAGACCAGTTCCTGCAGCTTGACCCTGAACAGGTCGACTACATGGACGTATCTCCTAAGCAGCTCGTATCCGTATCCACATCACTTATCCCGTTCCTTGGTAACGACGACGCTAACCGTGCCCTGATGGGCTCCAACATGCAGCGTCAGGCAGTACCTCTCATCAAGCCTGAGGCACCTATCATCGGAACAGGTATGGAATACCGTGCAGCTAAGGACTCCGGCGTATGCATCGTTGCATCCCACGACGGTGTCGTATCCTTTGTTGCATCAGACAAGATCGAAGTTACAACAGCTGAGGGCACAGTAGACACCTACATGCTCGCTAAGTATCAGAGATCCAACCAGAGCACATGCATCAACCAGCGTCCTATCGTTGCCATCGGCGACAAGGTAAAGGCCGGCGATACTATCGCAGACGGTCCTGCTACGGACAACGGTGAGCTTGCTCTCGGACGTAACGTTCTCATCGGATTCACAACATGGGAAGGTTATAACTACGAGGACGCTGTTCTCGTAAATGAGAGAATCGTAAGAGATGATGTTTATACATCTATCCATATCGAAGAGCATGAGTGCGAAGCACGTGAGACGAAGCTCGGTGCTGAGCAGATCACAAGAGAAGTTCCGAACGTAAGTGACGACGCTCTCTCTAACCTCGACGAGAACGGTATCGTCATGATCGGTGCCGAAGTTAAGGACGGAGACATCCTCGTTGGTAAGGTTTCCCCTAAGGGTGAGACAGACCAGACAGCAGAAGAGAGACTTTATAAGGCAATCTTCAACGAGAGAGCAAGAGAAGTTAAGGATACTTCAAAGCGCGTTCCTCACGGCGGTTCCGGCGTAGTCGTTGACGTTGTTGTTTCCACAAAGGATACAAACGGCAACTTGAAGAACGGTGTAGATAAGAGAGTCCGCGTTTATGTCGCACAGAAGAGAAAGCTCTCCATCGGCGACAAGATGGCAGGACGTCACGGAAACAAGGGTGTTGTCTCCAGAGTACTTCCTGAAGAGGATATGCCTTTCTTACCTGACGGTACAACACTCGATATCTGCTTGAACCCCTTGGGCGTTCCTTCCCGTATGAACATCGGTCAGCTCCTCGAGGTACACCTCGGCCGTGCTGCCAAGGCACTCAACTGGAAGATCGCAACACCTGTATTCGACGGTGCAAACGAGAACGACATTGCTGATGCTTTCGAGCTTGCAGGCATCGATAAGGACGGTAAGACTGTTCTTTACGACGGACGTACCGGCGAGCCTTTCGAGAACAGAGTAACAGTAGGTATCATGTATTACATGAAGCTGCACCACCTTGTTGACGACAAGATGCACGCAAGATCCACAGGACCTTACTCACTCGTTACACAGCAGCCTTTGGGCGGTAAAGCCCAGTTCGGCGGACAGAGATTCGGTGAGATGGAAGTTTGGGCACTCGAAGCTTACGGTGCTGCTCATACCCTCAAGGAGATCCTCACAGTTAAGTCCGACGATATCGAAGGCCGTTCAAAGACATATGACGCCATCATCCGCGGCAAGAACATTCCTGAACCGGGTATCCCTGAGTCCTTCAATGTCCTTGTTAACGAGCTTAAGGCGTTGGCACTTGATGTCCGCACATATACAGACGACAAGGAATATATTGCTGAGGACAGACAGTCATTCGACACATACAGCGAGATGGATGAGACAACAAGAGCTTCACTCGACGGTGAAGATGCAGAGTCTCCTTCCGATATCTTCAGCGAAGGCTTCGTAGAGGCTGATGAGCTCGGAAACATCAAGGAAGAAGACGGCGACTTTGTTGACGATTTCGCTGGCGATGACGAAGACATGTAAAGGAGATAGAAGATAGATATGAATGATCAGAATCATCTTACAAAAATAAGTATTCAGCTTGCATCTCCTGAGGTTATCAAGAGCTGGTCACACGGCGAAGTAAAGAAGCCTGAGACCATCAACTATCGTACTCAGAGACCTGAGGTCGACGGTCTTTTCTGCGAGAAGATCTTCGGACCTACGAAGTCTTGGGAATGCCGCTGCGGTAAGTACAAGAAGATCAGATTCAAGGGCATGATCTGCGACAAGTGCGGAGTCGAAGTCACAAAGAACACCGTTCGCCGTGAGAGACTCGGTCACATCCAGCTTGCTACACCTGTATCTCACATCTGGTACTTCAAGACCCAGCCTTCCAAGATCGGTACATTGCTTGACCTCACAGTTAAGCAGCTCGAGAGCGTACTTTACTACTCAAAGTACATCGTAATCGATCCGGGCGTAAGCGTTGAGACAGGTCTTAATAAGTACGACATCATCACAGAAGATCAGTTCAAGAGCGTAAAAGAGAAGTGCGGCAAGGATTCTTTCGTTGCAAAGATGGGTGCCGAGGCTATTAAGGAGCTCTTAGCTGAGATCAATATCGACGAGATCATTACCCAGCTCCAGGATGAGAAGGTAGGTTCCGTAAGCACACAGAAGAGACTCAAGATCAACAAGAGACTCGAGATCGCAGAAGCTTTCAAGGCTTCCGGCAACAAGCCCGAGTGGATGATCCTTGACGTTATCCCTGTACTTCCTCCGGAACTCCGTCCGATGGTACCTTTGGATGGCGGCCGTTATGCTACTTCAGATCTTAACGATCTTTACAGAAGAGTTATCGGCAGAAACAACCGTCTTAAGAAGCTTTTGGATCTTGGCGCTCCTGAGATCATCGTAAGAAACGAGAAGAGAATGCTTCAGGAAGCTGTTGACGCTTTGATCGACAACGGCCGTCACGGCACACCTGTTAAGGGTTCCACATCTGCTACAAGCAACAGACAGCTCAAGTCACTGTCCGACATGCTCAAGGGTAAGCAGGGACGTTTCAGACAGAACCTCTTAGGTAAGCGTGTAGACTACTCCGGACGTTCAGTTATCATCGTCGGACCTGAGCTTAAGATGCATCAGTGCGGTCTCCCTAAGGAGATGGCATTAGAGCTCTTCAAGCCCTTCGTAATCAAGAAGCTCGTTGAGATCAACGACAAGCTCAATATCAAGA
>JAEEGH010017392.1_pt1 | contig 15338 bp, 11 predicted proteins | sample 9134181 | NCBI WGS metagenome assembly JAEEGH01 (sample SAMN16246544, study PRJNA631951) | gut metagenome | biome: gut microbiome; feature: rumen; material: DP-attached | host: Bos | place: Iran: Karaj | collected 2018-10 | reverse complement strand
AGCGCTTCAGATTGGCAACAACATTTTCCAGCTTGTCATTGATACAAATCGTGGTTCCGGTATAGAGAATTCCCAGGTTACCGACAGTCAGCTCAAATGTATGGTATATGGGCAGAACCGACATGACCACGGGCTCGCCGGGCACTTCCTTGTCATAGCCCATACGATAGATCTCATTGATATTGCTGACTACATTTTTATGGGAAATAAGTACCCCCTTACCGGCTCCGGTGGTTCCGGATGTAAAAAGCAGAAGGCAGGGATCATCGGGCTTTACCTTGGGAAGCTTGCCCCGCTCAGTGCGGAGCATCTCCCGGTACATTGTGCCGGATAAAGAATAAACCTCGCGCTTATCCTTATACTCATCATCAATCTCTTTGATGTCTTTGATCCAGGGCTCAAATTCCTCGGCAACAAATACCATACGGGCCTCGCCCCTGGTTATCAGGCCTAATATTTCTTCCTTGGGAAGAAGCTTATCAATGGGGACAACCACATTGCCGCTTATGGCAGATGCTAAGAATGTGACGATCCAGGGGTAGGATGTACCGCCGATTATGGCGATCTTTTCGCCATTGCAGCCAGCCTCCAGCAGCCAGGTTGCCATAGCAAAACAGTCCCTTGACAGATCGCTGAAGGACTTATCCACAATGCTGTCATACTGAATATAACGGTATGCAACCTTGTCCTTATATGCTTTGTTGATCTCTGTTACGAATTCCTGAAGATCCGTAAGCATTTTGTTCATGATGTTCCCCCGGATGAATCATATTAACCACAACGCTTTATTATAACATAGTCGTCGGCTGTTCGCCATAGCGGGAAAATGAGATTTGCTCACAACTTCCCCCACCGTATAGACCCGCCTGACGTTGGGGGAAGTTTTAGTAATTTACTCGTACAGACTCTCATAATCGTAATTTCTGTAGAATTCGTCAATATGGTCAAAATATTCCATATAATTATCCTTTGTCAGCTCATGGGGAGAGTCCGGCTTTGACATTTCCTCAAGTATCATATCGCTGATCTCGCCGCTGAAATGACAGTCGTCGGAATAGTTGTCCAGATCCATTACCATGTCCGTGTCATCGTAAAAGCAGAAAAGATGGATATTGTCATACTGCAGCAACTCACCGGATACGAAGCGGAATGTTTCCATATACCTGTCAAAGGTCCCGGTCGCTATCTGGCTGTTATACCAGTTGATACCGCTGTAGGGCGGTATAAAATAATAAAACTGCACATCCGGGTGAGCCTTGGCGCTTGCAATGACATTCTGCTCTATGTTTCCCCTGATGATTTCTTTTTCCGCATCGCTCAGATGCACCGTCAGATCCGCCACGTATGGTTTTGGGAAATGAGCCAGCACTATATCCTTTCCCACGGGACGCGCGTCTGCAAATCTTGAGTACTCGTCAAAGCTGTTCGCAGGCACACCTCTTATGGTACGCCCTAAGATTTCAGGAATGTAATAGGTTAATACCTTCTTGTTGAAAATGTACTCAACGTCATTGAGAATATTATTATCGTAAAGATAATCAGGGTGTGGTACTTCCGGACTGTCCATATCCTTATCAAACATGATAAACGCCATTTCCAGCGAACATACCACCACTTTCACATCCGGATTATACGAAAGCGCCCTCTCTGTTGACTCAGATATCTCCTTAAAATATGATCCCGCGTAGGAAATCTTTACAAAATCCATCCCCCAGCACTCATTCGCAATTGAAGTTTTGAAATTCTCGGTCATGGAGGTGCCGGTGATAATACCCTCATACTCAAAGTTTCTTGCAATGCCGTCATTCTGGTATCTTTCATTATCAAGGACATAGGACAAGCCTTTTACGGGGGCATGGTAGTGAAACCAGGGATCAAAAGTGACGACAAGGATTATCACAGCCAGGAACAGTACCGCGGTGATCACGCATAGCTCTATGAAAAATTTTTTCCAGGGATTATTTTTATTCATTATTAGTATCCTACGTTCCCCGTTACCGTACAGCCTGCTCTGGCGGTGGGGCCGTTCATTAAGCAGTTCTTACGGAACTGCCTAAGTATATTCAGTCCAACCGGGACCGTTCACACGCTACATCCGTGTAGCGTTGTTCACTCGGGTCACCATCCGTGGTGACCCGTCCCTACTTTACATAAGCAGTTCCGAGAACTGCTAAATTCACTCTAACACCGCCAGCACAGGCTGCACGACGGGGAACTCACGCTGTGATATCACCAACAATTTCAAATTTTATTTTCTCTAAAACTTGAAGTATATAAAATCCGCTGCATTTCCAAGACATACAAATGATGCCAGGAAGAGGACTGCAGTTACAATTGCTGTCACCAGGGTTGGCTTATATTTCGTTTCGTATATGTTCTTTCCGAAAAATACCATGGCAAGTGCGGCTGCGAAAAGCATGGGCACAAAGATATTCAGGTGCCTTGTGGCAAAGGCGAAATCATTCAGTCCGAAGGAATTGTAGAACTGGGCGTTTGGCATGATATTATCAGGAATGAACATCTGCTTTATGAATGCCACTGCATCGCTGAGACTGTCGGCACGGAAAAATACCCAGGCTATATCTACTATTATGAAGGTGATGATGCGGCGAAGGAAAGTAATTAGATGAACTGACATTTTCTTGCCATCGCTATTATTACCTGATACTCCGGCTTTAGATAAACCATCCGACTTTGATGAATATGCCGCCAGTTTATCCCTTGCAGCCAGTCCGGTCATGCGTTCTATTATCATTATAACACCGTGTATTGCTCCCCATACTATGAAAGTCCAGTTGGCACCGTGCCAGAAACCGCTGACTAAAAAGATTATCATTATATTCAGGTATGTACGGAAAGCTCCCTTTCTGTTTCCGCCAAGCGGGAAATAAATGTACCTGCGCAGGAATCTTGTAAGTGAAATATGCCAGCGTTTCCAGAAATCACCTATGGAAACTGCCTTGTAGGGCGAGTTAAAGTTAACAGGCAGGTCAAGATTCATCATCATAGCCATGCCTGACGCCATATCACAGTATCCGGAAAAATCAAAACACAGCTGAAGTGAAAATGCGAAGGAGCAGAACCATGCCTCCACTATGGAAAGGTCAGCAAGCCTGGTGAAACCATACTCAACACCGAAGGTAAACATTGGCTCTATGAGCAGCACTTTGGAAAGCCCTATCGTAAACCAGATCATACCCCTGCTTAAGTTTTCATATTTGGGAAGAAAACGCTTACTGTCATTTAGCTGCGGTATGAATTCTTCATGCAGGATAATGGGGCCCATGATCAGTTTCGGGAAAAAAAAGATAAAGACCGCATAATCAAGGAAGCTGTATCCGGCTGTCTCTCCCCTTGAGGAATCCACCAGCCATGCTATCTGCTGAAAGGTATAATAGCTGATGGCAGCCGGCTGTATTATATCCCAGGCGCTAAACTCTCCCCCTGTAAGACTGACTATATTGTCTGCAAAGAAATTGAAATATTTGAAATAAAGGAGCAGTGCCACATTGAGCACGATGCCCAGGCATAGCACTAAATTCTTTTTCCCCTTCCCTGCCTCACCTTTTGCGCAGCCGGAAAGGGCCCGTGACAGATACCAGTTTATGATACTGTCAGCGATCAGTATCAGAAGCGGAACATAACCGTATGTATAATAAAAAAGAACAGAAGCTCCGGCAAGAACTCCCTTTGCCATTGTATTCTTTCCTGTACGGCGGCAGATAAAGTAAAGTATCACCGTCAGAGGAAAGAATAGCATCAGAAATTTATATGAAGTAAAACCCATAATTCAAGATTTTACAGCATCCGGGGATGCCATGCAACAGGAACGGCCCAGTCTTACTGCTCTGATGATGCTCAAAAAATACATTGTGAATATTGGAAATCATCATCCCATATAGTATTATGAAAGTGTGGAGTAAATGACTTCAGGTATATGTAGCCGAAATAATACCGGTATATGCCATTGCGACGGTTGGACAGGGAAAGACAGGGTATCAGCTATGGAATACAGAAACGATCGAAACGGTGAAAAACTATCCATCCTTGGTTTCGGCTGCATGCGTTTTACCAAAAACGGAAATGCTATAGATATCGACAAGGCAGAAAAAGAGATAATGGCCGCATACAATGCCGGTGTCAATTATTTTGATACTGCCTATATCTATCAGGGCAGTGAAGCTGCCATAGGTGAGATATTTGAGAGAAACCATATAAGGGATAAGATAAATATCGCCACCAAGCTTCCCCAGTACATGATAAGCAACCGCAAAGCCATCGACAAATATTTTGACGAGGAGCTATCGAGACTCCGTACCGATCATGTGGACTACTACCTGATGCATCATCTCACGGATGTTGCAATGTGGGAGAGCCTTAAGTCAGTGGGCATAGAAGAATGGATAAAGGAAAAGAAGGCATGCGGTCAGATAAGGAATATCGGATTTTCCTATCATGGCAATACCGTAAATTTCCTTAAGATCCTTAATGACTACGACTGGGATTTCTGCCAGATACAGTACAATTACCTTGATGAAGTAACGCAGGCAGGCGTGGAAGGTCTGAAAGCTGCCGCAAAGAAAGGGATACCTGTTGTGATCATGGAACCACTCCGTGGTGGAAAGCTTGTAAATATGCTTCCCGAAAAGGCAAGGAAGGCTATCGCGGAAAGCGACAGAGGCTTCACCCCGGCAGAATGGGCTTTCAGATGGCTCTGGAATCAGCCTGAGGTTACTGTTGTCCTCTCAGGAATGAACTCAGTGGAAATGGTAGAGGAAAATGTTAAGACTGCTTCCTCCGCAAAGGTAGGAGATCTCACTGAAGAGGATTTCAAGCTCATAGAAAAAGTAAAAACCGCCATTTCCGAAAAGGAAAAGGTCGGCTGTACAGGATGCCGTTACTGTATGCCTTGTCCTAAGGGAGTTGACATCCCCGGAACATTCAGGGCATACAATACCATGTTTTCCGAGTCAAAGAAGGAGGGACGTTTCCAGTTTGCCCAGACTGTAGGCCTCACCAGGGAACCTGCCTTTGCCACCCAGTGTGTTGGCTGCGGAAAATGCGAGCAACACTGCCCTCAGAGCATAGACATCAGAAACAAGCTGAAGGAAGCAGACAAAGCACTGCGTCCTATCCATTATAAGATAGGAATAAATATTGCCAGAAAGTATATGTTCCGAAAGAAAAAGGGCACATAAGACTTACATAAAGGGAAGTGCTCTGTGAAGCAGCGACAAAATCCTGGTCTTCCGTGATTCCTCAATGAGTTCTCTTTTTTCCTCGTATGTCATTTTCATCCCTTCTCTGGTAGTATAGCTGAGAAAGATTTCCGGATCACAATCCTTGTAATCATCGGTAAATTCAATTGTGTTGAGAGAGACTTCCGTCATATTGCGGTTCCAGATTGCCCATAAGTACTCTTTTCCGGCAGGACTAACCGCAGCACACTCAACATCAGGCCTGCTGAACTGCTTATTTACAACCTTTTTCCATTTATTGTATATATTTAAATAGCTCGTTTTCGGCTGGGATATCTGAAAAACTACCAGATCCAGCTCCTGGGTTGATTTACTGAAGATATATTTAATTACCGCTTTCTGTCCCTTTATACCTTCATAATCGTTGACTGTTACCTTTATCGCACCATGAGAAACTCTTGTCATCTCATCATTTATTACAAATTCTGCTCCGGGAAAAGCGGCCTGTATCACCGGCTTTGCCTCAGCATATGTGGTGCCCAGCTCTACAAATCCCGTCGGTGCAGCTTCGTGCGGTATATTTGCCCTTATTATTATGAAAAGTATAACTGCTGCCACTGCCGCAATTATTGCCCACTGTTTTTTGGATATGGTGTAAGAATCGTTAAATAATGACATGTAAAATCTCCCCTATGAACTTCGTGTAAGCGCTTACACGAAATTATATAGGGAAATATTATGGCTTGTCAATATCATGCTAACTAAGACTACCCACTTGTCATATACTACTAACCTTCCCACCCCGGCAGCTTGCCGGATGGTTTCTAAGTGAGCCTTAGCAGTTCTCGAAAATGCTTAGCTTCACTAGAAAACAGGCTATCGCCTAAACAGTTCCATATAGATTTTATGATTTCTTTTTTAAGAATAATACAAGAAGGATGATAAACAGCAGTGCAAAAATCAGAGACGTGCCGATTGAACATCCTCCGATTATCAGAAAGATATGCCCCATCATTCTAGATACTTCCATAGCTGCTTCTCCCTGAAGCTGTTCTCCCTGATAGTAGATCTCTGCACCTGAAGGGCTTATCGAAAATACAGTCCCTATTATAAGAAACGGGAGCGAGATTATCAGTGTGGGGAATGATATCAGCGCTGAAGCGATAGATCCAATAAGAAATCCGATATTATTTTTCTTTTCCATTGTTTTCTTCTCCACCTCGCATATTATGATCAATTCGCCAAATCAGCTTTTTTGATTCACACCATGCGGTTTAGTATAACGGTGTTTACGCCGTTTTTCCTGTCGTGAATTATTATACCATCGGGGCATTTCATTTTTAAGGATTTCTTCGAACCCTTTATCATTGAATAATACAAAGGCAGCTTTTTTGTCCCGCCTTGCTATCAATCGTGTATTTTGGTATCATAAGCCATTATGGTTAACATGATCTCAGATACAATTTTTCTTATGCCCGTAGCTTTTGCTGTCACTTTTCTGCTGACTTTTTTTTCAATAAAGTTCCTGAAAAAAAAGCTGCCGCAGGATATGGGACGAGCATTTGCGGTAAACGGTGCCAATTCCAAGGGAAAGGCCAGAGGAGCCGGCATCATACTGATAATAGTTTATGTACTCTGCGTGCTGGTGTTCATGCCGCTTTCCGTTGAAAGGGGCTGTTACCTGACTCTGCTGGTGGCAGTGATGCTTACCGGTTTCTTCGATGATGCATCAAAAAAGCCCTGGGGTAATCTCACCAAGGGCATTCTCGATACCGGAATTGCCGTTCTCACGGCTGCAAGTTTTCTTTATTTTAATGAAAACACTGTTACGCTGGCACTTGTGGATGTAAGTTTTTCCATTCCTGTATGGCTGTATGGACTGCTGATAGTACTGCTGGTATTCGGCAGCATAAATGTTGTCAACTGTACCGACGGCGTGGACGGGCTGTGCGGATCACTGTCCATAGTTACGCTGGGTTCTTTTATGCTGCTGCCGGAAGATTTCATTTCCTCAGACAGCAGGAACAGCATTGTGCTGTTCATCGCGGTGCTTATAGCATATCTCTGGTTTAACACAAAACCCAGCACGGTGCTGATGGGCGACGCCGGATCCAGAGCCATTGGACTTCTGGTGGCTATTGTGTCCCTTAAGTCCCACGATCCCTTCTTATTCATACCTTTTGCAGTAGTTATGATCTTCGACGGCGGTTTAGGACTCTTTAAGCTGACAGTCCTTCGCATCGCCAAGAAAGTCTTCCGTATGAAGGATCCTTCCTTTATGAAAAAGATCCGAACCCCCCTTCACGACCATGTTCGCAAATCCTTCAAGGAAGGAAGCAGGTGGGAAGATTTCCAGGTTGTGGGAAGGTTTATTATCATACAGCTTGCAGTCAGTGCGATCACGCTGCTGCTGATCAAATAAACTGTTCATTAAAAAACCCGCCAAAACGGCGGGTTTTTCTGACTCTTATTTCTTCTTCTTCGTCTTTATCACTACCACAGCCACGATTATCACAGCCGCCACAATAAAGATCAGCCCTGCGATCACAACACAGAGAACTATTGCCGGCCAGAGTATCTTTCCGAGTATGGATGTTCCGGTATCAGGAGTGTCCGGCTGCCCGGGATCCGAAGGCTCCGATATTTCCGTTTCATTTCCTTCATCCGGTGCCTGTTCTACGTCATTCTCATTTGCTGCTTCCAGGGCTGCCTTTGAATTTTCAAACTCCTCTTCATCTACCACACCCACCTGAACATAGCTTTTTATCGGGAAATTATCATATTCAAAACCGTCGTTATTGAAATCCTTATTATCTGATTTAACCCTTTCCACGATATCTGCCCAGTCAGTCCAGGATTCATTATCTTCAAGATCCGTACCTACGAAGCATTCACCGTGATTTACCGTAGTTTTCACATAGGCAGTGACCACATCACGTATATCATAAAACTCAACACCGGCTTCGCTCAGATCCTCCGTATAACTGATAATGCTGCTGTCGTCGATCTTCGCCTCTAATACCACAGAGTACCTGCAGCCGCCGGGTATTGCCACATCTTTGCCCAGGTCTGTCATATGGAAGCCTGCGTAGTTAAGATGCTCACTGGTTTCAGCCAGAAGAACGCCGTCCACAGGGCTTTCAGCATCCTCATTCAAAAGGTAAACCCTGTACTCCACATCAGTTTTTGCCTTAGCGGTTTCAAAACCGATGTAACGGACCGAACAGTTTTCCTCTGCTTCAAAAACATCTGCCATGTAAACATCACTGTCAAATACTGCTGCAGAGGGAACCACAGCCGGCATGTAGTCATACATATCTATGTTACTGATGCTCCCTGTCTCTCCCCTCGTATCAAAATCAAAGCTAACGGGTGAACACAGGCTCTGGTCATAATAGGAGATCCAGAAATACCCCGAACCGCCGTTGCCCCAGTCCCAGTCAGCAGCGGGATCACTGTTTCCGCTGCTTCCCCAGCTGTTCTTTGCAAGAAATGCCCCGTCTCCTCCGATAGTCCCATTTGGATCTATAAAGTACTCCCTGGGAAAATTATCATCATATCCCACCACGCATACACAGTGGTCAGAAACCACAAACCTGTTCAGCGAATTCGGATCTGCCGGATCATAATCACAGTCGTATGTATAATGTGCCCATATGGCAGCCTTTGGATCATTGTCGGGATTTCCGTTTTCATCCAGATAATTTATATAAGCCGGACCACCTGAAGGTCTTTCGTATTCCGGGGTATAAACATCACTTTTATATGCAATAGATACTGCCCTGCCCTGGGAAAGCTCTGATTTTATGGCATCAATACCCGTCTGATTGAAAATATAGGCACCTTCATCATCCATAAGCGCAGGATATGGCAGAAGGCTGCAGTCCGTCGCGCGGAAATCCGTGGTAAAATGCAGGGCCTCATCAACAGTCCAGTCCAGGCTCCGGTACTTGGTATAGGCCATACAGACTTTCTTTCCGTTAAGTCCCTTATTGGTAACATCCGTGTCGGTTCCCCAGTACAGGTCAAACATCGTATAGTAGTCCACCGCCAGATATCCCTTTTCTTCCCACTGAGCCGTAACCTCTTCAGTGGTTGTTTCCTTAGGATCGTAAAGCTCAACTGTTACGTCTGACTTTTCCAGCATGCCGTCCTCAGGCACATCTATGGCTACCAGACATATCTTATCGTAGTTTATGTCGGAGGACGCTTTATACGGAACCTCTGACTCAAGCACAGGTCCGACTCCGGCTGAAAAAAGGCTTACAGCATACTCCGCAAAACCGCCTGCGCGTAAAACCTTGTCGCTTAAGTCAGACACGTCATCATCATCCTCCGGATATGCATAAAAACCCTCCCCGGACTGATCACCTTCGGTGGGAATGTGATACCTTGCAAACCAGGCAAACTGCTTCTCGGACAGGTCATACTTATCATTATCCACACCTGCCGAATAATCATGTCCACATTCATAGGCTATGCTTGTTTCGGAAGCGGCCATTGTTGAAAAGCACCAGCAGGTGCTCCAGTATGCCTGGTCCTTTACCTCGGAAACATAGTTTTTACCATCAATATCCCGCAGATCAAGAGAATCCGGAAGTCCCGATACATCCACATCAGGCAGACGATGGTCACCTATGGGATTGTCCGTATGCAATTCAATATACTTCCGCTCAAAAAGCAGGTCGCTTTCATGGATCGCGGCAGCATAGTCATCAACGCTCAGGCGTTTTGCATCCGCATATGCGTAAATGCTGCCTGACATAGCAAATATGATTGTAGCTGTAAGAGTCATTATCCGTTTCTTTCTCATTTTCCCGTTTTTCTCCACTGTAGTACATCCTCATGGGCGTACAGATATAGTATATTTTTCAATGGCAGCCCGCAATTCGCAAAGCAAATCTGTTTATCTTTACTCCTGCAGTGCGCTCCACCCCATTTCATGCCAGCATTCATCTGTCCCTATCTGGTCAATGGATGAGTAATATGGCATGGGAAGAGTTCCCGTAAGAGGTACATCCCCTGACAGCACATCAGCCACGGCATTTCCGCCTTCCGATCCCGGCAGATAACATATGATACAGGAATCCCAGTCATCGATATAATCATTTACTATCACATTTCGGCCGGCAACGATAAGTGTCAGCGTGGGCTTGCCTGAAGCAGCTGCTTCCTCAATTGCCTTCTTATTTCCTGACAGTGCCATATCTCCGACTATGGAAAGATCCTCTGTGTCGCCGGTCCACTCTGCGTAAGGGTACTCGCCTACGCAAAGAACCACCATGTCACATTCATCTATCCTGTCAGGATCCGTTATGATCTCGAAACCTTTTTCTGCGCCTGCTGCCTCAAGAGCCTCCAGAATGGAAGGATCATTTGGAAGCACGCGCTCACCGTACCCATCACTTGAACCCACCCAGAAGTAAGTCCAGCCGCCGCACATTGCACCGGTATCAGTAGCCGCAGGACCTGTCACATATACCTTCATGCCGGACTCAATGGTCATATGTTTTCCTGCCTTTATGGGTACAAAAGATTTGGCCGCAAGCTCCCTTGCCACCTCGTGGGAACGCTCGCTTCCGAAATCATAGGATGGTTCAAAATTCTCAATAAAAGGATCCTCAAAGAGGCCTGCTTCCATTTTTACTTTTATTATCCTGGTGACTGCATCATCGACACGCTCCTCGCTTATGGAGCCTTCGTTTACAGCCTCTATGATATAGCCCCTGCAGATCTCGTAATTGTCAGCCTCCATCAGCATATCAATACCTGCATTTACACAGAGTATGACATTTTCTTTAATATTTTCGCCTGAACATTTCTCAATGGAATCCCAGTCAGACAGGATAAAGCCTTCAAAACCAAGGTCGTCCTTAAGATAACCGATGTATTCCGCATTCTCATGCATCTTTGTGCCCCAGAGGGAAGAATGGGAGATCATTATAGACTGAACGCCTGCATTGATAAGCGCTTCATATACTGAAAGCTGCGCATCAATTTCTTCCTGTGTCATCTCGGCATCACCGCGGTCAATTATCCTGACGGTTGAATCCGAAAACTCACCTGTACCGTATTTTGTATAGCCGCCGCCGAAGAAATGCTTGGCACATACTACAACACCCTCGGACATAAGCCCCTCGGCATAAGCCACGGAAAGTTCTTTTATACGCTCGTTGTCATTGGAATAGCATTCATATGTGCGTCCCCATCTGGGATCCTGGGCCGCATCCACGCAGGGTGAAAAGTTAAGCAGCATTCCGGTATGTATCAGGTCAGAACCCACAAGGGCACCGTACTCCTTCATAAGCTCCGGATCATTAGCGGCACCCATATTTATATTATGCGGGAATATTACATTGCCGTATGCAAAGTTTACACCATGAACACTGTCCTGTCCGAAAATATAGGGAATGGCTGCCTCCGATGACAGCGCTGCGCTCTGATACTGACAGGTTATGTCATACCACTCTTCATCAGTAGGATTGGGAAGCTCTTCGAATTTTCCGAGAACAGAGCCGTAGTCACATTCTTTCAGGTCGTCATAGACAATATTATAATTGGCACCCTCTACCATCTGTGCAGCCTTCTGCTCAAGGGTAAGAGCGGCAACAATCTCCTCCGGCGTCATGCCCTCGTATCTTTCTATACCGGCAGTCTCACCCTCACCTTCTGTTCCGGGTTCCGAAACAACTGTCTGTTCAGAAGATAAATCAGGCGTCGAAGGTGAGCATGATGCAAGCACCAGCGACGCCGTAAGCAGCAATGCAATGATTTTCCTGTATTTCATACTGATTTCCCCCTCTGTTCATAATACTACGCTATCCCTAACGTCAAAAGAATCCTGCATCCCCTTCAGGGGATAGCAGGATTTTCTTCATAATTGTGCATATATATCACTATGCATACATCTCATCCGCCAGCTTTTTTACTTTTTCCAGGTCAGCCTTGCTGCATCCCGCAAAAAGTTTTTCCATATCGTGGAATTCAGGATGGTCTGCAGTCCAGGCTTTATCAAAGTCCGCAATTATCTCATCAGCCAGAAGCCCCGGATCCTTATCCATGGCTTTTATGTAATATTCTTCCAGCCCGTCCTTATATCCGTTCTCAAGATTCTTTATATTAGCTATAATCCCTTCGGGAACAGAATCCAGATTCTCAGCAATGGTATTTGCTGTCATCCGCCATCTTATGGCTACATCTGCTATATATCTAAGATCACCTTCAGTAGGTTTATACATAATAATATGCCTCCTATTGCTTATTCTTCATTTCCTTTTTCAGTTCACTCTTCAGATCTACCCAGTCTGAATCAAAGTCCGTTGACATAGACGAAGTGGCCTTGCTCCTAACCATCATCGTGTTCCTGACAGACAGGGCTTTTCTGTCAGTAGTTACATAATAATCGATACCCGTAATTCCTGAATCTCCCAATATGGTATTGTATCCGAACAGAGAAGCCATGGAAGTAAGGTAATCCTTATAACCGCTTCCACTGCTATCATCCGCTTTTTCCAGGTATTTATATATTCTCGGAAATTTCTTTTTCAGTACATTTTTGGTTAATTCTATTAATTCATCCTTTTTTATAACCTTAGCATTTTCGTTCAGGGTCATTACTACCTGCACAGATCCATACGACTCTCCATAACTCCAGCTGTTATGCATCGCCTTATTATCTGTAGCATCCTTGTCATTATTTCTTGCGGAAGTATATATTCCCTTTCCAAACCTTCCGATTCCGAAGTACATACGGCTGTTTTTCCCTATGCCCGCCAGCTGTTTACCCAGTGCTATCGCATCTTTTTCTCCCTTCATGGGTGCAATCGCATGGTACATCTTCTTCTTTATGGGTGATTTTTTCATTTCTTCGCCATTTTCACTCAAAGCATCATCATCAACGATACGGGGTTTATTTTCCGCCCATCCGAGTGTGTTGAAGAATTTTGAGCAGAAGGTAGGGCTCTGGTTGTCATCCACCTTTACGTTCCTCATCTCTTCAAACACTTCCTCAGTCTGCTTATCAAGCTGAGCCAGTTCTTCGTCAGACATTTCCATGTTTCCATTCAGCACCTGGCTGATAAGATTCTGCTGGGCCCTGAAAGCTGCTGCGACAGTCTCCTCATTCTTTTCTTTCTGGAACTTCTCAAAGGTCTTGGTTTTTTCTGTCTTATATTCACCTATTTTCATCTGGAATTCAGCATTTACCTTCTCCAGAAGGGCAGAGATCATAGCCTTGCGTGTCTTTCCTGACTTGAAGGTCGGCTTCTTTTTCTGTACATAGCTTTCGCAGCTTTTACTCAGATTTTTAAGGATCTTCAGACTATCCAATGTCTCGCCTTTTTGGGACAATCTGTTGTAAAGCTCCAAACCTGTAGCTACATCATTATAATCATCCGAATTACCGCCACGGTCGCTGCTCTTGAGAAACACTTCCATATTCGACAAGGTAAAAGACTCATAGAATTTCTTGTCTGTTCTGTCTCTTGTTTTCGCCTGCTTAAGCAGATCACTTTCCTTAAGAGCAGCTTTCTGATGCCACTCCCTTTCTATAGCCTTTTTTATTTCTTTATGCCTAGTTTCCCAGGCTTTCAGGCTGTTCTTATCCGTTATGGTATTCTTTTCCAGTTTATAAAAATTACTGTTCAGGTTACGATATGCCAGTTCACTCTGGTCCGCCTGAAGATCCTGGTTTGCAACAGTTTCATAACGGAAAACCGATGCATTTGTTTTATCATATGTCTCTTTTTCCTTGAAATCCATATTCCTGTCCCTCCGTGCCTGTTATGATCAGGTAATTCAGTCAAATCTGTACGTATGAATCTTGATTTCCTCGTGTCTTGTAAACAGTTTTGAATACGAAATTTTCGTTTTCTCACCTGTACACAGACATCTTATCACTGTCTCCGTACCGAAATCCGAACTCAGGACTTTTTTCATATAATAAAAGCAGTTATACAGCTGTTTGTAATCCGATCCATATGCCCAGGTGATCTGTATGTCGTCATACGACTCTTCAATAAGCAGTGCGGCTTTTACCTCTTTTCCCTGCATGCTCAGGATGCTGGCATCAGAAAAAAGGGGAAGCTCCGTTGCCCTGTCGGGGAACTGTATCAGCTCATCATAGGGAGAGCGGTATATAAAATCCGCCACAGCTTCCCTGGGGACTGCCACAATACTTTTGATCTTTACATCATTGCTGACCTCTGCCGGAGCCGGCAGATCTACCAGATCCCCGAAAGTACCTGATACAAAACAGAATTTACTGTCCTCTTCATGAAATGAAGCAGCCTTCAGAAATGCATCAAGCCCTTCATTTTCAGTATGAAAAACGTATATCGGCAGCTTAGCCTCTTCGGGACGGCTTTTGATCACATCCATAAGAGCCGTTGCCAGATGGCGTCTGCGGTACTCGGGCAGGGTAAATAATCTTTTCACCGTTATGTGTTCTGGATAGATATGGGCAGACACTATGCTGGCCGGAATCTCTTCCTCTCCTATGCAGGCAGCAAAGCTTGTAAGTATGCCATCATTTACGCCAAAAATATCCTCCGGCGTCAGAAGCTGGATAAATTCAACCATATTGTCCGGCGTGATAAGTTTTATGGTTACCTTTTCATCAGTTTTTTTCTTCCCCATTTTTTGCTCCTTTTTCCTGCATCTTATTCCCGTACCACATATGAAAAAATATCCATGCGTTCAACTCCCATGGCTTTTAATTTTTCTATGCTTTTCTCACGTTTTTCCCCGTCATTATACCCCGGTATCAGCGGTACCCTTACCACCACTCTCTCCGGCCCTGCTTTTTCAATAAGAAAACGTAAGTTTGATTCCATCAATGATTCATCGCCGCCGGTATATTCATTATAAACCACCGGGTCCATATCCTTACAGTCCACAATAAACTCATCTATGCTTTCTGTCGCTAAAGCAACCATATCCTGTGGCACTGACAGTGACGTCTCGGCACACAGGCGCCATTCCTTCGGACAGGCTTCCCTGAAATATGAAAAAAAAGATGCCTGCAGCAGAGACTCGCCGCCGCCAAAGGTAACCCCTCCGCCGGTAGCCAGGTAATAGAGCTGGTCACAACGTACCCTCTCTACCAGCTCTTCAGCTGTCACATTCTCAAATTTATTAGCT
>JAEEGH010017390.1_pt1 | contig 15338 bp, 7 predicted proteins | sample 9134181 | NCBI WGS metagenome assembly JAEEGH01 (sample SAMN16246544, study PRJNA631951) | gut metagenome | biome: gut microbiome; feature: rumen; material: DP-attached | host: Bos | place: Iran: Karaj | collected 2018-10 | reverse complement strand
TGTCCGTCTCCGGAGTAAGGCACGCCGGTGAACTGGAGTTGAACGGTGTTGTAGTTGGCGTAGAGGTAGCCCTTGCCGGCTTCAAGGCCGAAGCCGCCGCCGTTTTCGGCAGTCTCCTTATAGTTGATCCATTCAAGGCCTTCTCCGGTCTCCGGGTCGACGGGGGCGTCCTGCTTGAAGTAGAAGAGGTCGTAGTTCTCAGCGGGGTCGGCGACCATGTTGGTCACGTCGGTGGGGGCGATGGTGCCGTCCAGCGGTGAGGTGAGGAGGTACCAGTTGCCGTTGTCGCCTTGGTGGCCGGTGATGTCCTTGGTGAAGGTGTAGACGAAGTTGGCCACGAGGGTGCGGTTACCATGAACGGCGAAGGTGTAGTTGGCTTCGGTGGAGACCTCCAAGCCGTCCTCGGTCCAGTTGACGAAGGTCCAGCCAGTGGCAGGTGAGGCCGTCACAATGCAGCCGTCGCTGTAGTTATATGTGCCGCTGCCGCTTTGGCTCACCGTGCCGCCGTCAGTCGGGTTGGCCGAAATGGTAACGGTGTGGGTGTCGAGGGCGAAGTTGGCCACGAGGTCGCGGTCAGCCAACACGGTGAAGGTGTAGTTGGCGTCGGTGGATACCTCTGTGCCGTTCTCCGTCCAGTTGACGAAGTGGTAGCCGTTTTCGGTGCTTGGTGTGGCGGTGACGGTGCAGGAGGCGCCGTGGTTGTAGGTACCGCTGCCCGAAGCGTTGCCGCCAATGCCGGCAGTGACGCTGACGGTGTGGGTGTTCTCTGTGGTGAACTCCACGGAAACGGTCTCACTGTCGCAGTTGCCGCTGTAGGATCTCACTTGGAAGGTGTAGGTGGTGCCGGGGGTGAGGTCGGTGAGGTCCACCGTGTTGGTGTGGATAGTACCCCAGTTGCTACCGTCGTAGCTGTACTCCCAGTTGCTCTCGCCATTAGCATCCCACGTTGCCGTGGCAGTGGTGACACCGATATTGCTGACTTGGAGGTTGGAGGGTGCGGCAGGAGCGAAGGTCACGCTAATGTTGGCTGTCTTGATGCAACCGTTGGCGTGGGTGGCTGTCACTGTGTAGGTGGAGTTCTGCGTAGGTGTTACCGTATAGACATTGTCTGAGGCAGTGCCAGTGGTGCCATTGGCCGTCCAGGTGTAGGTGATGGGGGCCGAGAAGCGATACACCGTTCCCGAAGCAGGAGCGGTAGCTGCAGAACTAACAGAAATGCCTGTGGTCGTTCCGGCCACATTAGTGGTTACGGCAGGTTCGGTGATGGACGACAGTTGCGTCAATTTGCCGTTGGCAGAGACATAAATGTAAACGGTCACCGTCTTGCCATAGGTATAGTCACCGTAGCAGAGTTCCACTACATTGGATCCCTCATACAGTTTCACCTGATAGTTCGCGTAGTTATAGGTGGTAGAATAGGATCTCATGTTCTTCCATTCCATGGTAAGCACACGGATTCCTTCGTTACCCGTCACCTTGTAATACATGGCACTCGAACTGGCAAGATACTGGTCGTAGCCAAATGCAGAAATCACATCATGGGTAGTGCCTGGGCCTGATGGCGAGTGCGTGCCCCATGCCGAACCAAAAGCGACAAAACCGTCACAACGCATTTTAAGGATGGTGCCAGCCGCAAAGTCCTTACCCGCCAAATTGAAGTCGAAGGGCAGAGTGACATCCATGGTCGTTCCGTCACCGGTGGTGGTGGTGGAACCGTCAGGCGAGCCGGAAATGCTGCTGTAAGAAGCAGTGGTTGCCGTAAACATGTAATCGCCGGTCATGGGCAGATTGGTGCTGGCCACCAGGGTCACATCCGTGCCTTGCTCAAGGCATTCGGTGGGGTCGGGCGTGGAGGCGAGGGTCACATTCCATTCCTCGAAGCTGGCCACCAGGTTGTGGTCGGCGTTCACGGTGAAGGTATAGGGGATACTGTGGGAAACCGTTTCGTTGTTTTCCGTCCAACCAGCCATGACATAGAAATTGCTGGAAGTGGGTGCAACAGCCTCGGCATTCACGGTGCAAGAGGCGCCGTTGGCATACATCCTCGACGAGCCGCTATTGTTATAGGCGATGCCGAGTTTGATGTTGGGGCAATAGCTGGACACGGCCTTTGTTCCTGAGTAGGAATCCAAGGCGGTGGGATCCACATCGTCGCTACCGTAGGCACGATAAACCGTGTTGGAGACTGAGGTGTAGCGGAAACTGCGCCCACTATTGCCGCTCGTGTTTTCGTCGATAGCAATCAGCAGGTTGCTCGTGCCGTCGTAGGTGAACGGCGTGCTGAGGTCGATGGTCACCCAGCCCGTGTAGCTGGCCGGGATGGTCCATTGGCCGTTGTACACGATGTTGCTCGAGGTGACAGGCTCGTAGTCGGTGCCGTCCTTGAAACCACCTCTTCTCACATTCTTCATGTACACAACGATGTCGTTGGTTTGGGCAGAGGAGTTGCTGCTGCCGAGGTAGAAGCTGATAGAATTGATGGTGCCAGCGCCACCCATGCTGCCAGCGTAATAGATCTGCTCAGTAAACGAGTAATTGGAGGCCGTGCTGAACGGAATCGTGTTGGAAGTTTGAGTGCCTGTTCCGATTAGCATCTCCTCGATGTGGCCGGCAGAAGTGGGGTTGGCCACAGCGGTAACCGTGTAGCAGTTCTTGACCGAGGAATCCGTCATACCGAATCTGACAATGTTTTTGTATTTGCCAACACTAGCTGGCGTGGGGAGTGTCGTCAGATAGGTCGGGCCAACTTCGGTATCATCCGAATATTTGTATTGCGCGCAGTAGTTGCTGTGGCTGAAGGTGGCAAAGTCGAGCGAACCATTATAGTCGCCGGATTTGTCGTACACCGTGAGCATCAGGTTGCGGTCAATGTTGTCATAGCTGAAGGTGGTGCTGAGCGGGATGGTGTTCCATCCTTGCTTGAAGGTGTAGGTGCCGTCGAAAACCTTGGTGCCCATCTGCTTCCAGAATGCCTTGTTGCTATTGTCGAACGAAGCAGGACCTTCCTTCGACAGATAGATTTCAATGTTTCTGGTTTGGGTGTAGTTGCTGGTGCAGTAGAAACTGATGCAATTGATGGTACCCGTGTGGCCGATTTCCTCGGGGTAATAGATTTGCTGGGTCAGAGAATACCTATAATTCATTTGGGACGGGTAATAGCTCGAAGTGGATTGTTGCGTACCCGCTTGAATGGCTCTCACGAAGTTGGCCGTTGCAGTGACATTGGCGGTGCCGATGGTGAGGGTGGTGGGGTTGTCGCTGGCATTTGAGAAAGTAGCACCAGTGCCTGTCTTCGTCCAGTTCTTGAACATGTAACCCTCGGCGGGCGTGGCGGTCAGCGTCACTTGGTCGCCCTCGTTGAAGGGGCCGGCTGTGCTTGCCGTGGCTGTTCCGGCTGCGGCCGGGCTGCTGGCCAAGGTAAGGGTACACTGTGCGGTGGTGAAAGTGATGGGCGTACAATAGGCCGTGTTCTCGCCTTTCACCTTGACCGTATATGTGGTGTTGGGATGGAGGCCCGTGAGAGAGTAGGGCGGTGCAACGACCGTGATTTCTTCGGCGACAGGCATCAATGCTGAAACGGTTACATCGTCGATGGCAGCGCCATAGCCATAGTTGTCTTTCCTATAGAAGCCAAACTGGCAGTTAGTGGTACACGCAGCCTCGGGAAGATTGATGGTCTTTTCCGTCCACGCGCTAGTGCCAGTCGTGGAATAGAACAATTCTTGCCAAGTGCCGCTGGTGCCGATACGGTAGTAAACGCCGAACGGACAGACATCAGAGCCCCATGCCTTTTGGTAGTAGAAGAAGTGTAATGTTGCCGTAATGGCATCAGTCATGTTCATGGCTGGGGTGATGAGGTACATTTCTTCTGAGCGGCTGCTTGTTCCCGAAGGCGTGCCTGCTGCATAGGAGCCTCCGTGAGGAGAAACGCCGCTGCACACGCTAGTCATCACAGACCAGTTGTTGGAACCGGTCGAGGTGGTGGTCCAACCCGAAGGAAGGGAACCGCCTTCGAAGCCTTGCGACAGCAGGGTTTGCGTTTCCGTTCCGGTGTTGGCCCACACCGTGTAGCTGTCGCTGTCGCCGTTCCAGGTGATGTCGGCGCTGTTGGGCGTGATGTTGCTGGCGGCGAGGTTGCTGGGCACGCTCTCCACTCTGGTCAGTTCCACGCAGATGTCGTCGATACCAGCGGTCCACCAAGCAGTACTTCTCCATTTGAATGCAATGCGCTTGTTGACAGTCCTATTCGCATCAAGGGACACATCAAGCGTAACAGAGCTAGTGCTGGTACGTGTAATAGTTCCAATTTCATCCCAAGTATTCACATCGGTGCCAGAAATGACGCCATAAGAAAGCGTACCACTTGATGAACTCTCAAAACGAGCTTTGAGAGTAATATGGCTGGCCGCCTCATTAGTCCCAAAAGCAGGCATGATCGCATAGGCATCCGTATTAGAGGAATAGAATCCCAAATAGTAGCCACTGGATACAATTCCAGGATGGCTGCTTTCGTTATGTACATGGGGGGCATAGTTATTTGACGGATTGACGGTGCCATTATAAATTCGGTCCCATCCTGAAGGTATCGAACCGCCAGAGGAATAACTAGTGCCGGGCGAGGAAGGATTTTCAAAATCTTCCCAGTAGTCGCAGCCTGTGGGCGTGGTGCCATAGGTCCAGCGAATGACGGGGAGGTCTTCGTTGGTAACATCTATGTAGTCAAAACTACCGTTGTCGGAGGGATCGGGGGCTTCGCTGTCATTGCATCCGAGCCAAGTGAGATAGCCACTGCTACCAGGGTTCTTCTTGTAGAAGGAATATTGACCATCGCCAGTATCTCCATTGGCGACGGAGCGCACCAGAATCAAGATGTTCTTGCTCTGGTCGTGCATGAATGGCGTTTGCAGCGGAATCGCCACATAGGTATCTTGAGAAAAAGCCGGCGACGAAGCGCTATGGTACACCAAGGTGGCGTTGGCTTGGTATTGGGCGAAAGTGACGTCAGAGTCCAAATCGGTGAGCGTCGTTTCTTTCATCCAGATGTCAATCTCGCCGCCTGCTGCCAGATCGTCATCGGCCAGGAACTCCAGTTGGGTGATCCTGCCGTTGAAGTTCATCGTGTTGGCAGGATAGAGGAATACACGGTATTCCCAGCCATAATAGCGCCCGAAGGGATTGGCGTACTGGCTGCTGCCGTCGTTGTCGCTTGTGCTACCCCACGAATAGGTGCTTTGTGCGTTGGCCGCGAAGGGCGCGAGCAGCATCGCGAGGAGCGTCATGAAGAGTAAAGACTTTCTTTTCATTGTGTTTTTGTGGTTTGTTTATATTTTTTGTTTAATTTATTATTTCAATGTATAATTTATTGAATATCAGCCACTTTTGCCCAAAGTGGACACTTTTGCCGCCGCAAAGATACGATTTTTTTTGATAGGAGGCGGAAAAATTTTGGTTATTAAGGGGTTACGAAGGGAAGGAAGAGATTCCCAAGGGAATGGAGCAAGTCATTAATGTAAACTGCGGCGGCTTGAGGATCCTACAGTCCGTTGACTCCTAAGGCCGCCGCCTATTAAACTCTATGTTATCTCCATTCCCTTAGGGAATCTCTAATATTTCACACGAATTACCATGAACGTGCCGTGAATTGCTCAAAACTATTTCTAATTTTCCTTTTTCTTTCTACCTTTGCAGTTCGATTCAGCACTAAAGCACACGAAGAATAAGGACCTAACCAACACCACACCATGATGAGAATCAAACCTTCACTATGCCAAAAAGCAGCACGGGCTGTCTTGTCCCTTCTTGTCTTAGGTTTTATAGGAATGACGCAACTGAATGCCCAATCTTATATCACCATAGGAGAATTGTATTATCAAATCAATGATGACGGCGCTTCTGCCACACTGGTCGGCCCTGTTGAAGGCACGGAGATGGCCGGTGAGCTGACCATCCCGTCCACCATCAGCTATGATGGGAACGACTATCCCGTCACCAGGATTGGAAAAAGCGCTTTCATATCGTGTGGAAGATTGACCGGTCCCTTGACCATACCCAACACCGTGACCTCCATCGGCGAAAACGCTTTCTTGGGTTGTAGCGGACTGACGGAATTACACCTGGGCAGCGCCTTGGATACCATCGGGCCCGTGGCCTTCTATGGCTGCAAGGGCTTCACCGGATCGCTGACCATCCCCAATACGGTGCGAGCCATTGAGACTGCGGCATTTTTTGGTTGCACTGGGTTTACCGGCGCCTTGACAATCGGAAATGGGTTGAAACGCATCGAAAATGGGGCGTTTTATAAGTGCACCGGCTTTACCAGTCTGGACCTAGGCGACGCCGTGACATCCATCGCCACGGATGCGTTTTGGGGTTGCACCGGTTTTTCTGGCTCGCTGACCATCCCTAACTCCGTGACGGAAATCGGAGGAAATGCGTTCCGCAATTGCAGCGGATTCACAGGCACATTGACTCTTGGCAACGCTTTGGAAAGCATCGGCGGACAATGCTTCTTCCATTGCAGCGGGTTTACCGAAGTCGTCTCCTTGGCCACAGAGCCGCCCGTGTTTTCATTTGACGAGGTGTTTGAAGGATTCAGCTGCACAACACTCACCGTCCCTTGTGGCTGCATCGCCGCATACGAAAACTTAGAGTGGCATGACTACTTCCCCACCATCGTCGACGACTGCAACGGCATGGCGGAAACGGACGGACCAATGGCAACCGTTTATCCCAATCCCACCCGTGGAACGCTCATCATAGAGGCCGAAAACCTCGAAGGCATCGGCATCTACAACATGTTGGGCGAGAAGCTGTTCGAAGCCTCAGCAGAGGGCAGCGCTGTTGTATATGACCTCAGTCGCCATGGCGCTGGCGTTTATCTCGTCAGAGTGCAAACGAAAAAGGGACAGATTATCAAACGGGTTGTGGTAGGAAGATGAAAAAAGGCGGTCGACTGACCGCCTTTTTTCATTCTACGATGGTCATCTCGTCTATCAGGTGCCCAGCACCGGCGAACTTGTCGATGATGAAGAGCACATAGCGGATGTCGACGCTGATGTTGCGGCAGATGGCAGGGTCGTAGATGAGGTCGCTCATCGTGCCCTCCCAGCAGCGGTCGAAGTTGAGGCCGAGGAGCTGGCCGTCGGCATTCAGGATGGGGCTGCCCGAGTTGCCGCCCGTGGTGTGCACACTGGCGGTGAAGGCCACATGCATGGTGCCGTCCTTGTCGGCATAACGGCCGTAGTCCTTGTTGTTGTACAGCTCCTTGAGGCGCGGCTCCACCACGTAGTCGTAGATGTCGGGGTTCTCCTTCTGCATGATGCCCTCGAGGGTGGTGAAGTGGCGGAACGTCTTGCCGTCCTGCGGCTTGAAGCCCTCCACCTTGCCGTAGGTGACACGCAGCGTGAAGTTGGCATCGGGGAAGAGGCGTTTCTCGGTCTGCATCTCCATCTGGCCTTTCATGTAGAGACGGCGCAGGCGGTCGTTGTCCTTGGTGATGCTCGAGATGTGGTCGTACACCTCGTCGCGATAGAACCCGATGAGGCTCTGGTAGACCTTCATGGCAGGGTCGTTGGCCAGCTTCTTGGCGTCCTTCACCTTGAAGTTGTCGAGGAGGGCCGTCACCTTGGTCTTGTCGGTGAACATGGTCTTGTCGAAGAGCTTGTCGACATACTGGTCCACGTCTTTGATGTCGTTGAGGAAGGCCGGGCGGAAGTCGGCGGGCTGGGCCTTGAGGTATTCCTTGAGCAGCATCTTGGCCACGTCGCGGTCGATGGGGTCATAGTAGTCCTTATAGAAACCCGGGAGGGCGGCTTTCAGGTTGGCCACCATCTGTTCCACCTTGTCCTGCGGCGTGTCCTTGGTCACCTCCGACAGACGGGCGAAACGTCCCGCAAAGCTGACGAGCTCGATGCGCAGCCCCGCCTCGGTCATATAGGTGTAGGCCAGCTCGTAGGGCTCCAAGTCCTTGTAGTTTTTCTTGAAGTCCTTCAGCAGGTCGATGTACATATAGCGGTTGCGGGCGCCCAAAGCCCATTCCTGGAAGTCGTTCTCGAAGGCTTCTTTCTTCTCCACGCCGTGGAAGTGGTTGATGCCCTCGGTGACACCCATCCACTTCTTCCATCCGTTGCCGATGCTGGCGTGCTTGGAGGCGTATTGGATGCGCACCTTGGGATCCTGTTCCTGATACTGGTTGTAGATCTCCAGCACCTTGCCGCGCAGGTCGACGGTGATGGGGTCGATGAGGTTGGCCTCCTGGTCGACGGCCACGGCGGGCAGGTATTCGTTGGTGCGGGCGGGATAGCCGAACACGAAGGCGAAGTCGCCTTCCTCGGCGCCTTTCAGCGAGATGTCGAGGTGCTTGGCGGGCTTGTAGGGCACGTTGTCTTGGTGGTACACGGCGGGGTGACCGTCTTTGTCGGCATAGACGCGGAAGACCGAGAAGTCGCCCGTGTGGCGGGGCCACACCCAGTTGTCAGTGTCGCCACCGAACTTGCCGATGTTGCTCGGCGGACAGCCCACGAGGCGCACGTCGGTGAAGACCTCGTTGAACAGCACGTAGTATTCGTTGCCCAAGAAGAACGGCTTGATACTGACTTTGTAGGGCGTCTGCTTCTCGAAGTCGGCGATGAGCTTTTTCATGTTCTCGTCCACTTTGGCCTGGCGTTCTTCCTCTTTCATGTCGGGCGTGACGTTGAAGAGCACCTTGTCGGTCACGTCGCGCATCTCGCGGAGGAAGACGACGCTGAGGCCCGGGCAGGGCAGCTCCTCTCCCCTGTTCATGGCCCAGAAGCCACGGGTGAGGTAGTCGTGCTCCACCGAGCTGTGTTTCTGGATGTAGTCGTAGCCGCAGTGGTGGTTGGTGAGCAGCAGGCCTTGGTCGCTGACGATCTCGCCCGTGCAGCCGCCGCCGAAGAGCACGATGGCGTCTTTGAGGCTGCTGTAATTAATGGAATAGATGTCGTCGGCGGTGATACGCATGCCCATCTCCTGCATCTCTTTTTCGTTGTACTGCAGCAGCATGGGGATCCACATGCCTTCGCCAGCCCTCGCGATGCCGACGGAGAGCACGAGGATTAATGTGATTAATGGTAGTCTTTTCATCATAATTATTTGGGCTTCTAGCCTATAGCTCGCTGATGGCTTATGGCCCATAGCCAATGGCTCGCTCCAGCAACAAGCGCGTTTTTCACGCCTTGGGTGAAGTGAGCCATAGGCCATAGGCTATTGGCCATGGTCGAAGAGCCATGGGCCATAGTTACTTCAGTTCATGCCAGGTGTCGGTAGCGTCGAAGTCGATCTCCTTGCACTGGGTGAGGATGGCGGGGCAGTTGCTGATGCGATAGTATTCGTCGCCTTGCTGGAGCACCACGTCGATGCTGCGCCACGGGGTGTCGTAGCCGTCGCTATAGAGCTGGAGGTGCGTCACATAGCCTTTCAGCATCTGCGAGCGTTCGGTGTTCTTGGTGGGGTCGAGACGCAGACGGATGGTGAAGGGTTTGTTGGGGTTGTAGCTGTTCGAGGGCTTGGCGCCCAGCAACATGGCGGACACCAGGTAGGGACGGGCATAGCTGTCGCCCTCACGGTACAGCTCGTTGAGGCGGCTGGTCACCGACGACAGGTTGGTTTGGGTGTTGCAGAGGGCGAGGCATTGCTGGCCTACTTTCTTGTCGTGGCGATACATCTCCATGGCCACAAGTTGCACGGCGATGGCGCCTTCAGGGGTCTTGCCATATTCGGCTTGGAAGGCCTGGAAATCTTCGAGGCTTTTGGGGAAGGACTTGAAGGTCACCTTGTCGGCGATGGCCTTGGAAACCGCATTGCCAGCGGCTTGGGAGGCAGCCTCTTTGGCTTTCTGGCCGAGACCACGGATCTGTGCGTTGGCGGTGACGGTGCCAAACACGAGCACAACGGCCATGGCCATTGCAGTGATGAAGTTAGCTTTTTTCATGATGATAGGGTTTTAATGATGATTGATGTTATGTGTTGCAATACGGGGGTTTTACCTTGCAAAATTAGTGCCTTTTTTTGAGAAATACAAAAAAATGGGGTTTTGTGCCTCAACAGGCATAGATCCCAAGCCTTTGCCCACTTGCCCACGCGGGGATGACATGCCTGTTTAATCCCAAAAATAGAAGAAACTCACCACGCGGCAGAACAGCTCACGATACCAGGGCTGCTTCAGTTCGAGGTCGACGTCACGGGTGCGGCTGCGAAACACATGGAGCTTGAAGAAGAAGTTGTGCGCCCGCCATTCGTGCACCTGCGACTCGATATCACGCTGGTTGACAGCCATCTCGCCCGGCACGCCGTCGCGAAGCCTATGCAGATACACCCGCATGTCCTCCTTGCTTTTGACCAGACAAGAGTCAAGGATGTGGGTGTTGGTGGGCGACACTATGGCATTAATGAGGTCGATCATTCGGAAGGTCTGAACACGTGACGTTGACTGAGCATGAGGACGAAGGCGAGTGCGGCACCGAGGAAGTCAGAGATGGTGAGCGAGGCCCACACGCCCGTGAGGCCGTTGCCGCCCGCGTTGACGAAAAGCATCGGCACCAGATAGATCATCGGGATGAGGAAGAGCACCTGACGCGAGAGGCTGGTGACGATGGCGATCCAGGGCTTGTCGATGCTCTGGAAGAAGTTGGAGTTGGTGATGGTGAAGCCCACCAAGGGGAACATCACCAGCATGAAACGCAGGGCGGGGATGCCGATTTGGATGAGTTCCTCTTCTTTGGTGAACATCCGCAGCAAGGCATGAGGCAACGTCAAGGCTAACAAGGCACCCACGGCACCTATCAATATGTTGATTTTCAGCGTCAAGGTATAAACCTGCTTCAGCCGCAATGGATGTCCCGCACCATAGTTGTAGCCCGCGATGGGCTGCATACCTTGGCAGAGACCCAAGATAAGCATCACGCTGAGGCTGCCGAAAGTGTTGGCCAAGCCATAGGCACCTACAGCCAAGTCACCACCAAAGCGGATGAGCTGGTTGTTGAGAAAAGCCACCACTGCCGAGGCCGCCACGTTCATCAGAAAAGGACTCATGCCAATGAGCAAGATATTACGGAAGATATAGAGTTTGGGCTTCCAGGCATGACGGCGGAAGCGGATAAAGGAACTCCTTTGCAAGAAATGCCACACGGCGAGAATGGCGGTGCAGGTCATGGAGAGGGTGGAAGCCCATGCCGCACCCGCGATGCCCCAGTCGAGGACAATGATGAACAACGCATCCAAAAAGATGTTGAGAATTGCACCTCCAGCCATAATCCACATCGACTTTTGTGGATAGCCGGTAGCGCGCATCAAGCCAGTAAGGTTAAACGACAACGTGGTCATAAACATACCGGGAAGGATGATATCCATATACTCACGGGCATAGGCTATGGTGTCGGCCGAGGCACCGAACGCTGTCAGGATGCGGTCCATAAAGAGATAGCCACCCGTAACGAAGAAGAAACCAAAGACGAAGGTCAGCAGTAGGCTATTGCCCAAAATGTCTTCGGCCCATTTGTAGTCCTTCTTGCCAAGCACAATCGACATGCGCGCTGCCGAACCCACGCCCACCAATGAACCGAAAGCATGGATGATGTTCATGATAGGCATGGTGATGGCCAAACCAGCAATGGCGAGCGCACCCACATATTGCCCCAAAAACACGCGGTCGACGATATTATAAATTGAGGCGATGATATGGCTGACGATGCTGGGCAACGCATATACCCACAGCAACTGACCAATATTTCGCGTCTCCAATTCTCTTGTCCTGTCTATTTGCTCCATACCCAAAACTCACTCCGCACTGATGCGAAATTGAGGGTGCAAAAGTAGTAAAAAAGCGTGTTCCCAATCCAAAAGATTTACGTATTTTTGCGGTTTCTTTGCCGCAACCCAAAAAACGGCTTCCGACAAGCGGCTACAGAGATTTAATGTAATGAAAATCAAGATATTGAAAATAATATGGCTTTTTGTTTTCTGCCTTGCCGCCAACAACTGTTGCGTATCGTCGGACAGCGATAGGATTGCCAAAAGGCTGAACAGCCTTGAGCACACGCTGCCATTGCCCTACCATGAACGTCTGGACAAAGCAGTGCAAGCCTATTCAGCCAAAGCCCTCCCCGATGCCTTTGTGGTGAGCGAACCCTTCCTCGATTCTGCCTTGTCGCAACATGGCATGCCGAAGGAAATGAAATACCTGCCACTGGCTTTGAGCGGAATGCGCACCGACTATACCAACAATGACCGTTGTGGCGTATGGAGCCTACCCTCGTTGGTGGCCATGCGTTATGGTCTGGCTGTCGATGACAAGCGTGACGAGCGCTTTGCCATACGCACCTCCACCCAAGCCGCCCTCAGCTATCTCAACGATCTGCACCAACAATACGGTGATTGGTGGTACGCCATCTTGGCCTATACCAACAGCCCCAACGCGCTGCATCATGCCCTTGACCGCAACGGCGAAGACCTCCAACTCTGGGACTTCGACGAAAGCCATCTGCTTCCCAACACCAGCATCATCGCCGACTTAATGGCTTGCGTCTATGCCTACGAAGGCGTTGAGCGGCCAGCCATTAAGAACACTCATATCGTGGAACCCGTCGAAAGACCCAAACCCGTCAAGACCGCTGACTCCACCTTGACTCAAGTTACCAAACCTGTCGAAAAGCAGGCCCAACCCTCCACCACCTCGGCATCCAAGAAAAGTTCTTCGACCAACGCCGGTACCACAAAATACAAAGTCAAAAAAGGCGACACATTGAGCCGCATCGCCTCAAAACATCATGTCACAGTCAATGACTTGAAGCGATGGAACAAACTGAAAAATGACAAAATCCGCGAAGGACAAACTCTAATCATCAAGAAATGAAACCCATTCGTATCCTCATATTTATCTTTTCGGTCATCCTCCTTTTGGGCGTCACTTGGTATTTCTTCCCTTCCGAAGGACTGGCCATCGGAGGCATGACACTTCGATTCCCCTCCTTTGCCGAGGACTCGGCTCCCGCCAAAGAAGAAGTCGATGTTGATGATGTTTTGAACAAAGTGAACAAGAGCTTTGAGATGACAGTCTCCGACAATTTGCTTGACAGCATGCGCTTTTTCCGCGACTACCTGAAAGAGAACCCCAACCGCATCTATCTGCCAAAAGACGACTACACCTACTTCGATCAGCTGTTCAAACAATTGGATCAGGCCCGTGCCACGGGTAAGACCTATCGCATCATGCACTATGGTGACTCACAAATCGAAATGGACCGCATCTCGTCCGTGTTGCGCCAAAAACTGCAGGAGTCTTTCGGGGGTTCGGGACCCAACATGATTCCTGCCGTACAGCCTGTGGCGACCATCTCGGTGTCGCAACACGCGTCGGGCATGAACCGTTATGCCATCTATGGCGATGCCACTAACCAACGCGCCTCACACAACCGCTACGGTGTGATGACACAGTTCAGCCAAGTGTTTGGCGGCGGCTCGGTGTCGTTCACCCGCACCAACCATTCTCAAGCCTTCGACAAGGCCAAGAAAATCTCTACCGTTTCGGTGCTCTTGGGCAAAAACAGCCAAGGCTTCACTGCCTCACTGAATTGCGACACCATCAAGACCCAACCCAAGGTCCTTGATGCCAACGAAGGCGTCTCGCTCATCACTTGGGATCTGCCAGCCGAAGTGCGAAAAGGCACCATCAACTTCAAGGGCAACGCCGAAATCTATGCCATCCTTTTGGACGGCGAACCTGGTGTGGCCGTCGACAATGTCGCCTTGCGTGGTTGTGCAGGTAACATCTTCACGCGCATCAACGAGGCCACCCTACGCCAGTCGTTCGACCTGTTGGACACGCGCCTCATCATCATGCAGTTCGGTGGCAACAGGATGCCCAGCATCTCCTCGCCGAAGAACATCTCGCCCTATATCGCAGAGCTAGAAAAACAAGTCACTTATATGAAAAGCGTCGCCCCGAAAGCCACCCTGCTCTTCATCGGCCCTGCCGACATGGGACGCAGCTACAATGGCAAGATGGGCACTTGGCACGGATTGCCTGAACTGAACGACTCACTTCGTGACATGGCTTTGCGCAACAATGTGGCCTATTGGGACATGTTCCATGTGATGGGTGGCGAAGGCTCGATGGTACAATGGGTGAAACACAAACCCGCCTTGGCCGGTCCAGACTACATCCACTTCACCTTCACCGGTGCGCAAGAAATAGGCACCAACCTGGCCAAGTCGTTAACCACATATTACGACTTCTACAAGTTGCGCCAACATGTGCCGAGCGACAAAGTCATTGAGTTTGTCAACCTTGACCAAAAAGAAGACTCCATTCGCACCGCAGGTCGCATCAAACTTCCTACCTACAACCCCTTTGGCGCCAAGAAGAAATGAAGAAACTATTGATTACCATAGGGTTGCTCATCGCCTGCCAATGGCTCGCTGCACAAAACCTACCCTTAATAAAACCCATCGACGATTATTCGTTTGCCCATTTTGAACGCAACCATCTCCTTTATCCAGGCGACAGCACGGCTATGGAACGCTTCTTCCAAAAGTTGGATTCGGTTGTGTTTCTCGGCGAAGGTAATGTGAACATCATGCACATCGGCGGCTCTCATGTACAAGCCGGCGTGTTCACCCAACAATTTCGTGACAACTTGCTCAACATCGGTACCGACCTCATCGGTGGGCAAAACTTCGTTTTCCCCTTCTCGGCTGGTGGCACCAACAACCCTTCGCATTTTATGGTCAGTTCCACAGGCGGATGGGGTTATACCCGCAACGCCGTCCGTAAAGATACCGACAAACGCATGGGCTTGGCTGGCGCGGCTATCACCACCACCGACCCAAAAGCCACCGTCAGCATCATGAGCCGCGCACGTCGACCCAACCTGTTGACACCCGAATTCAACTTCAACAAGGTAACCCTCATTGGGTTTTCGGAAACCGAAAATGTGGAACCCGTGGTAAGCTACAAGGGAAAGACCCTACACGGACATTATGACGACTACCAGTCCACCTATACCTTTGAGTTTCCCGATTTCACCGACTCCATCTGCATATTCTTTGAATCCATGCCTGGCGATTTTACGCTGCAAGGCGTGCTGTTGGAAAATGGCATGTCGGGCATTAGCGTGCATGGCGTGGGAGTCAATGGTGCCAGCGTGCCGTCGTATTTGCGTTGCGACGATTTCGAACGCGACCTTAACCTCATCCACCCCGACCTCATCATTTTCGGTATCGGCATCAACGACGCGGCAGAGGCCAACTTCGAGAAGGAGACCTTCAAACGCAACTATGACGACTTGATTCGCATCATCCACCGTGTCAATCCCGACTGTACA
>JAEEGH010017388.1_pt1 | contig 15339 bp, 14 predicted proteins | sample 9134181 | NCBI WGS metagenome assembly JAEEGH01 (sample SAMN16246544, study PRJNA631951) | gut metagenome | biome: gut microbiome; feature: rumen; material: DP-attached | host: Bos | place: Iran: Karaj | collected 2018-10 | reverse complement strand
GAGTAATATCTTCGAAATCAATTTTCTTGAGGTTAGAGAGCATCAAGATACCGACATAAATCAATGCTGCTGATGTTGCTGCAGACGGAATAATTGCCGCGATTGGTGAAATGAAGATACAAAGCAGGAAGATAATGCCTGTTGTAAGAGCTGTAAGGCCTGTACGTCCGCCGGCTTCAACACCAGAAGCAGACTCAACAAATGTTGTAACAGTTGAAGTACCTGTACAAGCACCTGCTACAGTACCGACAGCATCAGCAAGAAGAGCTTCTCTCATGTTAGGCATATTTCCGTCTTTGTCGAGCATGTTTGCTTTAGAAGCTGTACCAACCAAAGTACCGATTGTATCAAACATATCGATAATACAGAAAGTGATAATCAATGTAATGATTGTGAACCAGCCGATTTCAGGCAGAGCACTAAAATTGAACTTGAACAATGTTGTAGAAGCCATGTCACCGAAAGGCGGAACCCAAGAAGCAGAAGCAAGTGCTGCAAACGGATTTACATTGAAGAAAACAGCCTCACCAATCCAGTAAATGATTGATGCGACGAGCATTCCAAGAATAACCGAACCTTTAACACCTTTGTGCGTCAAAGCAATTATTACGAAAAGACCGATAAACATTGTCACTACAGTCAAAACCATCATTCCATAGCCTGAACCGATGTTTGTCTTTGCAAAACCAGCTGTAAGCGCACCGAAGAAGTCTCTCATTACATAGAAAGGGCCGCCCTTATCTGAATAAATGCCGCAGTTAGAGCCAAGACCGATGTTCATAAGCATAAGACCGATAGCAGGGCCGATACCGAGGCGTACGCCAAGCGGAATAGCATCTACGATTTTGTCGCGGATATTGAAAATCGAAAGGACTACAAAGATAAGACCTTCAATCAAAATAATTATTAAGCCTGCCTGGAAAGATTCTACATAAGATAAACCTGTAATAGAAACAATCTGCGCAATTACAAACGCAAAGAATGAGTTCAAGCCCATTCCAGGTGCCATTGCAAAAGGCTTATTGGCAGCAAAAGCCATAACAAACATACCGATTGCAGATGCAATACAGGTAGCAAGGAAAATACCATTCCACAAACTTGAACCTACGTCAAATCCTGTCAAAAGATTCGGATTCAAGGCAATGATATAAGCCATTGTCATAAAAGTTGTGAGACCAGCAACAATTTCTGTTTTTACAGTTGTGCCGTTCTCCTTTAGTTTAAACAACTTCTCCATTTTTTACAGCCTCCTACAGCTATTTGGAACATTCAAAATCTCATGCGGCATTTGCCCTGCGAGATTTATCAGATGCATAATATTATAAATTATTAATTTTAAAAAAACAACAAAATGTGAAAAAATCTGATACTGCGGAAGACTGAAAAAGAGAACAAGGCAGATTTAAAACAAAAAAGACCATCTGTTTTCAGATGGTCTTTTGGGCGATGAGGGGATCGAACCCCCGACAACCTGGGTGTAAACCAGGTGCTCTCCCAGCTGAGCTAATCGCCCGTAACGCTGACTAATATACAGAGTTTCGCAAAAAGTGTCAAGTCGTTTCGCACTCTTTTCGCAGCAGCTTAATCTACTTCTGAAGCACAACCGGCGAAAAGCGTCGCTTTCGCTACGCGAAATCTCAAGTATATGTACAAAGCCGCGCCGTCATTGCGAGGACCGCAGAGACGAAGCAATCTAATGATGTGTAACAGCCTTAAAATTGTAGATTATCCCAAAACAACCCGCGGTTGCCGAGCGGAACCGAAGCAACCGAACATAGCATAGCTTGCTACCATTGTCATTTCGACTTTGCTCAATGACCGGCACTCTTCACCCGCACATAGCAGCTTATGTACACTATCTTTCAAGTTTTGCACTGCAAGACAAAAAAAAGACCATCTGCTTTCAGATGGTCTTTTGGGCGATGAGGGGATCGAACCCCCGACAACCTGGGTGTAAACCAGGTGCTCTCCCAGCTGAGCTAATCGCCCGTGAGTGTTAATAAGATACACGCTAAATTATTTTTTGTCAATACATAGACAGTTTTTTTTGCACGAAGCTTGTTTCTAGATTTTCCATTTATGAGAAACATTAAGCGAAACCGAGCCGTCTTTTTCAAGAAAATTGGTTTCTAAAGTCGGAAGGTCTGCTGTTATTGATACACTGCAAGCACTGCCTTCTATTTTTGAGGCAGCAATCACAAAGCGTGTGCGGTCGCCCAAAAAGCTTGCCGAAACGACCTTGCCTTCAACCACGCCCGGCTTTTCGGTTTTGTTAAGCTCAAACCACTCAGGTCTTATTATGTAGGTTTCGCCTTCAAGATTTACAAAATTGGCGCGCCCGACAAAATCTGCCGTAAAATTGTCCTGCGGCTTAAAATAAAGCTCGCGCGGCGTTCCGTATTGAAGCAGAGAACCATCGTTTATAACCGCAATTTTATCTGACAGCGAAAGAGCCTCTTCCTGGTCGTGCGTTACATAGATTGTGGTAATTTTCAGTTTCTGCTGAATTGTCTTAAGTTCTTCGCGCACTTTCTCGCGGAGCTTTGTGTCAAGACTGGAGAGCGGCTCGTCCATCAATAGAATTTCAGGGTCAAGCACAAGGGCGCGCGCCAACGCCACGCGCTGCTGCTGCCCGCCTGAAAGTTCGTTCGGATAGCGGTCGAGAAGATTCTGCAAATCAAGATTTTCAGCTATTTTTGCGGCTTTTTCTTCCTGCACGTCTTTTGAAAGCTTTTTGTCAGAAACTTTGTCGTGCTTCAGTTTTAAGCCGAAGAGTATGTTCTGCCTTACGGTCATGTGCGGAAAAAGCGCATAATCTTGAAAAACCATGCCGATTTTCCGCTTTTCAGGCTCAATGCCCTTCTGGTTGATTCCGTTTAATTCAATTGTACCGCTTGAAGGCACAAGAAACCCCGAAATAAGCCTGAGCAATGTCGTCTTGCCGCAGCCGCTTGGTCCGAGCAGCGTTGTGAAGCTTCCCTTTGTTACGTCAAGGGAAAAATCTTTTATAACAGGAGCATTGCTGCCTTTATATGAATATGAAATGTTTTTAAGGCTCAAAGCAATTTCAGTTTTTTCTGTCATTTTTTGCGTTTTCTCCAATTTATCTTGCGGCCGCTCCAGTTAATTATAGCACAGCCTGCCGCAATTACGGCAAAAGTTATCAGCGTCAGAAGCAGTGCAAGAGCTGCCGCATCGCCCCAGAAGCCCTGCTCTGCAAGATTAAGAATTTTGACAGACGCCAGCGGCGTGTTGAACGAAACAAGAAAAATAACCGCGCTCATTGTGCCGACGCCGCGGACAAAGCTGTAAATAAACGAGTTGAACAGACCTGTCTTTGCATTTGGCAGAATAACAGAAAAAAGCAGCCTCATTCTTGAAGCACCGAGCGAACGTGCGCCGTCGTCTAAAGTGAGTTTTATCTGCATATAGGCAGAAGCCAGCGTTCGGTAAGCAAACGGAACAAAGCCGACAACTATGGCAATTACAATCAGTACCTTTGAATTATGAAAATTAAGCTTTGCCGCTGCAAGCGAAAACGCAAGACCGAATAATGTGCCGGGCACTGCCGCAGGCAGCTGAATTACAGAATCTATGTATTTTTTCAGCGGATATTCGGTTCTGTAGACAATAAAAGCGGCAACAGCGGCAACAACTGTACTGATTACGGCAGCTTCAAAAGCAAAGCGCAGACTGTTGTAAAGCTCAAGCGAACACCTTGCAAGATTCTTTATGTGATTAAGCGTAAAACTTGTGTTTATACCCCAAAGCTTCTGTAAACTTCCGGCTATAATTGCCGCAAACTGAGCAAAAACGCAGAAGCTTATAAAAAGGCAGAAGACCGTCAGCAAAAGCCGCACCGCAAGATTCGGTCTGTTATTTGAAGCTGTGTGTGAATTTCCGCCTATGGTTGCAACTTTAAGCATGGCGTTTTTGGTCAGCTTATTCTGAAGTACAAACAGCACCAAAGACGGAATTACAAGCAGAATACCTAAAACTGCGCTTGTGCCGCTGTTTACCCAGCCTGTAAGCTGCGTGTAAATCTCAACGGCAAGAACCTTATAACGCCCGGCAACAATCATCGGGTTGCCGAAATCGCTCATAACAGAAACTGCTATAAAAAGCACGGCAGACAAAATGCCCGGCGCAGAGAGCGGCAGAATAACGCTAAAAAACGTCTTGAAGCGCCCTGCTCCAAGCGATTTTGCAGCCTGCTCAAGAACAGGGTTTATGTTCTGCAAGGTCTGCGCACAAATCATGTAAGCCATGGGAAAAAAGCAGAGCGTCTGCGCTATAAGCAGGCCCCAGAAACCGTAAAGCGAAACGTCTAGCCCGAGCACAGTGTGTGTAATAAAGCCCTGTCTGCCAAGCAGCAGAATAAACGCAAGACCGCCCACGAAAGGAGGCGTAACAAGGTGCAGCAGCGGAATAAAACTGAAAAAACGCCTGAACGGAATACCGCCGTTTATGACGGCATAAGCATAAACGTAGCCTATTAAGACAGATGCCGCGGTTGAGCACACACATTCTACAAGCGTGTTAAGCGCGGCCTGTTTCCAGACAGAAGAAGAAGCAACCTGTATAAAGTCTGAAATTTTCGGTGTTAAGAAAACACAAAAAAGAGGAAAAATTATGCAGCAAGTCAGAGCAAGGCATATAACGCTGAAAACTGCTGTCAGCGATGATATGCCTGCTTTTGCTATTTTACTTCTGCCGCCCATTTCTTGAGAACTTCGTCCTTTTGCTTAGATGCCTTCTGTACATCATATTTTATTAAGTCCAAACTAGCAACAGGAATCGAACCTTCCGCGCCTTTTGCTTCAGGGTTTACAGGAATCGTAAAGTCGATTGAGCTCATAAGTTCCTGCGCTTCCTTTGAAAGCATGAAGTCTACGAATTTTTTAGCAGCATCAAGATTCTGCGTATTTTTCATAATTGAGATACAGTCAACGTCGCCCACAGTCTGCGGCGGAGCAATCATCTTTACATTGAAGCCTTCGGCCTTATACTTTGCAAGCGCATGAATGTATGAAACGCCGAGCGCGTATTCGCCTGTGCCGATAAGCTTTGCAGGCGCGCTGCCGCTGTCAGGGAACTGCCCGACAAGCGGTGCAAGCTTCAGAAGATAATCCCAGCCTTTTTCCCAGCCGAGACGCTGAAGCTGGTCTTGCACGAAAAGATATGCCGTTGAAGACGCAACCGGATTCGTAAGCACAATCTCGCCTTTATAAGCCGGGTTCAGCAAATCTTCCCAAGTTTTCGGTTCAGGAATATCTGCAAATTTTTTGGCGTAGCGTTCCTCGTTGATGCCGATTCCGAGCGTCAAAACACAGAAGCCTGTCCATGTGCCGTCCTCTGCAACGGCATAATCCGGCAGGTTTTTAGCGGCATCAGACTTGTAAACTTCAAGAGCGCCTTCTTTTGCAGCCTGAATATGATAAGAAGAAGCGCCGCCTAGCAGAATGTCTGCCTGCGGATTGTCTTTTTCAGTTATTACGCGGTTTACAAGCTCGCCTGTTGAAGCTCGCAAAAACGAAACAGGAATGCCTGTCTTTTCTGTGAAAAGTTTTGTAAGCGCAACTGTTTCTTCTTCATGAATAATAGAATAAACTTTCAATTCTTTTTGTTCTGCTTTTTTGGAACAGCCGGCAAAAAAAATTGAAATACCGACAAACAAAATTAATCCCAAAACATTATTGATTCTTTTCATAAGTATATCTTAGTGAAATTTCTGATTAAAGAAAAGCCGTTTTCCTGCTTTTTCAAAGATTTGACTATACTATTTATCTATGAGCCTGATATGCAAAAGCTATAGCATTTTGTGGGGCGATTTTGCCCCATTATCAGGCGTTATTGCCGGGCGTGCTTTAAACTTCGTTGCGAATGACATTTGTGTCATTCCCGTGCTTGACATGGGAATCTTGCAGTAAGATTGTCGGGTCAAGCCCGACAATGACACAATTGCGCCAAACAATGACACACTATTCAGTTTAAAATAAAAAAACCGGCTCATAAAGCCGGAATAAACACGGGACTGGAGGGACTCGAACCCCCTACCTACTGCTTAGAAGGCAGTTGCTCTATCCAGATGAGCTACAATCCCTGAATGGAAAACACTATAGCAAAAAAACGAATCAATGTCAAATGGCATCACAGCATATCAGCACATTGTAAAAAAGCATTAAATTGCTTAAGTCAGCTTTTCAAATGCCGAAAAATAATATGTGTTTGTGAGGTGGGAGTCTGGGCAAGCACTAAAGGAGGCCGATGTGGAAACTTATTCATTGCGTACACTGAACGGATCGAACGACTTTATAACACTTTTGAGAGAGACAGATGAGGGTTTTGTCATCAGAATCGTTCGTGACAAAGACGGCTATAATGAAATCACAAATGAATTCATGTCTAAAGAGCTGTTTGATACTTGTGTGCGAACCGGATACTTGACAAAAGTTGAAGCAACACAATCACTTGTTGCAACTGCTTAAATGAAAAGCTTTATGCAGGTGTATATTTCTAAAGGGCTGTCATAAAACAGAAGACAAGCCCTTTATTTTTTTTAAATCAACATTACAAAATACTTGATAATATCATTTCTATATGTCATACTATCAACAGTAAAAAATATAAAAAATCTCCATAAAACTCAAAATATCAAGAAGGATATTATGAATATTTTTAAGAAAATCTACTGCAGGGCTTTTCAAGCGTGTTTTCATATTGCAATTCCTATTTTACCCTACAGAGATCCGAAAATACTCCATTCAATTGAGGAACTCCCGGCTGAATTTAAAAGTCAGGGAATAAACAAAGTATTTCTAGTGACAGATTCAATAATAAGAAAACTTGCTGAAAAGCTTGAAGCACTGCTTCCTGCAGAAGGAATTGAATGTGTTGTCTACGATAAAACAAAACCGAACCCAACGGTTGCAAATATTGAAGAAGCTCTCGCTATATACAACGCCAAAAAATGCCAGGCTATAATCGCGTTCGGCGGCGGTTCTTCAATAGACTGCGCAAAAGCTGTAGGTGCAAGAGCCGCCTGCCCGCGCAAATCACTTAAACAGATGAAAGGAATCCTTAAAGTGCACCGCAGACTTCCGCTTCTTGCCGCAATTCCTACAACAGCAGGAACAGGCAGCGAAACAACGGTTGCGACAATAATTACAGACGATGAAACGCATTATAAATATCCTATAAGTGATTTTCCGCTCATTCCGCGGATTGCCGTTCTTGACCCGAAAGTTACATTCACCATGCCGGCAAGTCTTACCGCAACAACCGGCATGGACGCACTGACACATGCAATAGAAGCTTTCATCGGCGGCTCAACAACTAAATTATCGCGGGCATACGCTATAAAAGCTGTGCAGCTTATACTTGCCAACATAGAAAACGCGTATAAGAACGGCTATGATGAAGCAGCACGCAAAAACATGCTTGTAGCGGCAAATCTTGCCGGAAGCGCGTTTTCCCGCTCTTATGTAGGCTATATTCACGCTATAGCCCACTCTCTCGGCGGCGCATACAATATTCCGCACGGTCTTGCAAATTCTGTTCTTCTGCCGGTTGTTCTGAAAAACTACGGCAAAAAAGCATGGGAAAAGCTCAGAATTCTTGCTGTTGAAGGCGGCATTGCATATAAAACTGATTCCGCACAAATTGCAGCGGAAAAACTTATTGCAGAAATTTACCGTCTAAATGCCGCAATGGGAATTCCAAATACACTGAAAGGTATAAAAGAAGACGATATTCCGGAACTTGCGTGCCGGGCAGATAAAGAAGCCAACCCGCTCTACCCTGTTCCAGTTTTATGGAATGCAAAAGAACTTGAACACTTTTATTATGACGTAATGGAAAAAGAGGCATAATAATGACACAGACTGAAATTAAAGCGCTTTTGGAAAAACAGCAGAAATACTTTAGAACTGGCGCAACACTGCCTGTTGCCACAAGAATCAAAGCTCTTAAAAAGCTTTACGCATACATCAAAAATCATGAAAACGAAATAACCGGAGCACTGACAGCAGATCTTGGCAAAAGTCCATTTGAGGGCTATATGTGCGAAGTCGGTCTTGTCTTAAGCGAAATCACATATATGCTTAAGCATATAAGAAAGTTCGCAAGAGATAAAAAGCGGCTGACATGCATAACCAATTATGTTGCAAGCAGTTATGTGAAAAAGTCTCCGCACGGAACAGTTCTCATTATGAGCCCGTGGAATTATCCGTTCATGCTGACAATTGAACCGCTTGTAGATGCAATTGCAGCCGGCAACACAGCTGTTGTAAAGCCAAGCGCCTATTCAGCTAACACCAGCCGGATTATTGAAAAAATCATAAGAGATTGCTTTGTACCGGAACATGCTGCCGTTGTAACAGGCGGACGCGCCGAGAACACATGTCTTTTAGAGCAGAAATTTGACTATATCTTCTTTACAGGCAGTCAGACTGTAGGTCATGAAGTTATGCGCAAGGCAGCAGAAAAACTTATTCCGGTAACACTTGAACTCGGCGGAAAATCGCCATGTATCGTAGACAAAACTGCAAATATTCCGCTAACGGCAACCCGCATTGTATGGGGAAAATTCTTAAACTGCGGTCAGACCTGCGTTGCGCCGGACTATATTCTCTGCCACGAAGCCGTAAAAGACAAGCTTGTTGCAGAAATTAAAAATCAGATTGAAAAACAATACGGTAAAGATCCGCTTTCAAATGATTCATACGGAAAAATAATAAACCAGAAACATTTTGAGAGAATCTGCTCACTTATTGACAGCTCAAAGGTTGTTTACGGCGGAAAAACAGACGCCGAAACTCTCAAAATAGAGCCGACAGTGATGGACAGAATTACCTGGGATGACGCTGTAATGCAGCAGGAAATTTTCGGGCCGGTTCTGCCGATTCTTACTTTCAAAACTGAAGAAGAAATCTTTGATACAGTGAACAGCCGCAGCAAGCCGCTTGCCCTGTATATTTTTACACGTGACAATAAGCTTGCAAAGAAAGTTACAGGCATGTGCTCTTTTGGCGGCGGCTGCATAAACGATACAATCGTTCACCTTGCGACAAATAACATGGGTTTTGGCGGTGTCGGTGAAAGCGGCATGGGCGCTTACCACGGGAAATATGGCTTTGACACGTTCAGCCATGAAAAAAGCATTGTCAGCAAAAACAACTGGATTGACGTACCGATGCGCTACCAGCCTTATACAAAGCTCAAAGAGTGCCTTCTCAGAATGTTCATGAAATAAAAAAGGAAAACGGTATGGCAACTGATTTGGATTTGGAAAAAGCACGTGAATTTTTCGGCAAAGATTTGTACGCAACAAAAACAACCGGAATAATAATAGAAGCAATCGGTGAACATTACGCAAAATGCTCGTTTGAGATAGACGAAAAACATACGAATGCTTACGGCGGCGTAATGGGCGGCGCAATTTTTACGCTTGCTGACTTTACTTTTGCGGTTTCATCAAACTTTAATCAGCCGCAGACTGTTTCAACTGCAAGCCAGATAGCTTTTATCGGCATGGCAAAAGGCAAAAAGCTGATTGCCGAATCAAGCTTAATTAAAGACGGAAAATCGACCTGCCTTTATGTAATTAACATTACAGATGAGCTTGGAACTAAAATTGCTTACGTTACAATAAACGGAATGAAGCTCCAAAAATAGCCCTGCTCCGTAAAAAGCACATTCCCTATAAAATTTCAGTACTTTCAAAATGTATCTTACACCGGCAAAAATGCATCTTGCCGTTTTGCCGGTTGTAGAATTTTCCACTCAATTTTAGAATCACCTCATAAACAACACAAGAGGTGAAACATGAAAAAATTAAGCATTGCATTAGTTCTTATTCTTGCAGCAATCAGCGTATTTGCAATCGGGATTGGTGCATGGTCTGAAGAATCAAAAACCGCAAAATCAATTAAACAGCTTGATGACGGCGTCTTCTTCATGGAATTTGAAGGTGACTACCGTCTTGATGAATATCTTGCAAACGGCGGCGGCAAATCTGTTGATGACTTGCGCAACTTCATCACAAAGTCTTTGAAAAAAGGTACATGGACTTGTCCAAAAATAAAGACAATGACCGACTTGAAAATCACATTGGGCGATTTTGGCTGCGGTTCAATTGCCGCAAGAAACACAGCAGCATACGGCGGCATGATTTTTGGACGCAACTACGACTGGAACGACTGTGCCATAATGATTATTCACACTAAGCCGGATAACGGCTATGAATCAGTTTCAACATGCTGTCTGAGCCACATGGGGCTTGACCGCAACTGGAAACCGGCAAACAGGTTTCCTGCTGACGCCGCCGCGCTCGGGCTCATCTACGTTCCGATGGACGGAATGAATGAAAAAGGACTTTACATTGCAGACTTAATGGCCGGCGACAGAGAACAAACCGCACAGGAGCGCGGCAATATCAGCGTAACCACAACTGACGCAATCAGGCTTGTGCTTGATAAGGCTGCAACAGTTGATGAAGCCATTGCAATTTTAGAGAGCCACGACATGCATTCTGTAATCGGTGCTGCACACCATTTTGCAGTCTGTGACAATGCAGGCAGGAGCGTTGTAGTTGAATGGGCTGACAATCAGATGTATGTAAGCGAAACAAAAATTCTTACGAACCATTACACAGCTGATTCTCCAAAAAAAGATGACGGACTTAATGAGCAAAGCAAAAACTCAAGAATACGCTTTGACAAACTGAAACAAACTTATGATAATGCCCAAGGTGCAATGAATGCAGAATCCATCCGCGACGCACTCAATTCTGTACATGCAAGTCAGTACAGCACAAGCGGCGAAGAACTTACAGCATGGAGCGCAGTTTTTGAACCGAATTCAAAGAAAATAACCTATTATTTCCGTGAAAACTATGATAAACCTATTGTAGTTGAATTTTAAGAAAGAACGGTTAATTCGGATTAACAGATGAAAATTACGATTTTAGACAAACAGCAGAACGAAGAAGATGAAATCATTGTAAAGTGTGAATTTTTGGACGAAGGCATTACAAGGCTTTTGAACCAGCTGAAAAACGGAAATTCAAAAATGAACTTTTACAAGGACAACCAAATCCGTCTGATTGAAAAGACTGAAATCTTGTATTTTGAATCTGTTGACGACAAGGTTTTTGCATATACGCAGAACGATGTGCTTGAAACACGGCTCAAGCTTTACGAGCTTGAGGAGATTCTGCCTGCGCAGACCTTTCTGCGCGCAAACAAAGCCGTAATCGTGAATGTCGGAAAAATTGAAAGTCTTTCACCGGCATTCAGCGGCCGCTTTGAGGCTGTGCTCAAAAACGGCTACAAGGTGATTATTTCACGGAATTATGTTCCCAAACTGAAAGAGATTCTTGAAATCTAAATTGGAACCGAGGATTTTATGAAAGAAGAGATAAACATTCTTATTTCGATTTTTACAAGAGTTGTATCTGCAATTTTTGTTTTTACTTCTATATATTTAGCCTGCTTTGTAGGGCTTTCTGCAACATTCAAGCTGTACGACATCATCTTTATTCTATTGATTGGGCTTGTTTCTGCTGTCTGCTATATTCCGCTGCTGGGAGACAAGAACTTTTCAAAGGCAAAGATGCTTGCCCTGCAAATTGTATATTTTCTTGTGATTAACACAGTCGTGCTTGTTACAGGCTATTTTCTCTCATGGTTCTGCTTTCAAGACAAGGCTTCATTTATTGCATTTGAAGGCGTAATCGTTGTGGTCTATCTGATTGTAATGCTCATCTTTTACAAGCTTGATTCCGGTGCGGCAGATAAAATGAACAAAAAGCTGCACGACCGCAACAGCCAGGCGCGCTAAAGCTTTGCAAGTTCAATTATGTTGTCTCCGGTTGAAATGCCGTTGCGCTCAAGAAAAGCCGTAAAGCCGGGCACAGATTCAGGCTGAACCACTGCTTCAGGCGCATGTGCATCGCAGCCGATTACAAACCGCGCACCCATTTCAGACGCCATCTTGAAAAAGCGGTCGCACGGATAATTGCGCTTACCTGTAAAACCGAGCATATTCACTTCAAGAGGCAGACCGCACTCAAGAGACGCTTCTACAATGCGGATCATATGCTTTTTGTATGTTCCATCATCGCCGGTAAAGTTTATCAAATCAGGGTGCGCAAGATATGAAAACAAGCCGGTCTTCATTCCTTCAATAGTCAAATCAACATAAGCTTTCAGGCGGTCTTCGTCATCGCTTTTAAAGCCCATATAAACGCCCGAAGGTTCGTCCGGGGCGAAATGCTGTCCCTGAATTATATAGTCAAGCGGAAATTTTCGGAGCTCTGCCATGAGCGGCTCAAAATACTTGTGAGTATATTCAACTTCGTAGCCAATAAGAATCTTTATTCTGTCTTTGTATTCTTCGCGGAGTGCTGCAAGCGTGCCGGTATAATTTTCAATTTCGTCCATTCCCATGCGGATTGTAGAAACATAATCTTTTGGATAAGGCTGCGGCGTATGATCAGAAAAACCCAGAACCGAAAAGCCCTGTTCGATTGCGCGCTCAATATATTCGCGCTCACTTCCCTGTGCATGATTGCAGCGCGGTGTGTGTGTATGGTAATTTGCAAGCATGATGAAGCATTTTATTGCGCTTCGCACAAACTTGCAAGTGCAAACCCGCTTCTACAAGTTGCGGAAATGCGGAATCTCATTTATAGTTTTACATGGGAGAAAACATGAAAGTATCCAACCTTATACTTTTAATACTTTTACTTATAGGTTCCGGTTGTGTGCTTGCGGTCGGCTTCGGCAAGATAAGCGCATTTTTTTCAGCCGGAAAAGAATGGCGCAAGATACTTAGCGCACTGCCTATTCTTAGAACAGACGGAGAAATTGCCGCAGCTTTGCAGGGAGAGCCGAAAGACTACCTTGTTGAAAATTATGCGTTTAACAGAGGTCAAACCGTCCGCGATACGGCAATGAACGTTCTTAACGGCGAATATCTGTACATCGGAACAGCAAAAGAAACTTATACGGTAAACTATGCCTACAGCAACCGCTACAGAAACGCCGTCTGGCAGAGCGGGCTGTACGAAAGTCTTGCAGGCAGTCTTCAATTTGCAGACGGCACAGAACTTGAACTTCCGCAAGATGCGCGCTTTGAATTTTCTCTTACCGATGAATCAATGCTCAAAAAAACTGATATAAACCCGGAAAAACAGGAAAATTTCTTTATGGCGCGCTATTACCCGGACGGCGTGTACAAGATTGACACCCAAAAACTGGGTAAAAAATTAAAAGAGAATGTGCTTAAAAGTACACAGCAGATGAATTCGCGCTACAAATTCCTGTTTATGAGAAAAGGCGACACGGCAACTTTTGCAGCGCGCATTGGCGGCGGCAAAGCAAGCCTGAATGTTTTTGAAGGCAACAACGTAATAGCTGTAAGAGGCGGCAAAAAAGCCCTTGCAAAATACTTAAGCCACACGCAGCAGTCAAAGCTGCAGGAAAGCTACATACAAAGCTATGTCACTCTCGGCTTGTGGATTTTGTTTATGATTCCTGCATTTATACTCGAAATCTTTGCTTTGTTAATGCTATTACTGCCACTTTTTGATAATATCCTCGGCTAAACAATTTGAAGAACAATTAAAGGAGTTTTAGACTTATGATTAATTTTCAGAAAAAAACAGCAGCTTTTGCTCTTCTTTGGATATGCGCAGCATTGTTTATTTCCGCCTACGAGATGAGCTTTGACATTCCTGGGAAAGGCACGATTACAAGAGATGTGGCGCTTCAGAGATTAGAAGAATACGATAAAAACGGAAGGCTTATAAACGCAGAAAGCGCAAGAGGTCCATCAGAAACCTATAAATACGACAAAAAAGGCAGGCTCATTCTTTTAGAAAGCACGTATGATTATGAAATAAGCTATGAATATGACAAAAAAGGAAATCTGATTCATACAAAAGACAGCGAAGGTTATGAGCACTGGTACTCATACGATGAAAAAGGCAGGCTTCTGGTTGAAAAATCAAGTAATCTGCTGGAAAATCATTATTTCTATGACGAAAACGGAAATTTAGCCAAATATGAAGTGCATGACCTTGAAGGCGATGCCATAATAGAAATACAATGGTATTACTACGACGAGCAGAACCGCAAAATCCACATGGAACCTCATACTGGCTCTGCAGTAGACTATACTTATGATGCTGACGGCAATCTTATAGGTGAACGCTACTCTGACGGAACTACGATAGAGTATGCTTATTCAAAAGACGGCAGACTGCTTTACCGCATTGAAACTACTTCAGAGGCAGAATACGAAGATTTCTATGAATACGAATATTGGAGCAACGGCAAAGTAAAAAGCATAACGCAATACTATTGTACAATTTTCGGTTAAAAGCTGCCTTACAAGCCGCATCAGTCTATGCGGCCAAAATGGGCAATCAGCTCGTCTTTTGAAGAGAAGCCCGTTTTGTCATAGATGCGGCCTATGTAGTTCTCTACAGAGCGTTTGCTGATATCAAGTGATTCAGAAATAACAGAATTTGAATTTCCCATAAGGATAAAATTCAATATTTCAAGTTCTCTGCGGGTAAAGATTGACAGCTTGCGCTCATAATCAACCATCTGTGAAGAAATTGCCGAATCAATGTAAGTCTTGCCTGCAATAACACGCCTTAACGCAATAACAAGTTCTTCTTCATTGCTGAGCTTTGAAATATATGCATCTGCACCTGAATTCATTGCAGTGCTGACCACACTGGCGGCAGCATACATTGAGTACACAACTATCTTTAGAGAAGGAAACTTTCTGCGGCATGTCTGAATAAGCTGAATCCCGTCGTTCATGCTGCCTTCAAGATTGAGATCCGTTATAAGAACATCGGGCAGACAAGCTGCCCCGCCCTGAGACATTGCTACAAGAAATTCCTGCGGGGAACCCGCAACGCCTGCACAGGTAAATTCGCTGTTTTTTGCAAGATAAGTTACAATACCCTGCCTCATCAATGAATGATCCTCAACAAGAAAAAATGACTTTGCCATAATAATTTGTTCCTTTTATGCCTGACTGAATGTGTTGAGCGGAACAAAGAGTGTTACAGTTGAACCGAAATCTATATCCGACTGAACTGTAAGTGTTCCGTTGAGAAGAGTAGCACGCTGCTTCATGCCCTTAATACCGAAGTTTCCTGCTTTATTCGGTGCAGCAACATGCCCTGCGTCAAAACCATGACCATTATCTACAATGCAGATATAAAGTCCCTGCGTTTCCTGCCGGGCTTCGCGCCTGATGATAACAGAAACTTCTTCTGCGTGAGCGTGCTTCTGCACATTAAACAATGATTCCTGA
>JAEEGH010017384.1_pt1 | contig 15342 bp, 11 predicted proteins | sample 9134181 | NCBI WGS metagenome assembly JAEEGH01 (sample SAMN16246544, study PRJNA631951) | gut metagenome | biome: gut microbiome; feature: rumen; material: DP-attached | host: Bos | place: Iran: Karaj | collected 2018-10 | reverse complement strand
CTGAAATGCAGAACAACTCCGCCGGTGACGTGGTGCTCGAAGTGAGCGGTTTGCACGCCGACTCCGTGGTAAAGGCATCCGAAATCGTGATGGACAAGATCAAGGAATCCATCGACGGTATTGTTGATGTGAAGATGAGTTACGAAGCGGGTAAGCCCGAAATTCGCCTTATTCCGAATCGTCAGGCACTAGCCGACTACGGCGTGACCCTCAAGACAGTCGCTACCTACAACTATATTGCAGTGAGCGGCTACGAAGCGGGCCAGTTCACCGATGACGGCGAAGAATACGATGTCTATGTGCGTATGCAGGAAAAGGACCGTCAAAGCCACGGCGACATCGAAGCTTTGCCGATCATGACTCCGAAGGGCTACGTAAACGCAAGTGAACTCTTCTACATCGAAGACGGCGCAGGCCCGACCCGTATTGACCGCAAGCGCAAGATGAGACGTGTTGACGTTTCGATGAACTTGTTGCCTGGACACACGACTGGTGAAATCATGGGCAAGGTCGGAGCACTCGCAGCAGAAATGAAGGATCAAGTTCCCGATGGAATTTCGTTTGGCTTTGGCGGTAACGCAGACATGCAGAATGACATGGTGGACGAATTCAAGACCGCAATTCTCATGGCCATCATCCTTACCTACATCTTGCTGATTGCCTTGCTCGAAAGCTTTGCCCAGCCGTTCATTATCATGACGACGATTCCGATGGGTGCCATTGGCGTGGTCCTTTCTCTTATCTTTACCGGCAAGGCACTTTCGATGATTGCCCTCATGGCTATCGTGATGCTTATCGGTGTGGTGGTGAACAACGCTATTCTATTGCTTGACGAAGCAAACCGATTGCTACGAAGCGGAGCGATGGGACGACGTTCAGCCATTATGACCGCAGGCAAGACCAAGTTCCAGCCCATTGTGCTTGCAACGTTCGCTTCTGTGGTGGCTCAGCTTCCGCTGGCATTCGCCCTGGGTGGTAACGTGGCTGCCATGACCCAGCCGATGGGTATTGCATCTGTGGGTGGTTTGATTGTGTCCGCAATTCTTACCATGTACTTGGTGCCAACCTTCTTCTGGCTCCCGAACGCCATTACCGGCAAGGTGAAGAAAAAGGTCAACAACATCAAGAGAAATAGACACAAGAGTGCATAAAACTTTTAGACAATAGAGAGAGAAGTAGTCCCGGAGCTTTGCTCCGGGACTTTTTGTGTGCAATCACGTGTTTGCACGCTTAAGCGGGAATGTTTTTTATTTTCGCGGCATGGAACCTTTACTTTCTGCAAAATGGTGCCGTGAGCACGATGTCGCACTACTCGGCAACTTGAACGATGTAAAGCAGCCCTACCCTATCGCCGTCACGAACGATAGCGATGATTTCTTGTTGCAGAAGGTGCGAGCGGAGCTTGGCGGGCCTGTACAAGCCTACATGAAAAATAAGGCCGAGATTCATCAGATTCTAAGCCAAAATTCGGACAGCATAGAAGAAGAACTTCTAAAGTCCGAGAACGGGCAAAATACTTCTTGGGAATCAGAGCCTATCGTGAATCTGGTCGACAGCTTGATAGAGCAGGCTATCGATTCTAAGGCAACCGACATTCATCTGGAGCCCTCCGGAAAATCTTTACGCATTCGCCTAAGGCAAGATGGCTTGCTGAACGACCACAAAAGTTTGCCCTTGTGGATCCAGGAACCCATTCTGGTACGGCTGAAAATCCTTTCCGAAATTGACATTACAGACAAAAGAATACCTCATGACGGGGCATTCATTTTTAACGGATTCAGACATTGCGCCAACATACGCGTCAGCACCCTTCCCGTACAAGGAGGAGAAAAATGCGTTCTCCGAATTCTACCGACTACAAGCCATCAAGTTTCCAAGCTTTCAGCGTTACGCTTGGGTTCGGCCAACGAAGTATTCCTAAAGAACGTATTCAACAGCCCGCAGGGTTTGTTCCTTGTTACAGGACCTACCGGTTCCGGGAAAACCACCACACTCCACGCCGGACTAGAAGAAATCCTGCATAAGCAGGTAAACGTGACAACGATTGAAGACCCGGTGGAATACCCACTGGAAGGGGCTGCTCAGGTACAGGTGAACGAAAAATACGGATTCACCTTTGCCGTAGCACTCCGGGCCATTTTGCGCCAGGACCCCGACGTGATTATGGTGGGCGAAATCCGCGACAGGGAAACGGCGCAAATCGCCCTCCGCGCCGCCCAAACCGGGCACCTAGTCGTCTCTACGCTTCACACGAATTCAGCCAAGGCCGGTTTCACCCGCCTCGAAGACTTGGGCATTTCACGCACGGCCCTGCAGGATTCGCTCCTGGGCATTATGGCGCAGCGCCTGGTGCGGTGCCGCCCGGCCCAAACACTCCCCTATTCAGGCCGCCAAGCGGTAGTCGAGATTCTAACGCCCGACGGAAACTATGTTGACGGAACACTCCGGGAAAACGCCCTAAAGTTGGTCAACGATGGAATCACCGACATAGCCGAAATAGAACGAGTTTTTGGCAATGTGGGATGTGAGATGAGTGATGTATGATGTAAGATAGTTCATTTCACATTACACATTTCTCATTTCCTCATAGAGGATAACTCTACTAAGGTGCTAAAGCACCAAGTATCGTTTAGCACATTTTTTACTATATTCTCGGCCATGAAGATTTCCGACAGGGCATTGGGTTACATTTCACTCGTAGCGCTATTTGGGCTTTTCGCCATTATCGCCTACGGCATGTGGGATGCCCATCACGAAGCCACCACCATTATCCAAGTCGACTTCGACGAACTCGGCTCCCTGCAGCCCGAAGACCAGGTGGTGATTCGCGGATACACCGTCGGAACCATCGGCAAAGTCCAGTGGCTTGGTGACCGAGCCCGCGTTGAAATCAAATTCAACCAGCCCATCGTCATTCGTGAAGGCACCCAGTTCAACAACATCAATTACGCCATCATGGGCCAGCGCAGACTGGAAATCATTCCTTCCAAGACCGGAAAGGTTCTCCCCGACAGCTACATCCATCAGGGACATTTTGAACCGGGCATTGCCGAAGTTTTGCGTTACATCGAAAACGTGAATGACCAGGTGGAAACCATTCGCCAGATTATCTACCTGGTGACCAACGGAGACTCCACCCACCGTTCCGCCAGCGACCTCGTAGAATACGTCATTCAAAACGTCGAGGTTACCCTCAGCAACACCGAGAGAGCCCTCCAGACTTTACAACCCGCCCTGAACAACCTCTTTGCCCAAGCTGATATGGCCAGCAAGAACCTGCTCGTGATTACCGAACAGGCTGATTCCGCCATCGTCACTGTAACCAACACCGTCAACGAAAAGTTGGAACTGGCTGAAAATGCCATGAAGCGAATTTCTGAAGGCGCCGAAAAGACCAACGACATTATCAACAGCATCGAAGCAGACCCCTTCTACAGCAAGATTCTCTATTCTTCTGAAACGGTGGACAAGGTGAACGAACTGGTCACCAAGCTCAACGAAATCGTGCGGGCCATCGACACCAAGGGAATCAAGATGCTGGATGAAAACGGCAACCCGATCAAGCCCTTCGCATGGAAGAACTTGAACCTTATCGGAAAGACAGCCCGAGAAAAAGCCCGCGAACGCGCCGAAAAAGCCCAGAACGGAACCGCCCAGAGCGAGTAAACCATGGACTTAAGCAACCTTCCCAAAATGGGACCGAAAAGCCTTGAGGCTCTCAAGTCTGCAGGTATCCTTTCGCTTTCGGATTTTCTGTACAATATCCCGCGCACCTATCTAGACCAAACCAAGGTCAGTTCTATCGGAAACCTGCACGTAGGTGAACGGGCCGTCGTTATCGGGAAAATTATACGCGGTGGTGTCATTCGTGGCCGGGGCAGCCGATTTGTGGCGACTCTTGCCGACGGAACAGGGGAAATCACCCTGACCTTTTTCAAAGGAGCCTCGTACCAGAGCCGACGCCTGCAACCGGGCACACGCTGGCTTGCAACGGGAGTTGTAGGCGAATACCGCGGGCTCCAGATGACACACCCCGACATGCAGCCCATGGACGAAGACGAACAGTTCAGCGGGCAGATTTTGCCGGTGTATTCCATGACTGAAGCCATGGTCAAGGCACGCATTACGCAGAAGGCGCTTCGCAACTGGTACAGCGTCATCTTTCATTTTCCGGCACTGACGCTATCAGGCATTTGCCCCAAAGAACTGACGGACTATTTGCATTTTAATGCAGTACTGAACAATTTGCGCGTGCTACACAAGCCCGCCGACTTCGATTCGATTCGCAAGGCGAAACGTGAACTTAAGGTTCTTGAACTGCTCCCCTTCTGCCTGCGCATGGTGAAGCGGCGCGAGAGCCAGAAGGTTCGCGGGCACGAAAGGCAAATTGACTTGGGCCAGGTGATGCTTGCCAAATCGCGCTTGCCGTTCAATTTGACCGGCGGGCAGGACGCGGCGCTGAACCGCATCATTGATGGCCTAAACGGAAAGAAGCAATTCCACGCCTTATTGCAAGGTGACGTAGGCTGCGGCAAGACGGTGGTTGCCCTGCTCGCCATGCTGGCCGTGTGCGGCGCTGGCGAGCAATGCGCATTGATGGTGCCAACCGATATCTTGGCACGCCAGCATTTTAAGCAGATGAAACCCTTCTTTGAGGCAGCAGGAATGCGCATTCAACTTTTAGTTGGGGCAACCCCCGCCGCCGAGAAACGCCAAATTCTAGGCGAACTCCAGATGGGGCTTTGCCAAGCCGTGATTGGCACTCATGCGCTATTCTCGAAAGACGTGACCTTTGCGAAGCTCGGCTTCGTCATTATCGATGAACAGCACCGCTTTGGCGTGAACCAGCGCGAAGCCTTGCTTTCGAAGGGCGAATACCCCGACATGCTGGTGATGAGCGCCACGCCGATTCCCCGAAGCCTCGCCATGACCTTGTACGGCGACTTGCAAGTCATTTCGATCAAGGAAAAACCTGCCGGCAGAAAGCCCGTGAAAACTCGCCTCGTCAGCCCCGACAAGCGTAACGACATGAAGAAATTCATTTGCAGCGAGGCGAAGGGCGGAAATCTTTGCTACTGGATCGTAAGCCGCGTCGGTAGCGACGACGAAGGCAATTCCCGCAGCGTCGAAGATGTGGTGAACGAATTGCGCGCTTTTGATTCCAGCGTCGTCGTAGAAGGCATTCACGGCCAAATGGACGAAGAAGAACGCGATGGCATTTTAAAGAGATTCGCCGCCGGAGAAGTCCACATTCTTGTAGCGACTACAGTCATCGAAGTCGGCGTGAACGTGCCCGAAGCAAACATCATGGCCATCGACCAACCCGACCGTTTCGGGCTTGCGCAACTGCACCAGCTGCGCGGACGTGTTGGCCGTGGTGATCAGCAGGCCTGGTGTTTCTTGATGTTACCCGATGGCGAAGCAGCCGCCAATTCGCTGGAACGCCTCACCCAATTCAGCCACACCGACGACGGCTTTGAAATTGCAGAACTCGACCTACAGACTCGCGGCGCAGGCAACCTGGAAGGCAACGAGCAGAGCGGCAGCTGGGTATTCCGCTGGTTCGACTGGATTGCCGACCAGGAACTCATCGCCCAAACCCTGCAGATGGCTGAAAGCATCTTAAACGACAAAGACGCCTTCGATGAAGGCGCCCGCGAAAAAATCCAGCTTTGGTACAGCGAAAAGAAATCCGCCAACGAAGACGGCGTGCACTAATTACTCCAACATCGGCGCGACCGTCAAAATGACAAGCCCGATCAGGACCACGTTCAAGAAGAAAAAGGAACGGCGTACGATTTTATAGAACAGCGGCAACCAGTGGAACACATGGTCGCTAGGCTGTACCAGTTCCTTGAATCCGAGAAACACGCTAATCGCACCAGTCACAATCATCATCATGGCGCCCACGAAATAGCCTTCGTTCCATACGGCAACCGTAAGGATTGTTCCCATGAGCATGGCGATTACGCCAATGGCAGCCCCGATGCGCAGAATCAATTTGTTGAGTTTTTCTTTATTCAAGGTATTTCCTCGGCTGTAGAGTTGCAAATATAAAAATTAATCCGGGCTATAAATTACAATGTTGATACCGATTTGCTACCGTAACAACAACGGAAGTAAAACATAATAACGATTTTTTTACAGTGTTTCTAACTTTGGGTCGACTCAATTAGGAAACCCTATGAAAGCCCTCAAAATATTCGTGATTACGGGAGCAATCGCAGCCAATGTCATGGCCGGCGGTTTAAACACTAACACCAACCAGTCCATCGCCTACCAGCGAAACGTAGCCCGCTACGCAACGACAGAAAACGATGCGCCCTATTTCAACCCGGCAGGGACCGCATTCATGAAAGACGGCTGGCACTTATCCCTGAATTCCCAGGCATTCTGGCAAAGCCGCAGCACCGTTACAGAAAGCCCGCTTTTTGATGGCGATGGCGAAAAGAAGTTTGAGGGCAAAGCACAGATTCCCGCCATGCCCAGCATACTCGCCACATGGCATCGTGGCAAGCTGGCCATTTCCGGCTATTTCGGCATTCTCGGCGGTGGCGGAAAACTGAACTATACCAAGGGCATTCCCTCTTTCGAAGCAGCAATCGCCCAGATTCCGGGACTGTTGTCCCAAAGCGGGCTCGAAACCTCTGCATACGATGTCGACCTGTCCCTTAAGGGAGCCTCTTATGTGTACGGCATCGGTCTAGGCGCAGCCTACCAAATCAACGACATGTTCTCGGCCTACTTAGGCGCCAAATTCTGCTACGCCACCAACCATTACGAAGGCAAACTCAAGAACGTGCAGCTCAACCCGAAAAATGCACAACTAGGATTGAAGGGCGATATGATCAAGGCCGCCGCCACATTCAACGCAATCTCAGACGGTTTGGCAGAAAAAGCAGAACAGGCGGCAGGCGCCGCCAGGCAATACGCCGCAGCAGGCGACATGCAGACCGCCGCCCAATACGAAGCCCAGGCAAAAGAACTCACTATCAAGTCCAAGACCTTCGAAAGCGTGGCAGAACAAGTCTCCGACCGCGAACTGGACGTGGATCAAACAGGCTGGGGAATCACCCCCATCGCAGGCATTGCGTTCAAATACAAGCGCTTGACCGCGGGTATCAAGCTAGAATACAACACCTCTATCGAAATGGAAAACGACACCAAGGTTAACGAAGTCGGCCTTTCCAACTTCGATGACGGCGTCAAAGCCCACAGCGACATTCCCGCCTCGGTTTATATGGGCATCACCTACGCCGTCCTAGATAATTTCCGCGTCAGCGCCGGATACGGCCACTGGTTTGACTGGTACGCCGACCTGCCCGGCAACCAAGAGCATCACGCCGACGGTACCGACGAATACTTGGCCGGCATAGAATTCGACTTCCTTTCCCGCTGGACAGTTAGCGGCGGCATGCAGTATTCCAGATACCATCTGGATGACAAGTACCTGAGCGACATGAACATCATGCTGGACAACATCACCCTCGGCGGCGGCTTCGCCTTCCGCGCCACAGACTGGGTCAAGTTCAATGTCGGCTATTTCCACACCATTTATCAGGACTGGACCGAAAAAGAAACCTACGGCAAGAACACCTACAAGCGCACAAGCCGTGGCATCGGCATCGGTGCCGACCTGGATTTCTAAAAAAATTGGGCGCGAGCGGTCTTATAAGGAGAAGGCACCCTCTATTAGAGGGTGCCTTCATTAAAGGGGCAGTTGTAAGCCGGGTTTTGTACCTTCTTGCGAAGGCGATGACCATCTCTCTGGACGAATCGTTACCGACCGCCTCAAGCAACCTACCCGAATTCCAGCTGGTGCGGGCCGCCCCAGGTTCACTTGCGTGAACGGAATTCTGCTTGGTCTTGCACCGGATGAGGTTTACCGTGCCACCCCTGTCACCAGGAGCGCGGTGAGCTCTTACCTCGCCATTTCACCCTTACCTGCCTTGCGGCCGGCGGTTTACTTTCTGTTGCACTTTCTGTCGTGTTTCCACGCCTGGACGTTATCCAGCATCCTGCCCTGTGGTGCCCGGACTTTCCTCCAGCATTGCTGCCGGCGGCCATCCGCCACCCCACCCCAAATATAGAAAAACGCCCTTCGAAATGAAAGGGCGCTCTAGAAAGTTTGAAAATTGGCGTTTTTTAGCGAGAAATACCAAAACGGATGGGGCGTTCACCCTTGACGCGGAGCACGTACACGCCGCGATTGAGCGTAGTCAGGTCAACCGATTCACCGGCAGACACCGTTCCGTTCATCACGATACGGCCACGAACATCGATAACGGCATAGCCAAGATTGTCACCCTTCGCAACCGTAAAGCTCTGATTGTTTTCACCCATTCTGAGAGCCGAGGGCTTAGCCAAAGCAAGCACAATACGATCGGGAACAGCAGGCTTCTGCGTCAGATCATAAAGGAAGTCAAAGACCTTCTTTTGCACCTTCACGTCGTAATCATCGTAGTCATAAAATTCATGGGGCTGACCTTCGACAAAGTAGGTATCGTGTTCCACATTGTTTGCCGTAAGCACCGAGTCAATCACGTAGCTACCGTAAAGAGTCGGAGTATTCACATGGAAAGCGAGTGCGCTCACCATTGCAGCAGCAGAAGGCATCAAGTTTTCAAGAACGACGGCAATGTTGCCCAACGGGCGGCCCGTCTTCCAGACGACTGTACTATCAGCCTTGCCATGAACCAAGAGAACCGGCTTTTTCACGTCTTCGACAATCTTAGGATCGTGAACGGCACCCCACAAGGCGGCCACAGCGTTCGCCTGAGAGCCATAACCCTGCTCGCCATAGGCATCGAGTCCACCCAAATCCGGCTTCGTCTTAGCTGCCGGCGGGATTTCGGATTCCTTGTCCATGTAAATGTTTTCGAGCGAAAGGATTGCACCTGCGCTATTGCCAATCAAGTAAACGCGATCCGGGTCAATGCCCAATTTGTTGGCGTTAGCCCTAATGTAGCGGACAGCGGCACGAACATCCTGAATTCCGCGGTATACCGTTCTCGAGAAATCGAGGCTATCGACGGTAAGAGCCTTGTCCTTGACTACCGCCGTAATGCCCAGACGGTATTGCACAGCAGCCGTCACGAATCCGCGAGCAGCCAGAGAGTCACAATAAGTAACCGAGTGCTGGTCATAATCGTTCTTAGAACCTGCGGCAAAAGCACCACCGTGCATCACCAAGACAACCGGACGCTTCTTTTCGGTATCGTTTTTCGGCTGATAAATGTCCATCTTCAAGTCGACCGTCGTCAAGTCGGTCTCGTTCGCATAAAGATAGACAGCCATCGTACCTGTTGCCGGGGACAACTTATTATAGGTATCCAGCAGAGTATTGATGGTTTTAAGGTGCTTTACGCCCGACGAATAGGTGACATCTTTCGTCACCGAGACATCGAACATGCGATCTTTGTAACGTTCTGCGGCACCGGCAAAGGCGACCGCGCAGGCTAGGAAAAGGGCAATTTTCTTCATATAATCTCCTTACGCGCCAAATATAGCTAAAGGAGATAATTTTGTCTGCAAAGAGCCGATTAAGAATTCGGATTATTTTCGGAGGCCTTTTTGGCTTCCAGTTCTTTTTGCTTGCGCAAGATTTGCTCGCGAGCAAGTTCAGCCTTTGTCTTCTCTTCTGCAAACAAGTTATCCAGGGCAGAAACCGCTTTGCCGTCGGCATCTTTCGCGCGGGAATTGAAGAACACCGCCAGCAAGAAAAAGACAACCAAGTAGCAAGCCACTGCCGAAAGTAGCGCCACGATTTCGGATCCCGAAGCCGCCTCCACTTTCAGGTAGAGAACAATGGACAGCGGAATGGCGAGCATGAACAAGAATGCGGGCAATTTTTCTTTCATCGAGTGCCACTCTCCTTTTTAATCTGCAAGGCAAGGCCCACGTCGGCATCAGCGGCGGCATACTTGTAGTCAGGTTTATAGCCACGGGCATCGCCTTCCACGAAACCATCGCCAGAAACGAGCTTGTTGTCGACCATGTTCACAAAACCCACCGTAGAATCCACCGGAGAGCCGTCTTCGTAATACCAGCGGTAAAGCGTCACGGGCATTTCGTTATTGAAGATATTCTTTTCGACCAGGCAACGGGCGGAATCAGAGCACACCACACCTGACATTTCTACAACGTCAAAGAAGTTGTTGTAGGCATGGAGTTCTCCTCCATGTGCAAGAATTCCATCGCGAGAGAGTCCCGCAAAGTAATTGTGATGCATTGTCAAGCTTTGGGCAGTATCCATAATGATATCGCCGGCAAGTCCGAACAGCACACCCGTCTGAGCGTTTTCAAACCTTGACCAGGAAACCGTGACATTGTGCGAACCACGCTTCACGTCGAATTCCACCAGCGGATATTCCTCAAACACGCAGTGGTCAACCCAGACATGATGCGTCCCGTTATGGAGCGAAAGTGCACGGCGAGAAGTCGTATCCAGTGCCGTAATGGCAGGGGCCGTAAAGGTCAAGTTTTCGAAAATCAGGTTACTCGATTCCTGGGTCAAAATACCCATGCCCGAAATGCGGATATCGCGGCCGCGGCCATCGAATGTCTTGTCGGACTTCAAGCGGAGCGGGGCCTGCAGATTATAAGTACCGTCTTTTTCGAACAGCACCCATACCGGGCCTTCCTTGTAGGCACATTCACGGAGCGACCCAGGCGCAATCACCGCCGTCGTTGCAGCAACCCCCGCCGAATCTACATTAGTCGTATCTTCGACAATCACATAATCTTCGGTCGTCGTCACGATACAGATTTCACCTTCGGCCTTGCTAATCTTGCCGGTACTGTCCGTAATACCGCCAGCCCCAAGGACGCCCTTGGCATAGCCATCGACTTGGGCGAGCAAGGCACTATGCTTGCTCCAGTCACCCTCGGGATATTCACTGGTTGCAGCGTCCACAGGCTTGACCACATCCACTGTAGAATCGGAACAATCCACATACAGCGTGTCGCCAGTCGTCGAAACCACCTTGGCCGATCCAGCCTCATGCGGGTTACCGAACTGGACTTCAAAACTCCCTGACGGCAAAGAATCAATTACAAAATGCCCCGTACTGTCGGGAATCACATAACGGTCAAGCCCCGCAATACGAACCACCGGCATTGAATCACCGAGCACCACATAGCCTTCGATCGAGGAAAGTTCTCCCAGCTTAATCGTATCGATTTTAGACGAATCCGCATCCAAGGCATAACTATGAACCGCTCCTGCCGCAGATGTTCCGTCGACATGGCGAGCCTCAATCGTATAAGCACCCGGTTCCATGGGAATCTCAACGAAACCCTTCTCGTCTGTTTCTTTCCATTCGGCCAAGCGGCCATCAGAAAGGAAATCTTCCGGGAGTGCACGCACACGGGCATAAGCGGCAGGGCTCCCCGCCAATTCAATCTGCAATGTGATTGCAATCGTAGATTCAGCTTCAGTACCTCCAGCCAAATCCTTTTTCTCATTGCTACACCCCGAAAGAAGGCTTGCACCAAGTAAAGCGGCAAAAACTGCGCTCAGCGCTTTACGCAAAACAAACTTACGCATTTTCACCCCCTAACACAGCTTCACCAACCTGCTGTTCCTGGGCGACAACGGTTTCGTCAGCGATTTCCATGCCGCGGATACGGCGCTTACGGCCCCTACGCTGCGGTGGCGGATACGGATCAGAAAGCGGGAACAGCTGCATACCGAGCTGGAATACGCGATTGGGTTTTGCGCACTGCCCTACCTTCGCCAAGACTTCGCGCCTAAAACGGCGCACCATTTCGACCAGTTCCTTGTAGGTATCCTCGTCGCAAGCGAAAGCCAGCGTCGACAAGTTGCGTTCGTTCCTGTCAAAGCGGTCCATGGCATCTTGCGCCACATTCAAATTCTGCTGGATGTAGGAATTCACCGCCGTATTGAAAGATTCCGAGCCGCTCGAAATCAGGCCCTGAGTCTGTTCATAAAAGCCGGTCGTCTCGTTCTTCTTGATCATCGAGAGGCGTTCCAGCAGCGCAATCGAAGAACGCACCTGGGATGCCGTAATGGGCGGACGAACCATCAGGCCAAGCGCCGCATCGTCACCCACATACGGGTAAAAAGTCACCAATTCACGAATCACCGCATGGTACCAGTGGTCAAAGTACTCAAACTGGTCCTTGGCTACATTTTCAACCTTGCATTCCTTGGTCGCCACAAGCTTTTCCAAGTACTGGCGGCTTTCGGAATGGTTCTTCGCCTGGTTGAACGCCACCATGTCGGCAAAGTAGGCCTTTTCGCGGGCATCGCTACAAAAGATATCGGCAAAAACGGTAACAAGGCGGGCGGTCAAGTTACGCTTGCCCTGCAGAATCTTGTTGAACATCGACGCATCGAATCCGGCGCGCTCGGCAATATAGCGGTGGCTAAAGCGCCAGTCGCCCTTGTGACGCTCCTCGTAGCTATCCCGCAAAAATTCGCGGTAGTTCAGATATTCAAAAAGGTTCACCATAAAAAATCCAATAAAAATAACCGAGCGCAAATTGCTCCCGGTTATCAATATAATAAAATTTCCACCAGAAAGTCTACATTTTTTAAAGAATTAATGTCTACAGTTTCGGCTTTGGTGATTTAGATTACTTGTTCGGCTTCGAAACAACGGGGCGAATGCGCTTGCCGCACAAGGTCACCACGATTCCCGCCTGCGCAAACATGTAGTAAGCCGTGTCGCGGCTGTTGTTCAGCGTAGACTTCGGGTCGTAATCGTCCTTGGTCACGAACACTTCGGCAACGCCCGAAAGGCTAATATCCAAAGAGCAGCGTTCGCACGGAAAACCAATCACGTAAAGCTTCGATCCCGGAGGAACCTTGCCGCGGGCATAGTGCAGCGCATTGATTTCGGCATGCACCATGAACGGATACTTGTTGGCCTCGAACTCATGGTGACTCAGCAACTCGCCCGAATCGGCATCGAGCAGGTCGTACGCCAGCAACTGCTTTTCGCGGGTGTACGGCACCGTTTCGTCATCAAAGCCAGCCGGAGCGCCATTGTAGCCGGTACTGATCACGCGACCGTCGGCCGACACGAGCACTGCCCCCATCTGGGTATTCTGATCTTTACTGAGACGTGCCTGCGCGCACATCATCTGGGTATAGACTTCGTCACGAAGCTTGCTGCGAGATTGAGAATTGTTCATAGCCTTAAATATAGTCAATAGTTATCGGACAATCAGGGTCTTATTCCCGTTTGGCGAATGCAGGCGGACAACAACCTTTTGCCCCGCAGGAACGCCAAGTTCAAATACATTCCCCGAACGCTTCATGGAAACCGGCAAACGGCGACCGTCCAGCGTATGCACCTGGACACGCGCCTTACCCAATTCCATAGGCGTAAGCCCCGTCACCTCCAACAAGAGGCTACCCGTTCCATTTTTCCATGTACGAACGGCAAAAGCTGTATGGCGCGGCGCCACCAAAGCCATGCGAGGTTCAATGTCAGGCACATTTCCTTCGTTTACACTGGTCGAAGCCATGAGCTGCACATTTTTGTTATAGGTCGACGCAAGCGGCTTCGAGAACAGAATGTTCGGTTTCGCCCCTTCCGGCAACAAGACGTTGCCCTTGTTTACACAGCTATCCAAGCGCAGGTATTCAATTTCGTCGGTGCTACCCACAAGGCCAGAAACCCAACCATTGACCGAATCAGCAGAGGTCTTAAGTTCGATATCACCCTCGTTGACAGCCTTGAACAAATCGGCGCTCTTGGCTCCCGGACGCACATAGCCAGCAATACCGCCCACGAACGGGCCCTTCGCATTTTCAATGACAATCTTGCCCTTATTTTCGACACGGCTCGCCTGTTTCACTTCCCAGATCCCGGCAACTCCGCCCACCTGCACCATTTGCTGCACTTCTACGCCATGATAAATCACATCACCGTAGTTAATGCAACTGTCGAGAGTCGTATTCGTATTGCCCGAGACATAGCCAAAAAGTCCACCCACCGCCGCATAAGACGCCGTGAGTTCCACCTTGCCGTAATTGAAGTTACCGACATAAGTCTTCTCGGAAACAAGCGACGGATTCACGCCCACGAGACCGCCAACAAAAGCGGATTCTGTCGGAACATTTGCCGAAACATTGCCCTTGTTCACGTTATTCTTGAATGTACACGGAGCAAGAAGTTCACCGACAATGCCTCCAATATTGGTATATACGTTGCCTTCAACCGTGATACTTGCTTCGTTCACATTTCCTTCGATAGCACCCGGATCCACGAGGGCTCCAATAACGCCACCAATCGCAGCCTGTTTCTGGTTCGCCGCCTTCATGGATCCCTTGACCGTGTTGTCGTAAAAGCCGACCCATTCCGCAACGGTGTTACCCATCAAGCCGCCCCACTGAACAGCCCCATTTTCATTATCAACCGTTTCATAAGTCAATTCAACCGAGTTGTTCCGCACAACGGCCTGCCCCGTCACTACCTGCGTTACAAAAGTGCCAATAAGTCCCGAATGACGGATATAGACATTTTCGAACACCACGTTGTTATAATAGAGAGTATCGTCACCATTGTTAAACACAGGGCCGATAAAGCCAGCATCCCTGACCGTGCCCAGCGAATCATCGATATACAAATTCGAAATCTTGTGGCCATCGCCATCGAAGCTTCCCTCGAACGGGCCAATCGCCTTCCAGTTGCCCACATCACGACCACAAACAGAACTCAAGTCCAAGTCCGCAGTCAGCTTGAAATGCAAGCCCTCGCCCGCGTTCTTCAGCTTGACACCCTTATAGGTGCCACTATCCGAAACGGCATTACGGAACTGCAACAGCTCCTGCACCGTTCCAATGGTCAGCGGATCCTCTTTTGTACCCTGGTCTGCGGCATAACAGCCCGCAGCCAACACAAATGCCATAGGCATCATGAAATTTTTGAACTTCATATAGTCTCCTCTTTAGTTTGTCTATGGCCTTAAATATAGATTAGACTAAAAATAAAATCGGCCAAAATAAAGAAAAAGCTCGTCGTTTCCGACGAGCTGAACAAATTTCCTGACAAATGTAATTGAATTATCCCGCTAAGTATAAGCGAGCGAGACAATCCGCGAAAGTTGGATAATCAAGCAAGACAAGGCGCGAGCTCCCGTAGCGTACTAAATCGTACGTGAGGGAGCGAACAACGCCGTATTGCGTAGATTAGACGACGCGGGTCATGCCGGACATGCGTTCGCGGAGCCAAGCACCGACCTCTTCCACCGGATGCTGACGGATGTTCTTGTTCACCTTGATCAGTTCTTCGTTATCCACAGCGGTGGTCTTGCCTTCGCCGTAGATAGCGCCGATGTCGTCCTTCTTCACTTCGTTCTTCATGAAGT
>JAEEGH010017382.1_pt1 | contig 15345 bp, 15 predicted proteins | sample 9134181 | NCBI WGS metagenome assembly JAEEGH01 (sample SAMN16246544, study PRJNA631951) | gut metagenome | biome: gut microbiome; feature: rumen; material: DP-attached | host: Bos | place: Iran: Karaj | collected 2018-10 | reverse complement strand
GCGCCAGAACAATTGGATGGTGATATAACAAAATTTGGTCCATGGACAGATTTCTATGCATTAGGTGCTACGATGTATCAATTGTTGACGTTGAATAGACCTCCTTCTTTCTCTGAAATATTCACAAAAGGAAAGAATGCCTTCGTTTTCTCTGGTATATCAGAAAAAATGCAGCATCTGATATTATGGATGATGAAACCGAACCGCATGGAGAGACCGCAGAGTGTTTCAAATGTAATTTCCTATTTCTGTAAAGAGGAAAATGAGATTTTGGGTGTTAGTCCAATGGGGAAATCATCCGATATCCATTCCAAACAAGTGGTCAATGAAGATGAAATTAGACATGAAGCTTATAATCTTGAATTACAATTAGACGAGAATTTGTATCAAAAGAAATATTTCTTCATCGGAGCCTTTGGTGGTTTAATCGGTTTGATAGTAGGCTTGCAGATTATAGAACAGAGTGATCCAGGGTTATACCCGGCGTTACTGGTAAGCTTTTTATTAGGTTTTCTTGCTTTTTGGTATCCGATACAGATTTATGTCCATTTCAAAGGAAAAGATAATATCAAGAAATATAAAGAACAGCATCCGTCTGACCCAAGAAGCAAGTATTTGTAAACTTTGAAATTAGACAATTGAATGGAATATAATGATTTTTTAGAATTAGCAAAGGATTCAATACAAAATTGTATCTATGTTGACAAAGGCTCATTTCATTATTACAAAGAAAGAGTAAACGATTTTACGAAAGAGCATTCTGACATAATTCGGCTTTATAATTTAACAGAAGCTGAATTGTTCGTAATGTTTATGATGCTCACGAAGAATTATGATAAAATACAACAATGTGCCTTGTCTGGAAGCGGTACAGTATTTGATAAAGAAAGTGTTAGACTTTTCGATTCTTTCCTTAGCAAGGTTCCGCGCTCCAATTTCCATATGTTTTATCGAGTTGACAAATATCAGCGGATTGGGAACTTTATTAATAGGAGTGTGTATGATTGTAATCACTACCTTACAACTTCAATAAATTATTCTATTCTCGAAAACTATCAGTATGGAGTCAAGTTAATCATTCATAGAAGACTGATAGGCGAAACTAAAGCCCATGAAGTATTCAAGATATATAATGTCAATAACGAAAATCAAGTTAATTTTGAGCAGGACACCCGATTCCAAATAGAAAGCGTAGACAAACAAAATAAAGTTGTTGTACTGACAGAGTTATAACAAATAGAAATGCGTAGTAAGAACATATCTTTATAGAAGTGTGATAAAGACTGATTCATGACGTAAATATCGCAGTCATCTTAAAACTCATACAATATGATTAAATTTTCATATTAGTCTGAGACCTTGACATAGTCAGAGTCTCAGGTAAAAAATAAAAAAATAACATTTGAGGTTGAAATAAGTATTATGTGTGTCTTTCGACAAATAATAAACTTTTTCAAAAATCAACTCTGATAATGTCACGTCTTCTTTCTGTCTGGACGGGAACTAGACAGATTTTTTTAACAAATTATGTGACACCTACAACCAAGCACCATTTTACAGGGTGGGAAATATAGAATAGAGCGACTGCTGGGACAATGAACTATGTAGTCAAACTAAATATTAAAAATTTAACGAGATAAAGATATGATAACACTATTATTTTTTTATGTGATTTGTACCATCCTGATAGGGATAGGTTATATTAGTAGGATAGATGATCCGTATTCAAGATTCCTGACATTTTTCGGGATGCCTGTATTAATATGGATTATCTTAGGGCAACTACTCCATAGGGCGTTGTCTCATTATCATCTGCCTTACGAAGATGAGGTTGAATGGCTGTGCAAGATTCATAACTTGCCAAGGTGAAAAACTAAAAACTTATATTGGGGTAGGGAACTTCATAGTTGAACGAAGCATTAGTGAAAGTAAAAAATAAACAAGATAAAGATATGATGACAATACTAATAGTTTATGTGGTATGTACCGTCCTGATAGGGATAGGTTATTCAAATAGAATAGATGATCCATATTCAAAATTCCTGGCAATTTTCGGAATGCCTATAATGATATGGATTTTGTTAGGACGTCTGTTCCGTAGAGTGTGGTTTAGTTACAAACTTCCGGAAGCAGATTGATTGCGCGATATTTGTAGTATGCACTACCTTTCATACATTAATCCCGCTATTTCATACAGTATGGCGGGATTAATTTTGTTTCGCAGGAAATATTCAGTAACTTTGCTAATGACAAAAAGAATAATAACCAATAAAACGGAAGACCATGAAAAAGATTTTATTTGTTTTTAGCATGATTGTGAGTGTAGTTAATGCTAGTGCACAGTTTGTGACTTATGAGCCTGTGTATGTTCCACAACAGTCTTATACTCCAAGTGCAGGGTACGGCACCCCGTTCAATGTATATGAGCCGGTATATGTTGACAGCTATCAGCGCCAGCAACAGCAACGGAAGCCGCAGATGAGCCAAGTGACGCTGACGGGGTATTATAAGAAAGGTAACAGATGGCAGTCAACTCCTATAAGGGTGGGCGTGACGGATGAGAAAGTCATATTGCTCAGCGTGAAGTCTGGCTACAATTGGGCAAATTGCGGTAACGCCGCTTCAATGGTGGGAACTTTTGATGCAGAGGAAATACGTGATAATTTCACCTACAAGGCCTTTAACTCTCTTTTCGGTACGATTTATTTCTGAGGCCAAGCGGATTCTACTTTATTTTAACGTCAGTTTGGCGAAGTGCAGGTATAAATGATTATGACAATTATTATGTATGTAATACCAGAGATATTAAAATGACATATTTAAATATAATAACAAAAAATCAAAATACAATATTAAGATTAAAAGAGAATTTTAATAAGTATAAACTGAAAGAGATTATAATAAATGTATTATCAGACTTTGATACAGATGATTCTATTTCTATAGTTAATAATAATTGTAAAGTAGAATTCCCTAAAGATAGTAAAGTAATTACTATTATTGGATTTGGGGTAGATGAGGATATTAATGGAATAGAAATAATAGATGATAGATTTGGAAATTGTTATAATTTAAGTAAAGAATATATTTCTGAATGTGTTAATAATCACTGGAAACAAATAATAAATAGTATAAAAGAGTAAAATTCACCCCGTAGCAGCAGCGCTGTTACGGGGTGAATTGGTGGTTATTGCAATGTGATAGATGCCACATTGCTGTGATTCAAGAAGGCTTTACATTTCCGGCATTGTACTATTTGTCGTATTCTAAGGAGATGCTATTCTCCTGTCAAGAACATGTTTACTATTTGGCGCTTCATAATGATGTCATCCGCACCTTTTTGAGATTTCTGAACTTCCATATTTTACACCTTTTTGAGATTTTACACGGTGCAAATATACACCTTTTTGAGATTTCCTGCATGAGTTTTGACGAAAAAGCATAAAATATTTGATTATTTTAAGTCATTTTGAGTAAAGGCATGTTGCCACTATGCGTTGCAAAGGTACATAAAAAACTTCAATTATCGAGATACCTGTGAGAAAAGCAAATGAAACGCTAATTCCTAAAAAACATTAAATAAATGCTGGAATGTTTTGTAGTACGGAAAAACTTTTGTACTTTTGGAGTCAGATTATCTGACGGGAAGATTTAACAAACCCCACCTTACAGTGAGATCTGTTAATTCCCATCGTAAGGTTAAACTTTAAATGCAGGTTGACTAACTTCCTCCGAATTAATAGACCCTACCTTAAATCAAGCAAAGTAAGTACCTTAAACAATATAAACTTTATAAAAAGCTAAAACTATGAGAGTGTATCAAACTAACGAAATCAAGAACATCGCTCTGCTTGGCAACGATGGTTCAGGCAAGACAACACTTACAGAGTCGCTGCTCTTTGAGGCTGGCATCATTAACAGACGCGGAAGAATAACGCAGAAGAATACGGTGTCAGACTATTTCCCAGTGGAGCAGGAGTATGGTTATTCTGTGTTCTCAACCGTTTACCATGTAGAGTGGAATAATAAGAAACTTAACATAATAGACTGCCCAGGTTCTGATGACTTCGTGGGCGCGGCACTTACGGCACTGGAGGTGACCGATACCGCCGTACTGCTCATCAACGGGCAGTATGGTCCGGAGGTAGGTACGCAGAACCACTTCCGCTATACAGACAAACTGAAGAAGCCTGTCATTTTCCTCGTAAACCAGCTTGATGCAGAGAAGTGTGACTATAACAACACACTGGAACGACTGCAGGAGATTTACGGTTCGAAGGTAGTGCCTATACAATATCCACTTAATGAAGGTCCTGGCTTCAATGCGCTCATTGACGTATTGCTGATGAAGAAATACTCATGGGGCCCAGATGGCGGTGCACCTACCATAGAGGAAATTCCTGAAAGCGAAAAGGCAAAGGCCTTGGAGCTTCACAAAGCCCTTGTAGAGGCAGCAGCAGAAAACGACGAAGGACTGATGGAGAAGTTCTTCGAGACTGAGACACTCAGCGAAGACGAGCTGCGTGAAGGCATACGCAAGGGACTCGTGACACGCTCAATATTCCCTGTGTTCTGCGTATGTGCAGGCAAAGACATGGGTGTGCGCCGACTGATGGAGTTCCTCGGCAATGTAGTGCCTCATGTTGATGAGATGCCAAAGGTACACAATACACGCGGTGAGGAAGTGACTATTGATGCCAACGGCCCGGAGTCGCTGTACTTCTTCAAGACCGGCGTGGAGCCACACATCGGTGAGGTGCAGTATTTCAAGGTTATGAGCGGAAGCGTAAAGCCTGGCGATGACCTTACCAACGCCGACCGTGGCTCAAAGGAACGACTGGGACAGATATTCGCCGCAGCAGGTGCAAACCGCATACCGGTTGACCAGATGGTGGCAGGCGATATAGGCTGTACGGTGAAGCTGAAGGATGTGAAGACAGGTAATACGCTGAACGGCAAAGACTGTGAGAACCGCTTCGACTTCATAAAATATCCGAACCCTAAGTATTCACGTGCCATCAAAGCTGTGAAAGAGGCTGATACGGAGAAGATGATGTCTGCACTGACACGTATGCGTCAGGAAGACCCGACATGGGTGGTAGAGCAGTCGAAGGAGCTGCGCCAGACGATAGTACGCGGACAGGGTGAGTTCCACCTGCGCACGCTGAAGTGGAGACTGGAGAACATAGACAAGATACAGGTGGAATACCTTGAGCCACGCATACCATACCGCGAGACCATCACGAAGAGTGCTGCGGCGGAATACCGTCACAAGAAGCAGTCGGGCGGCGCAGGACAGTTTGGTGAGGTACACCTTATAGTAGAGCCATACGCAGACGGTATGCCAGACCCAACGACATATAAGGTGAACGGCACGGAGACTAAGATAAACATCAAGAGCCGTGAGGAGATAGACCTTGAATGGGGCGGCAAGCTCGTATTCATCAACACCGTGGTGGGCGGTGCCATCGACATGCGCTTCATGCCAGCCATACTGAAGGGTGTGATGGAAAAGATGGAGCGCGGTCCGCTGACAGGTTCTTATGCCCGTGACGTCCGCGTGATAGTATATGACGGCAAGATGCACCCGGTTGACTCAAACGAGTTGTCGTTCATGCTTGCAGCAAGAAACGCCTTCAGCGAGGCATTCCGCAATGCAGCTCCGAAGATACTAGAGCCTATATACGACCTTGAGGTATATGTGCCAGCCGACCTTACCGGTGACGTGATGAGTGACCTGCAAGGCAGACGTGCACTGATCATGGGCATGGATATGGAGAACGGCTATCAGAAGCTGCAGGCAAAGATACCTTTGAAGGAACTGAGCAACTACTCTATAGCACTGTCGAGCCTCACAGGTGGCAGGGCATCGTTCACGACGAAGTTTGCTTCATACGAGCTGATGCCTAACGAACTGCAGCAGCAGCTCATAGCAGAGCATACAGAGGAAGAGTAGAAACTCGCCCTTAGGGTATGATACAAATAATTCTGGCATTTTTCGACAAATTATATATATTGTTGAAAAATGTCAGAATTATTGTTTGTGTATTCGGAAAAAATGATTACCTTTGTGCCTTAAAAATCGAACACACATATAGATAAATGAGTAACATTACATTCAGATTTATTGCGTCATTGGTGGTTATGCTTTCGGTAATGACGATGAGAGGACAGGTAACAGCACAACAGGAAAGCCAGGATTCGATGCTTAACGTAGTAGCATTCTTTTGTAAGAACGATACGATGGACTACCGTTATGAGCACATCAAGGCAAAGATAACGGGAAATGACACGGTGATAACCCAGCAGTACCTGTCAGACCTGAGGTTCGTGGTGCGCGACTCTACCTCGGAGGGCTATGAAATAGAGTGCATACCGATGGGCTCGAAGATGGATTTCGGGAGTGACTCTCTGATGACAAAGATAATGCAGGCAATGTATGAGAAGATGGGGGATATACACACCGTGTTCACCGTAGATGAATATGGCGAGCTGCAGCATATAAAGAACTGGAAGGAGATAAAAGACTATTCGCGCAATATGGTGAAGCATATCTGCGATTCGCTGTATTCCACTGTGCCGGCACTCAATGAGATTATGCCACGCACTCGTCTGGAGATGATGTTCAGTATGCCGTTTGTCAGTGAGAAGACATACATGGAAAATGACGATGAACTGCAGCTGCTGTTCAGTAACTTCGGCAATGCCTTCACCATGGGTAGGAGGGAGATGGACACGCAGTCGGAAATAGGCAGTCCGGCACACATGGAGTTCGTGATAGGCTATGGACCGTCGAGTGAGGAGTATGGCTATGAAGGTGACTATTTTATTAGTTCGGTAACGACGACGACCATACCCAAGGAAGATATAAAGACCTACGCAAACAGTGCCGTGGGCTTGCTTATGAGCGACAAGGTGATGGACAATGTTGCACAGGAGATAGACAAGATGGAGGTCACCGACGCAGAAATCAAGGTAGGTGAGGAATACGTGTATTTCTATAACGGATGGCCGTGCGAGATGAATTATTATAAGACAGCCAATGTGATGAATATAAAAAATATCGAAATCAAGAATATCACATGGACTTCACGCACATGGCATATTTATGATTTCGATACAGATGGCGACACAGGAAAGAATATGTAAGTGTCGTGACGGAATTATTATTTCTCCAATAGGTCTGGGCGCAGGCGTTTGGTACGTTCAAGGGCCTGCTCCATTTCCCACTCTTTGATCTTAGCCTCGTGGCCCGATAACAGTATGTCGGGCACCTTCCAGCCTTTGTAGTCGGCAGGACGCGTGTATATAGGTGCAGACAGCAAGTCGTCCTGGAAACAGTCAGACAATGCACTCTGCTCATCGCCTATCACACCGGGGATGATGCGTACGATGGCATCAGCCATAACGGCGGCAGCAAGTTCGCCACCGGTAAGTACGAAATCACCGATGCTTATCTCACGCGTGATAAGGTGGTCGCGTATGCGCTGGTCTATGCCTTTGTAGTGTCCGCAGAGAATGATGATGTTGCCCTTCAGTGAAAGATCGTTGGCAATATGCTGGTCGAACTTCTCTCCGTCAGGCGAAGTGTATATAACCTCGTCGTAGTCGCGTTCTGCCTTCAGTGCACTTATGCAGCGGTCTATTGGTTCGCACTGCATCACCATGCCGGCAAAGCCGCCATAAGGATAGTCGTCCACGCGCTTCCACTTGTCGAGGGTGTAGTCGCGTAGGTTGTGCAGATGTATCTCTGCCAACCCTTTTTTCTGTGCCCTGGCAAGTATGGATTCGTTGAAGAAGCCTTCAAGCATTTCGGGCAGAACGGTTATAATGTCTATACGCATTTACTGAATTTTATGTAATTTATGTGCAAAGGTACGCTTTTTTCTGGAAAAAACATGAGTATTTCCTTTTTTTTTATTAATTTTGCACAAAACTGAATCTGCAAATATGACCGAACAAGATAAAATCAATATATTACGTAGTCAACTGCATGAGCACAACCATAGGTATTATGTGCTCAACCAACCAATAATATCCGATCAGGAGTTTGACCTCATGATGCACGAGTTGCAGGACCTTGAAGCCAGACATCCGGAGATGTATGATGCCAACTCGCCGACCATGCGCGTGGGCAGCGACATAACGAAGGAATTCAGACAGGTGGCACACCGTCATCCTATGCTGTCGCTTGCCAATACGTATAATGAGCAGGATGTGGCGGAGTGGTACAACCAGGTCAGCAGAGGATTAGAGGGAGAACCGTTTGAGGTATGTTGTGAGATGAAATACGACGGACTGTCAATATCATTGACCTATGAGAATGGCAGGCTGACGCAGGCAGTGACGCGAGGCGACGGCGTACAAGGCGACGACGTAACGACAAACGTAAAAACCATACGCTCAATACCATTGGTGTTGCAACCAGGACTGGGCTATCCTGACAATTTTGAGATAAGAGGCGAGATACTGATGCCGTGGGACTCGTTCAACCGTCTGAATGAAGAACGCGAAGAGATAGGTGAGCAACCCTTCGCAAATCCGCGCAATGCTGCCAGCGGAACACTGAAGAGCCAAGACTCAAAGGTAGTGGCAGAGAGAGGACTTGATGCATATCTGTATTACCTTATTACCACGTCAGACCAGGAAGGGCACTACGAAAGTCTGGAGAAGGCACGTACATGGGGATTCAAGATATCAGAGGGCATGAGAAAAGCGCACAGCCTACAGGAGATATATGACTTCATAGCCTATTGGGATGAGCAACGCAAGAGTCTTCCTGTGGCTACTGATGGCATAGTGCTGAAGGTGAACTCGCTGCGCCAACAGAAGCATCTGGGATTCACTGCGAAAAGTCCTCGATGGGCAATAGCTTATAAATTCAAGGCAGAACGAGTGTGCACACGCTTGATAGAGGTTACGTATCAGGTAGGCAGGACCGGAGCTATAACACCTGTGGCGAATATGGAGACGGTGCAGCTGGCAGGTACGAGGGTGCATCGTGCTACACTGAACAATGAGGATTTCATACGTTCGTTCGACTTGCATGAAGGCGATTGGGTGTATGTGGAGAAAGGCGGAGAGATAATACCAAAGATAGTGGGCGTTGATGTAGAGCGACGCAACCCGTCGGCACAACCGGTACGTTTCATTACGCATTGTCCGGAGTGCGGAGCGGAACTGCGTAGGCTGGAGGGCGAGGCGGCACACTACTGTCCGAACGATACGGGATGTCCACCGCAGATAAAGGGTAGGATAGAGCACTTCATAGCCCGCAAGGCAATGAATATAGACAGCCTGGGACCGGAGACGGTGGATACATACTATGAGCGAGGACTTATAGAAAATATTGCCGATCTCTACACTCTCACCCCTGAGCAGTTGAACTATGAGGGCAATCGTGAGAAATCGGCAAACAAGATAGTTGCTGCCATAGAGGCTTCGAAACAAGTACCGTTTGAAAGGGTGGTGTTCGCGCTCGGCATACGTATGGTGGGCGAGACGACGGCAAAGATACTTGCACGACATTTCAAAAACATAGAGGCGCTGCGCACTGCCACGGTGGAGCAGTTGACTGACGTGGATGGTATTGGCGGAGTGATAGCCATCAATATAGTGGAGTATTTCCGCAATCAGAAGAACGCAGAGATAGTAGATCGCCTTATAGCCTACGGGCTGCGCATGGAACTGAGCGAGGAGCAACAGCAGATGCAGGGTACTGCGCTGGAAGGACTTAGCATAGTGATAAGTGGAGTGTTTGCCCAGCATAGCCGTGACGAGTATAAGCAGATAATAGAGCAGAATGGTGGTAAGAATGTAGGTTCTATAAGCAAGAAGACATCATTCATACTTGCAGGCGAGAATATGGGACCAAGCAAACTGGAAAAAGCAGAGAAACTTGGAATAAGGATAGTAGGCGAGGATGAGTTTCTTGCCATGCTGTAAGATAAAGGAAGAAACAGATTCTCGAGTAAATTCGCTTAGTAATATCTTGGATGGAGTGGGGAGGATTACGATATGGCATAGCGAAGGCTGAAACCGAGAGAATGGGTTGATACGAAGAGAGAGAAAAAGGAAGGGTATTAACACATACACTAAATAAGATAAGGAATCAATTAATGGCGGAGGAATTTAGAAACCGCACTGACTAAAGGGAAGTAATTAATGTATCCCATCTTTACTAAATATGAATAGACATTTAAACATTTTTATTGTGCTCAGCGTTACGATGCTGCTATGTGGCAGCAGGATACACGCAGTGACATATCCCATAAAGCACGTAGAGGCAGGTGACAGTCTTGAGATTCCTGGCAAGTTGACAATCAGACTTGTCACGAAACATCAGAACTATAATGCCGAAGATACCATTACACAGGATAGTGATATAGACTCTCCGAAGTCCGTGAACTTCAGTCCTGATGGTAAGAAATACTATATTAATTCGCTTGAAGGATGCTGCACTGTGGTGTATGATGCCGTCACGCACAGGAAACTGAAGGTAATAGACCATAAATTTGACGGCAGCGAGACGCAGTTGTGGGGAAAACCGAGTGAACTGTTTCCGTTCACGCATTATTTCGAAAACGTAAACTGCTTTAACGGAAAGCCGGTGGAAGGGTGTTTCTCGCATGGTGGACGCTTCTTTTGGGCACCATATTACCGACGCACGTTCGACATTAATGCGCAGGATCCATCTGCAATGTGCATAATAGATACAGAAAAAGATGAGATTGTAAGGTTGATGGAGACGGGACCGTTGCCGAAGATGGTCGTTGTATCGCATGATGGTAAGAGGCTTGCCGTTACACATTGGGGTGACAATTCCGTAGGTATAATCGACATAGAGGGTGAAGATCCGTTTGCATGGCGTTATTTGTCATGCCCTGCAATAACTAAGAAATTAGTGCTTAACTATAGTCTGACGAAACAGATTGACCGCGATTCAGACAGCGGACTGAAGTTGCGCGGTACGGTGTTCCTGCCGGGTGACAGTCTGCTGCTGGTAAGCCGTATGTGCGGCGATGGTGGTTTCGGAGTCGTAGATGTAAGGCGAGGAGAATATCTTGGCATGCTTACCGGAATGCTTGAGAATACGCGCCACATGCTGGTAAGCAACGGATATGTATATATGAGTTGTAATATAGAAGGCTATGTGCAGCGTGTGCCTGTGAAGAAAATACTTGAGGCGGTAGGACGTATGAAGAACAAGACAGCCGTTGTGACGGGGTTTGAGACATGCAAGGTGAACCCTGGTGCACGCACAATCTGCATATCGCCTGACGGAAGATATTTGTTTGCGGCATGCAATTCAAGCAGTAGCCTCGTGGTGGTTGATACGCAGAGCATGAAGGTGATAGGTTCGATGACAGCCGACTCTTTCCCCGTAGGCCTTGATGTGTCGCCCGACGGAAAATGGTTGATAACTACATCGCAAGGACGTAGCAATGGCGGCGGCAATGCTGTGGATATTTTTGAACTTAGTATAAGGTAAGTGCTATGACAATTCATGTATTTAATCCTGACCATGACATTGCCTTGGCATCAAACCAAAGCAATTACACAACTCCGCGTGTAGGCAGAGAATTGCATCGCGACCTTGGTTACATACCGATGCTATGGGCAAAGCGTGGTGACGTGGTTGTGGTGGATGACGTGGAACAAGCAGAACAGGACTACTCTGCGTTAGGAGTTCCGCAGCATGTTGCGGCACAGTTCGTGACGTTAGGACAATTGCCGCAGACGTTCAAGGGAAAGCATACAATAGAGGTGGCTCCTTGGGGATGGAATACGGCGATACGCAATACATTGCTGGAGGCAGGCGTACCAGAAACGTCAATGCCAGATATAAGACAGCTGGAGACAATACGTGAATTGTCGAGCAGACGTCTTGCGGTCAGGATGCTCGACTCGTTCAAAGACCGTGACGGCTTGACGGGATTCTCAAGACCATGCGACTCGTTTGAGGAGGTGATGTCATTCCTTATCCATAATAAGGATATAGTGATAAAGGCACCATGGAGCAGTAGTGGACGCGGAGTGAGATATACTAAGGAGGGAGAAGCTGAACACGACGAGTCGCTCATACGCTGGATTCATAACGTAATAGATAGGCAAGGCTTCGTGGTGGCAGAGGAAAGATGCGACAAGGAAATGGACTTTGCTGTGGAGTTTACTGCTCTGCCGGATGGTAAGGTGCAGTGTTGCGGCTTGTCGCTCTTCTCGACAAAGGGTAGCGCATATACGGGTAACTTGTTGCTTACGGAAAGGGAGAAGGAAAACATCATAGACAGATACATTCCCATTAATCGCCTTAATCGTATCATTATAGAGTCAGAACGTTTCCTTGGCGAGCACATAGCTGGGCAGTACGTAGGACCACTAGGCGTGGATATGATGATAGTAAGGGGAGATGAAGAAGGCTCCTATATGCTCAACCCTTGCGTAGAGATAAATATGAGACGCACCATGGGTCATGTGGCTTTGGCTTTGACAAAGAAAGGTAAGCGTGGCATGATGTGTATAGATTCGCATGATGGGCATTTTGACTTGCATGTCAGTGACGTGGAGTCATGATATATCACATGTTCACGGGATACACAAAGGGTAAAATTGTTTCAACGAAGGTATAAAGACTTTTCTTTTTGCATATTCTGACGGTAAGTGAAGAAAAAAACTCATTAAAACACATCTGATTACATAATTTTTTTGTAACTTTGTGACTGATATGCAGAAAACAGAATACATTAATAGAACAATGAAAAAGACTATTGCAACTTTACTCTTTGCATTGCCATTGATGGTTAGCGCGGAGAACTACAAGTCACAGGTGTGGTCACCTGACAATGGTGATGGAACTTTCACCAACCCTGTAATTAATGCAGACTACTCAGACCCTGACGTATGCGTGGGTGCAAGCGGTGAGGATTTCTACCTCACGGCTTCATCATTCAACTGCATACCGGGACTTCCTATACTCCATTCGAAAGACCTCGTCAACTGGGAGATTATCAACTATGCCATCAAGGCCCTGCCTCCTTACGACCGCTATGCCACGCCTCAGCATGGCAACGGTGTGTGGGCTCCTTCCATCAGATACAACGAGTATAATCACACCTATTATATATATTGGGGTGACCCTGACCTGGGTGTCTTCGTGGTGACAGCCAAAGACCCTGCCGGTGAATGGACCGAACCTAAGTGCGTCATACCGGGCAAGGGCATGATTGACACTACTCCGCTGTGGGATGAGGATGGCAAATGTTACCTCGTAAACGGCTGGGCAAACTCTCGTTGCCAGTTCAACTCTGTGCTGACTGTGCGTGAGATGAGCGCCGACGGCATGAAGCAGATTGGCGACCCTGTCATCGTGTTTGACGGCAACGGCACTAACGACCGCACTGCCGAGGGACCTAAGTTCTATAAGCGCGATGGTTGGTACTGGATTATGTGTCCGGCAGGTGGCGTACCAGTAGGTCATCAGCTTGCCATGCGTTCAAAGTCACCTTACGGTCCTTACGAAAGCAAGTCCGTATTGGCACAGGGCACTACCGACATCAACGGCCCTCACCAGGGTGGATGGATTCACCTGAAGAGCGGTGAAGACTGGTTCCTGCACTTCCAGGATAAGGAGGCTTATGGTCGCGTGGTATGGCTTGAGCCTGTGAAGTGGGTTGACAACTGGCCTACCATGGGCGAGAAGGTTGGTAAGGTCAAGGCCTACGGCAAGACCGAGAAGTACAGCGGACAACCTGTATTGACATATAAGAAGCCTAACGTAGGCAAGGAGTATCCTGTATGTAACCCTGTGGAGAGCGATGAGTTCAACACCTCGGTGCTCGGCAAACAGTGGCAGTGGCATGCAAACTACGACCAGACTTTCGGCATGCCGACACCTTACGGCTATTTCCGTGTGTTCTGCCATCGTCAGAGCCAGGATTACAAGAACCTTTGGGAGGCTGGCAACCTGCTGTTGCAGAAGACTCCTGCCGACAACTTCACTGCTACGGCAAAGCTCACTATGACAGCCAAGGACGAAGGCCAGTATGGCGGTATCATCTGCATGGGCATGGACTACTCTTCTATTGTGCTGCGTCGTGTCGGCAATGAGTTCCAGTTGCAGCAGATAACATGCAAGCAGGCAGACAAGGGTAAGGCAGAAGATATAAAGGTGCTTGCCACATTGAAGCCTACTGCTGCCGACAAGGTAAATTATCAGCCGTCACTCCACTGTGACCTCTATATGCAGATGCACGTGGAATATATCGGTGGCAAGACAAAGGCTGGCGATAACAAGCATGAGGCAAAGGTTACATTCGCATATTCCAAGGACGGCAAGAGGTTCACCCCCTGTGGCGAAGCATTTACCATGCGTCAGGGTAAGTGGATAGGTGCGAAGATAGGTATCTGTGCAGCAGAGCCTGCTGGCAAGAAGGTGCGTGGCTGGGTAGATGTGGACTGGTTCCGTATAACGAAGTAATTATAAAGATACTAACTATTATATTAATTATTTATTAAAACAACAATGAAAAAGATTTTAACATTCTTATTTCTGGCTGTGACAGCCATGACATTTGTATCATGTAATGATGATGAGATAGCCGCTACACTTGATGGCGTCTGGGAAGGCGAGGTGTCTGTCGGTCGTTAGAACTCATGCCAATATGTGAACATAGAGTTCTCAAGACAGGGGTATTCTGATGGCTATGGTATGGAGTATGACTACCAGGGCAACAGCGGGGCGTACATAGACTGTCCGTTTACGTTCAAGGTTACAAACGGCACTATCTTTATGGAGTATGATGATGGCTCGCGTGTTGCTATACGTAATTATTCATTGACTGACACCCATTTCTCTGGTGACTTCTATGAATGGGTAGGCAACTATAGTATTGGCAGCTATCTAGCACACTTTGATTTCTATAAGGTGACAAGCTGGCGTCACACCCGCTACAGTAGCTACCATTATGTGGGTAACCCCACAGACACACAGATAGAGAGAAATATTAACAAATAAAGAAAGGAAATAGACATTATGCAACACACAAATTACAAGACGCTGTCACTCACAAATCACAGCACATACATATTCAGCGCGATGTTCGTTATAGGCAATATCCTGCTGCCACAGTTATGCCATCTTGTACCACAAGGCGGCCTGATGCTCCTGCCTATATACTTTTTCACCCTTGTGGGTGCGTATTGCTACGGCATCAACTTAGGCTTGCTTACGGCTGTTCTGTCTCCTGTTGTCAACAGTATGCTTTTCGGTATGCCTCCGGCAGCCGCACTGCCGGCCATCCTGGTCAAGTCAGTATCATTGGCGGTAGTGGCAAGTTACGTGGCACA
>JAEEGH010017381.1_pt1 | contig 15346 bp, 14 predicted proteins | sample 9134181 | NCBI WGS metagenome assembly JAEEGH01 (sample SAMN16246544, study PRJNA631951) | gut metagenome | biome: gut microbiome; feature: rumen; material: DP-attached | host: Bos | place: Iran: Karaj | collected 2018-10 | reverse complement strand
TCGAGCTTTCCGAAGTTGAGATAGAGACACCTATCTGCAAAACAACGGTAAAGGAATTAAAGGGTAAGAAAATGGCTATCGTTCCCATTTTGAGAGCAGGTCTCGGAATGGTTGACGGAATGCTTGAACTCATCCCTGCAGCAAAGGTGGGACACATCGGACTTTACAGAGATCCCGAGACCCACGAGCCCGTTGAATATTACTGCAAGCTTCCCGCTGATTGCAGCGAGAGAGAGGTTTTTGTTGTTGATCCCATGCTTGCAACCGGCGGATCATCCGTAGCTGCAATTCAGATGCTTAAGGACAAGGGATGCAAGAAGATCCACTTCATGTGCATCATCGCAGCTCCCGAAGGCGTAAAGAGAATGGAAGAGGCTCATCCCGATGTTGACATGTACATCGGAGCTTTGGATGAGCACCTTAACGAGCATGCATATATCGTTCCCGGTCTCGGCGACGCCGGCGACAGGATCTTCGGTACAAAGTAAGGTTTTTTCAAGGGGGATAATATGAAGCGAAGAGACTATATATCATGGGATGAATATTTCATGGGAGTTTCCGTTCTTTCGGGTATGAGATCCAAAGACCCGAATACGCAGGTGGGGGCCTGCATCGTAAGCCCGGACAACAAGATCTTATCCATGGGCTACAACGGATTTCCGAAGAACTGTTCCGACGATGAGTTTCCCTGGGAGAGAGAGGGTGAGATGCTTGAAACCAAGTATCCCTTCGTAACTCACAGTGAATTGAATGCGATACTTAATTACAGAGGCGGAAGCCTTGAAGGGGCAAAGATCTATGTATCTTTGTTCCCCTGTAACGAGTGTGCAAAGGCCATTATCCAGTCGGGAATAAAGACCATCGTCTATGACAGCGACAAATACGCCGATACACCTTCCACAAAGGCATCCAAGATGATGCTTGACGCTGCGGGAGTAGAATACTATCAGTATGAACGTACCGGCAGAAAGATACAGATAGAACTCTGATAAGAGGACGGAACATTGTTTAAGAAATTAAGACGGGTACTGGCGCTGGTTGTGCTGATCTCCGTTGGAATGACGCAGACTCCATACATTGCGGAGGCTGCAAAGACCACCCAGGAGAAGATCGACGAGGCGGAAAAAGAAAAAGAGAAGCTGGAAGAGGAACTTGAAGAAGCGGACGATAAGCGTGACGATCTTAACCACAAGCAGAACGCTCTTCAGAAAGAACTCAAGGGACTTAATTCGGACCTCGAGACCATCAGCGAGCATCTTGAGGAACTTGAATCAAGAATAGCCGACAAGAACGACGAGATCACAAAAACCCAGGCAGAGCTTGAAGAAGCCAGAACAAAGGAAACAACTCAATACGAAGCGATGATGAAGCGCATCAAATTCATGTATGAGGAAAGTGAGGATCTTTATCTTGAAATCCTGTTTAAGGCAAAGAGCTTCGCAGAAATGCTTACATTAAGTAACTATGTTGATGCCATCGCCTCCTATGACAAGAAGAAGTTTGAAGAATATCAGCAGATCAGGATCGAAGTAGAGGATCTTGAGGCAAAGCTTCAGAGCGAAAAGGTGGATCTTGAAGTTCTTAAGAGAGAAGCTGAAGAAGAAAAAGCAAATGTTCTTGTGGTAATAAACGAAACTTCAAACAAGGTTAAAAAGTACGATGCCCTGATAGATGATGCGGAAGCCGAGTACCTTAAAAAGGAAAAGGAACTGGAGGAGCAGAACGCAACTCTTGAAAAGCTGCAGAAGCAGTTAGAGGAAGAAAAGCGTCTTTCCGCACTTTCCGCCAATTCCGTATGGAGAGACATCTCCGAAGTAACCTTTGATGAAGGCGACAGATATCTTCTTGCAAACCTTATCTACTGTGAAGCGGGAGGAGAACCCTACGAAGGACAGGTAGCGGTTGGAGCCGTTGTAATAAACAGGGTTTTGAGTCCTGTATATCCTTCAACGGTTTCGGGTGTTATTTATCAGAAGTCCCAGTTCTCGCCGGTAGGAAGCGGAAGGCTTGCATATGCATTGTCCGTTGATAAAGCAACCGCCAGCTGCTATAAGGCTGCTGATGTTGCAATGAGCGGCGGTACAAATGTAGGAAACTGCGTATATTTCAGAACCCCCATCCCGGGACTGACCGGCATACAGATAGGAAATCACATTTTCTACTAAAGGACATTCTGCAAGAAAAAATTCATTTGATCAAATTGTGCATAAAAAATGACGGAAATGTTTTCAGACCATGATCCGTCGCATACAGAAAAGGTATTGGTAAATGACACCGGAAGAAGTATTTAAAAACAGTATCGGAAACGGACTGATCAGAATGGTGTTTTCCAACCCGAAGGACAAGGACGCATTTTCGCAAAAAATGAAGGTGCGTCCGGTTGTTATCAGGGAGAAATTAATGTTCCAGATAACTGAGACCGTGGGTTCAAAGGAAAGCAATACGGTTAAAGAGATACATAAGAATCTGACGGAAAACGAAATGAGAAAGAAGGCATCGGAAGCTTTCCCTTCTTCTTTCCTGCAGGTTCTTGTTGAGACGGAAAAAGGCGGATTTACGCTGCTTGCAAACAAAAAGGGCACGGTTACCGTACGTAAGAATTCAAAAGTTACAAAACCATCAAAAGCTCCCTTAAGTCACAACCGTGAGAAGCAGTATCTCATACCGGAAGGTACATTCGTTCCCTTTATGGCTGACCTTGGTGTCATGACGAAGGAAGGGCAGATAGTTAAATCCAAATATGATAAATATCGCCAGATCAATCGCTATCTCGAGTTCATAAACGATATCTGTGATGAACTTCCCAAGGATCGTGAGATCACCATCATCGATTTCGGATGCGGCAAATCATATCTCACCTTTGCTCTTTACTATTACCTTGTCTGTCTTAACAAACGAAAGGCCCGCATTGTGGGACTTGATTTAAAAACAGATGTTATTCGCGAGTGTAACAAACTTAAGGATAAGTATGGATATGACGGTCTTGTTTTTATAGAAGGGGATGTAGAACACTACATTTCCGACAGACCGGTCGATATGGTCATTTCCCTTCATGCCTGCGATACCGCAACGGACTATGCCTTATATAAAGGAATATTCTGGAAGGCTTCCGTTATTATGGCGGTTCCCTGCTGTCAGCATGAGCTCAACAAAAAGATCGACTGCCCGGAACTTAAGGGAGTTTTGAACTACGGGATATTAAAGGACCGTGTCTGCGCCGCCTTTACCGATGCCATGAGGGCCAATCTTCTTAAGGAATGGGGATATGACACGCAGATCCTTGAATTCATAGATATGGAACATACTCCGAAGAATATCCTGATCCGTGCTGTCAGGAAGAAGGGCATTCGTCCCGCTTCGGATTCAAAAGCCTTTGATGAACTTGAAAAGATCACGGGTACGGAGCTTACCCTTAAAAAGCTCTTAAAGGATTTACGGGAAAAAGATGAAAAATGCGATCCTTAAGATCATCGTATCCTTAATGGTCTTTGCGGCTACGCTGGCCGTTTCGGGATATCTGATGAACCGCGGAAATGTGAATACTACCCGTGATATGGAGCTTCCCACTCTGCCTGTTGTATATATGAACGTCGGCGGCAACACAGTCAACGAGCTTTACGGATATACACAGGACATGGATGTGGCGCTTCTAAGGGACAGCATAACCCCTCTTGATGACAACAGAGGGGCTGTTTTTCGTGTCATAAAGTACGGTCGCGCCATCTACGGTGTAAACGTCAAGCTTCGTACGGTGGAGGGTGACCGTCTGATAGAGGACATAGACATAACGGACTATACCGAGGACGATTACGGTCTCACCGCTTCCGTGAATTTTAAAGGTCTTATCGATACATATAAAGAATATTGTATGGAGATATATCTTGATATAGGAACCGGCACAAAGGTCCTTTATCACACCCGTGTTGTTGATGCGCCTTTATACTGTGCCAGAGAGAAACTTGCATTTGTTCTTGATTTCCATAAAAAGCAGGGCTCGCTTGAGACCAACGGCGAACTCAGGGAATACATGGAATGTAATTACCAGGGCGACAATACGACACTTGCCTATGTAAACATCCACAGTTCCATGGAGCAGCTGGCCTTTGCGGGACTTAATGTTACCGAGGTGACCGAGCCTGTGGCTACATTTAAGGAGCTTGCAACGGAGACGGCGGTATTTACCGTAAACTATGTTGCTGCCGTAACAGAAGGCTCTTTTGAGAGGCGTTATTTTGTAGAGGAATATTACAGGATCAAATATACGACGGATGTGACTTATCTTCTTGATTATGAAAGAACGATGCATCAGATAACCAACGAGGACGAGCCGGAATTTACGTCAAAGACTCTGACCCTTGGAATAACGGATTACGATCTCGGACTTGTGGAAAGCGAAGACGGTAACATATTTGCTTTTGTTAATGAAGGAAAACTTTTTTCCTATAATCTTACGACAGGTGAATTTACCGGGCTGTTTTCTTTTTACGATTCCGACCATTTTGACGAAAGGTCAATACATCGCGACTACGATATCAAGGTGCTTCGGGTGGATGAGGCCGGAAATGCATGGTTTCTTGTATACGGATATATGAACCGGGGAACCTACGAAGGAAAGGTGGGCATCGCCCTCTATGAATACGACGGCGTTAACAAGGTCATTGATGAGCAGATGTTCATATCTTCCAACAAATCCTCGGAGATAGTGAGAAAGGATATAGAGGAGCTGGCATACCTTAATAAGAACGGTATCTTCTATTTCATGCTGGACCGTTCCATCTATTCCTATGATATCGAGGCGGGACAGATCGGCGAGATCGTTACGGATCTTGAAGAGAACATGTACGGTGTATCCGCGTCGGGCTCGGAGCTTGTATGGCAGATCGGCGAAGATGTAAATTCATCGGAAAGCCTTATGGTAATGAACTTAAATACGGGACAGATAACTCCCATAGAAGCCCCCGAAGGTGAATACATAAAGCCCCTGGCCTTCATAAACGAGGATTTTGTGTACGGCCTTTGCGTAAAGAAGGATGTGCTCATCGACAATGCGGGAAGGGTGACATTCCCCATGTACACCTTAAAGATCCGCAACCAGTACGGTGAAATGCTCAAAACCTACGAAGAGCCCGGAATATATGTCACAAAGGTTGAGATCCGGGGAAGCCTTCTTGCGATAACCAGGGTCACCAAACATGCGGGGGACATCCTCCAATATGATGCCTACGACAACGACTACATGACCAACAACCAGGAAAAAGAAAGCCTGCAGAACGTGGTTCAGACCGCTGTAGATGACAGATACGAAACCATAATAAGGATCAAGTTCAACTATGAAGCGGATGAAAAAACGGTGTATATAGATCCCAAGGAAGTGATCTATGAGGGAAACAAGGAACTTTACCTTGGGGGAACCTTCTCTCAGAAGAGCCACTATTATGTATATTTTAAAGGAAAGCTTCAGAGGATAAGTACCATCGAGGCCGATGCCATAAATTTCGCCAGCGAGAACTACGGAACCGTGCTTGACGATCAGGGCTATTACATATGGTACAGAGCCAATATGGCGGTGAGAAACCAGATAATGGACCTTTCCTTTGACAAGGCGGAAACAGAGGACCAATCCCTTTATTATTGTATAGACAAGGCACTTGAGTACGAAGGAGTGGTAAGAAATTCCAAATATCTTCTTGGTAAGGGCGAGACGGTGCTTTCCATATATGAAGAAGCCCTGGAGGATCATGAGATACTGGATCTTACCGGCGCGAAGATGGAGAATGTTCTTTACTATGTGAACAGGGACATTCCCGTGCTTGTTCTTTTCGGAAATGATGAGGCGAAGCTGCTGATAGGATTCAATTCCTTAAGCGTGGTTTTAATGGATCCGGAAAAGGGAACCTACAAGATGGGACGAAACGAAGCGGAGAAACTGTTTGAAGAAAACGGAAACCAGTTCATAACCTACGTTCCGAACTTTTAAGTTATAAACAATATATATCATATGCGATACCCGCAGGAGAGTGTATCTTCTGCGGGTATTTTATTTGCTGAAAAAGAGCGTGATAAGCACAGGTTATCGCGGACGATAAAAAACAGGGATTTTTCAGCAAAAGAATGCTGTGCTACGATAGCACCACGATAAAGAAAGCGAGGACGCAATCGATGGTAAAGGAATTAACTTATACCGAATACAAACAAAATCCCGGGGTTTCAGACGGTATAACGGTGATCGATTTTTACAGAAGCGATTGCGGACCCTGCAAGGCTGTCGCACCTGAGATCGAAAAGGTTTCGGAAGCCCGAAAGGACATAAAGGTCTTCTCGGTAAATGCCGAGGAGGAGCCGAAACTGGCAGAGGATTTCAGAGTCATGGCAACGCCCACGATACTGATCCTCAAGGACAAGGCGGTAAAAAAGAAATTCCTAGGTTTCAAATCCGCCGACTCCATAATTTCCATCGTAGAGACCATTGAAGGTTAAAGGAGAACAAAGATGCTTAAAATTGAAAATCTGTCCAAGAGTTTCGGCAACAACAAAGTCCTCGACAATGTAAGCCTTCAGATCAACGACGGCGAGATCGTTTCGATAATCGGTCCCAGCGGAACCGGAAAAACAACACTTTTAAGATGCGTGAACTATCTTGAAAGACCGGACGAGGGAAAGATAACCATCGACGATCATTCGGTGGATACGAAGAAGGCGACTTCAAAAGATATCCACGGCCTGTGTTTAAGAAGCGGAATGGTCTTTCAGTCCTATAACCTCTTTAACAACAAAACGGTTCTGGAAAACGTCATGGAAGCCCAGATCGTGGTGAAGAAAAGAAAGAAGAAAGAGGCAAAGGAAAGAGCTTTAAAAGAGCTTGAAAAGGTAGGAATGGTTGATTGGAAGGATCATTACCCCAGTCAGCTTTCCGGAGGACAGCAGCAGAGAGTGGCGCTGGCAAGAGCCATTGCAATGGATCCTTCCATTCTTCTTCTTGACGAACCCACAAGCGCCCTTGATCCGGAACTTACACAGGAGGTACTTCAGACCATAAGAAGTATCGCGGCTGACGGAATGACGATGTTCATTGTCACCCATGAGATCGAATTCGCAAAGAGCCTTTGCGACAGGATAATCTTCATGGATGAAGGACACATCATCGAACAGGGAACACCCAGAGAGATATTCAACGATCCCAAGGAAAAAAGAACACAGGAATTCATAAGTTTCCTCTTACCTCAGGATTATCAGACATTCTTATAAAACAAAACAATAAGAAAAGGAGATCATGAAAATGAAAAAGTTTATTGGAAAAGCAGGAGCACTTCTTCTTGCGTTAACACTTACGGCAGCAGGTTTTGCAGGATGCGGAAAGGCTGAAGCGGCAGGAACGGCGGGAGTTAAAAAGGTAACGGTTGCGGTTGCACCCGGATTCTTCCCCATCACCTATGCGGATGACAACGGCGAGGCACAGGGATACGACGTTGAAGTATTTAAGGCAGTTGACGAGCTTCTTGCAGATTACGAATTTGTATATGAGATAGCGGACAAAGAGACAATGAACGTTGGTGTACAGACAGGTACATACCAGGCGGGTATCAACTCCCTCTTCAAGACCGAAGCAAGACTGGAGACCTATTATATGCCCGAAAACAACATGGGTTACACACCTGTTGGTATCATTCAGAGAACCGATGAGAACTTAACGGGCCTTGCACAGGCTTACGATGAGGGCAAGCAGGTTTCTCCCACAAGCGCAGCCGGCGGTATCAGATTTGTTCTTCAGGACTGGAACGAAGCAAATCCCGACAAGCAGATCGAGTTCGAACTCAACACCGAATTCAGCTATGCAAACCTTTTCGCTTCCATACAGAGCGGTGAGTACGATTACGCGGTAGACCTTATCCCCGTATTCAACTTACAGAAGGCGGAAACCGTTGAAGGATTATATATTTCCGATCCCATCGACGTTGTTCCCACATTCCCCATCGTAAACAAGAATGAGACCGAACTGGGCGATGCCATCAACGAGGCATTAAAGACCTTAAAGGATAACGGAACACTTTCAAAGCTTTCCGTAGATGCATTCGGTTATGACGTATTCGATATTTCAAAATAAATAAACCGGAGTAAATGAAATGATAAAAGATACCTTTGATCTTGCATTCATAGCGGAAAAGATACCGGCCATACTCGGAGCACTGCCGGTGACCATACTGATAACCGTTCTTTCCCTTTTCTTCGGCTGGCTTACAGGACTTGTTTCAGCCTTCGGAAAGATCAAGGGACCGGCTGTGATAAAGGCAGTTCTTCGCATCCTTACGGATGTGATCAGAGGTATCCCTACGGTTGTTCTGCTCTATGTGGTGTATTTCGGATTGCCCGTTCTCTTTGACAGTCTCTTCGGAATAAGCATCCAGGGCTGGTCAAAAATAACCTTTGTTGTTATTGCACTGGCCATAGAGCTTGGAACATCCTCAAGCGAGATGTTCCGAAGTGCTTACAACTCACTGAAAAAAGGGCAGCTTGAAGCAGCAAAGGCCCTGGGATATACACAGATCCAGACCTTTGTGCACGTTATCTTCCCTCAGGGCGTGTTCGTAATACTTCCGAATCTGGGAAGTGCAGTACTTTCGATAGTTCAGGCAACGGCGCTGGTGTACACCCTCGGAGTATTCGACATACTCGGAAAGGCCAGACAGATCGACACCAACGTGGCTCACGTAAAGACCTTCGAAATGTATCTGGCGGCTGCGGCGATCTACTGGCTGCTGGCCATAGTGATCGGATGGATCTTCAAGCTTCTTGAAAAGTTCATGGGAAGAGGAAAGGCGGTGGTAGCGTGAATTTCAGTTGGAAATTTGTATCGGAGACGATCTGGTATGTTTTAAAAGCAGTTCCGCTCACCCTGCTCCTTACTTTTCTTCCGGTAATAGCGGGCCTGGTGCTTGGATTCTTCCTGGCACTTGCGAAAATAAAGAAGATCCCGGTCTTAAACATCTTCATCACGGCTTACAACTCATTCTTCAGAAGTATTCCTTTGGTAGTGTTGTTTTTCCTTGCATACTACGGAATACCGAAGCTCAAAAACTACATATTCCACGACGGAATGAGAGTTGTGAGCATAAAGGATCTTAACAACAACGCGGTGGCCATAGTCACGCTGATCCTTTACTCTTCATCCTTTCTCTGCGAGATAGTAAGAGGCGCGTTAAGCTCCGTTGACATGAAGCAGAAGGAAGCGGCGAAGGCACTGGGAATGACGGAATTCCAGACTTATATCCGGATCATAATTCCCCAGGCGATGACAGTTGCGCTGCCAAACTATTTTAACTTTGTTCTTGCTCTTTTAAAGGGCACATCGGTGGTATTCACCATTTCGGTTGTGGACATGATGTCCGCAGCGAAGCTTCAGGCGGAATACGGATACAGATACGTTGAAGCCTATGTGCTCGTAGGAGCCATGTACATCATATTCAGTATTATATTTTCACAGATATTCCTGTTCCTTGAAAGATCCGCAAAGCGGAGAATGGGACAGGCGGCATAAAAAGAAAAGGAGATCAAAACAATGGAAAGAAAAAAGCTTATTTCAAGAATCGACAGAAACAATACAACACCCGAGCAGCAGGCTGCCATCGATCATCATCTTGCTCAGGGCTACAGGATCACAAACATGAAGGAAACTTTATTAAACAGCGTTGTATCCTTTGTATCCCTTGAAGAGAGCTCCTATGCGGTAGGCAAGGTTTTAAGAGAGAAGATCGGCAAAAGAGCGGACATCCTCTTTGGCTATGCGGTATCTTCAGGTAACGAGTGCCCTATCTGCGGTAACTACTTTAAATGGGTTTTAGAGGACCAGCTTGGCATCACCGATTTCGATCATTTTGAGTTTACCGATGAAGAGATCGAGCTTCTTGACTTTGCTGCAGCACTTGTTAAGGATCCCAACCACGTTCCCGATGAAGTTTACGAGCCCCTTCAGGCACGTTATGACAATGAGACATTAGTTTTACTGGTTACCAGCGCAGTTTTAACACTTGCAAACAACTATTGGAACAATATCGTAGGTACAGCCATCGATGATTATCTCTATGAAGGCAACTACGTTGACAGAAAGCTTGATATCAAGAAAGCAGTAGAAGAAAGCAGAAAATAAGGAGTGAGGAATGGACTACGCAACAGATACCCGATGTATACACGGAAACGGACATAAATTTGAAGATGGTAACAATGCCATAAGTTTTCCCATATATCAGACGGCTTCTTTTTCCCATCTGACACCGGGACATAACTTAAACGGCTTTGATTATACCAGGGAATCGAATCCCACAAGGGCATATCTTGAGGAAACGGTAAGCTCCCTTGAATATGCTTATGACACCGTCGCTTTTGCATCGGGAATGGCTGCTATAGCCACGGTTTTCGAACTCTTTAAGCCCGGAGATCACATCATCGTCGGAGAGGATCTCTACGGAGGCGTGGTAAGGCTTATCACGCAGATCTGTAAAAAGAACGGATATGAAACGGAATATGTGGATACTTCGGATATAAATGCTCTTAAGAAGGCTCTCAGGGCCGATACAAAGGCGGTTTATTTCGAGACACCCACAAATCCCATGATGCATATCACGGACATAAAGGCGGTTGCTGCGATCGCACACGAAAAAGGGGCGCGGGTGATCGTTGACAACACCTTCATGACTCCCTGTTTTCAGAATCCTTTGAAGGAAGGGGCGGACATTGTTGTTCATTCCGGAACAAAGTACTTAAGCGGTCATAACGATACCATCTGCGGTTTTGTGTGCAGTGCGGAAAAAGAAACTGCGGACCGGATAAGGCTTTTGTCAAAAACAACGGGAGCGACGCTGGGACCTTTTGAAGCCTGGCTTTGCATGAGGGGACTCAAGACTCTGTCCTTAAGGATGGAAAGGCATAAGAGCAATGCGGAGGCAGTGAAAGAGTATCTTGCCGGGAAAAAAGGCGTAAGCCGGGTTTATTATGCCGGAAGCGGAATGATATCCTTTACCGTGGAATCACCCGAACTGGCGGTTTCGATACTTAAGAACGTTAAGCTCATTACTTTTGCGGAAAGCCTCGGAGGAACGGAAAGCCTTATAACATATCCCTGTGTACAGACACATCCCGATGTTCCGAAGGAACAGAGAGAAAGGCTGGGAATAACCGACAGTCTTCTCAGACTGTCGGTGGGGATAGAAAATCCAGCGGACATAATCGCCGATCTTGATTCGGCTTTCGCTGCGGCAGCAAAAGAAACAGGGGAAGATTTGGAGTGACGGAAATGGCTGAGAGAAATCTTGACTTCGATGCGATCATCGACAGAAGAAACACGAAATGTCTTAAATATGATTTTACCGAGATAAGAGGTCACAGAAAGGATCTTCTTCCTCTCTGGGTGGCTGACATGGATTTTAAGACATCGTCATATGTGGAAGATGCATTGGTATCGGTGGCACACCATAACATCTACGGTTACAGCAACACAAGGGCCGGAGACGGATTTTTCGAAGCAGTGAGCGGATGGATGGAGAGACATCACAACTGGAAGGTCCTTCCCGAGTGGCATGTAAAGACTCCCGGTGTCTGTTTTGCCATAGGAGCTGCCATAAGGGCATTTTCAAAACCGGGGGAAGGCGTGATAATCCAGCAGCCGGTATACTATCCCTTTTACAACATCATTGAAGATAACAAGAGAAGGGTGGTCATCTCGGAACTGCTTCATAATGAAGACGGAAGTTACGAAATGGATTTTGAGGATTTTGAAAAGAAGATAGAAGAGGGGAATGTTAAGCTCTTTATCCTCTGCAATCCTCACAACCCCGTGGGAAGAGTATGGACAAAGGAAGAACTTTTAAGGATCGGAAAGATCTGCAGAGAGCACAATGTCATTGTTTTCAGCGATGAGATCCATTTTGACTTTATCTGGGAGGCAGAGCACCATATTTTTCAGGAACTGGATCCTTCTTTTAAGGATATCACCGTGACTGCCACATCCCCCAGCAAGACCTTTAACATTGCGGGACTTCAGCAGTCAAATATCTTCATACCAAACAGAGTGCTGTACAGGGCTTTTCGTTCGGCGATAGCTGAGACGGGATATGATGAGCCCAATATCTTCGGAATAGAAGCGTCACAGGCTGCATATACTCACGGTGATGAGTGGTATGCGGGCATGAAGCGTTATGTTGAAGCGAACATAGACTTTGCCTGTGATTATGTAAAAAGCGAACTTCCCGGAGTGAAGCTCAATAAGCCCGAGGGAACATATCTTATCTGGCTTGATTTTAACGACAGAGGATTATCGGCAAGCGAGCTTGACGATATCATCATAAACAAAGCAAGGCTTTACCTTGACAGCGGAAAGATCTTCGGAAAGACGGGAGAAGGCTTTCAGCGTATCAATACGGCCTGCCCGAGAAGTATTCTTGAAGATGCGCTTGAGCGTATCAAATATGCGTTGAACTGAAAAATACCCTGTTTCCCGATCGGGAAACAGGGTATCTGTATTTATCAGTCGTTATCGAGTTCACCCATTTTGTAACGGTTTACGATACGCTGGATCCTGTCGACGGGATCGAGAAGATCGCTGATGGAGGTATCGTGGTTAAGGGTGTCGATGATGTATGCGATGTATTTGCTCATGTCGCAGTTAATGTACCATTCTCTTGAAAGAAGCTCGGGAGACTGGTAAACAAGGTCGGTGGTAAGGACTCTGGTGATGAGACCTTCTTCATATGCCTTGTCGAAACGGTCAAGACCGTTTGTGAAAAGACCGAAGGTTGCACATACGAAAATGCGGTTGGCCTTTCTTGATTTAAGGTTTGCTGCAACCTCGAGAACGCTTTCACCGGAGGAGATCATATCGTCCATGATGATCACATCCTTGCCCTCAACGCTGGAGCCTAAGAACTCGTGAGCGACGATGGGGTTACGGCCGTTAACGACTCTGGTATAGTCACGTCTCTTATAGAACATACCCATATCTATACCAAGCACGTTTGCAAGGTAGATGGCACGTCCCATACCGCCTTCATCGGGGCTGATGATCATCATGTGATCGGAGTCAATGGTAAGGCCCTTTACATGCTTTAACAGGCCCTTGATAAACTGATATGCAGGCTGTACGGTCTCAAAGCCGTGCAGAGGGATAGCATTCTGTACTCTGGGATCGTGGGCATCAAAGGTAATGATGTTGTCCACACCCATATCCACCAGTTCCTGCAGTGCGATGGCGCAGTCCAGGGATTCTCTGGAGGTTCTCTTGTGCTGTCTGCTCTCATACAGGAAAGGCATGATCACAGTGATACGGCGGGCTTTACCGCCTACGGCCGCGATGATCCTCTTTAAGTTCTGGAAGTGATCATCGGGAGACATATGGTTTTCTTTGCCACAAAGAGAATAGGTCATGCTGTAGTTACACACATCCACCAGCAGGTAAAGGTCCAAGCCTCTGACGGAGTCCATGATCACTCCCTTTCCTTCACCGGAACCAAATCTGGGAAGTTTTGCGCTCAGCAGATAGGAATCACGCTGATAACCGGAAAATGCGAGGCTGCCTTTGTGCTCGTTCTCTCTTTCCGCTCTCCATTTGACCAGATAATAGTCCACTCTGTTCCCGGTCTCCTGGCAGCCGTCCAAGGCAATGATACCAAGGGATCCAACGGGAATGGTTTCCAGATTTCTCTTTTCTTCTCTCTTCGGCATTTTATTCTCCTGTCAAAATCCATTGAAGCAACTACTATACCCGGAGGGACATTGTAGCATACTTTTTTGTCCTGTTCCACACACGATTCAGAATTTTTTTAATGTCCTGATATCGGGTCCGGACATGACGCATATGTCATAATTGCTGATAAATCTGGATGCGGTACGATGGGAATACCTGTCCGCAAGATCACCCATTCCAAGGTTGGTGGAGATCAGCGTGGACTTCTCTCTCATGTGTCTTTCATTCAATAACGAAAACAGACTGCTGCCCACAAAGGAGTTGGTCAGTTCCGTTCCAAGATCGTCAATGATCAGCAGGTCGCATTCGTTTAAGTCCGATACCGTCCGGCTGTCTTTGCTGTTAAAGGTGACATCCGCCAGAACCTCAAACAGATGGGGTGCACTGAAGTAGATCACGGAATGGAAACTATCGATGAGTTCTTTGGCGATGCAGTTTGTCAGGAATGTCTTTCCGCAGCCCACGGTACCGATGAACATCAGGTTCTGGTACCTTTTATCAAACTGCTCCACAAAAGCCCGGCTGACAGCCACGGTCTTTTTGTACGCTTCCAGTTGATCTCCCTCAAAGAATTCATAAGAAAGGGTCTCGAAATTTTCCTTTTTCAAAAGGGTCTGGATCTTCGACTGGCTGTAAAGGATATTTAATTCCTTTTCCTTTAAGCATCTGCATTTTTCCCGGTTATCGATATAGCCCGTATCTTTGCAAAGGGGACACCGGTATTTCATCTCCAGATAGTCTTCCGAAAGGCCTGCGGACAGGAGGAGGGCCTTTTTATCCTTTGCGACCCCTGCGATCTCCTCATCCATTTTTTCCTTTGCCCCGGGCTCGCCGCTGAAGAGACGCTCCGCGTAGCTGACGGCGATCATGCCCGCTTTGTGGTCCAGTTCCCGATAGCCGGTAACATGGTCGTAAACGTATTCCCGTCTCCGGTCCAGAGCATCCCGCTCTTCCCGTCTGACGTCATCGTATTCTCTCAGGATCTGATCGATCTGTACGTTACTTAAAGCCATCAGTTCACCTTGATCTTTTCAAGCAGCTCACCGTAATTTACGTTTCCTTTCGTAAAACGGTTGAACTGGTTATTCGCCTGAGAAGATCTGACCTCCTTCTTTGGTGCGCTTTCCGCAGCAGGACCTGCTGTGTATCTGGAATTATCCAGTGCTTTCACATCGTTCAGGGTCTTGATCCCCTGTTCTTTCCAATTTCTGAGGATACTGTCCGCATATTCAAAGCGGCGTTTTTCCGTGTTCATGACAGTTCTGTCACAAGCTTCCAGGATCACATTCAGGGGCATTGCCATATCCTTGACCCAGCTGTCGATAAAGGACAGTTCCTTGGGGGCCGGATCCGTGTTCTTTCCCAGCTGCTTCATAATGGAATAAACGCTCTTGTTGTACTTTCTTGTTGCGGCTGCTGCCTGCTTCGGCGTGGCGATGCCCTGTTCCTTCCAGCTTCTTGCGATCTCTTCCATGTAACGGAAGCTCTTGTGACCGCCTTCCACGCTGTACTGCACCAGATAATCGATGAGGTCCTGGGTCATCTCCAGCTCATCGGACATATAATAGAGGGAACGCATTTCCGTGGGGCTTAAAGGCTTGCCCAGATACTGTTCCA
>JAEEGH010017379.1_pt1 | contig 15347 bp, 13 predicted proteins | sample 9134181 | NCBI WGS metagenome assembly JAEEGH01 (sample SAMN16246544, study PRJNA631951) | gut metagenome | biome: gut microbiome; feature: rumen; material: DP-attached | host: Bos | place: Iran: Karaj | collected 2018-10 | reverse complement strand
TTCCGTGAGAACAATTTCGGAGTATATGGCAATATCGTCTATCGCCACAACAACGGTATGGTGGCCAAAAAGGACAAGGAGGCCGCAGCTACGAGCTTCTTCCGCGCACTTGAGAAAATTCCTTCCTTGGTGGAAAAGTACCAGAAGGATGTGGACTGGTATCAGAACAAGATAGAACAGCTTACCCCGACGGTCAACAAGGAATGGCGCAAGGAACCGGAACTCCGGGAGTTGAAGAACGAACTCGCCGCCCTTGACCGCAAGATCCAGATGGAACTCGCACCGAAGGAAGAGAAGCCTGAGACACCTGAGGAAAAGAAGGAACGTGAGGATGGCAATAAGGTCTCCTTGCATCCGTCACACGACAATGATGACGAACCGAAGAAAGTCAAAGGTGTGAAAATATGACCTCATCATTATCATTATACCCCAAAACAGGCTAACCCAGCCTTGTTTTGGGGTAAATTATTGCATAAAAATGCTATTTTGTACGCACACAGTATGAGATAATTGCTCAGAATTTACTATCTTTGCCCCCCGATTTCCGCAAACGGCGGACTAAAAGTAAGAATAAGGAACTGTTTTCAGGGCAACAAGCCCCGTATTTATTTTTTTGAGAAGAATGACAAGAACAAAGTTTGACCTTCTGGCGACGAATGTCATCAATGTGATATTATTTGTAATCATCTTCTGTTTCGGATTCATCCGCTGGCAGAAGCTGGAAGAAGTAGTAGCAGAGTCGAATAACAGTCAGGAACGGTTCAGGAACATCCACAGTGCACTGATAAACACGGTGGAGCTGACCAACCTCGGCGAACAGGTGTACGGATGGACGGACGAAGATGTCAGCCAGTATAAGGTGAAGCTGGCAGAGGCTGGCGCGATACTCGATAAGTTGGGAGGTTTCTATCCCACGGCAAAGACAGACTCGATGAAGACGGTCATCAACGAGAAGGGAAGACTTTTGCTGCGCATCCATGAGACAACTGTGAAAAGGAGTGAGAACGAAAACAGGCTGACGAAGGACAGGCGCGTCACCGTGAAGGACTCGGTGACTACGATCATGCACCGCACGGGGCATATCTTCAGGAGCAGCAGCGAGGAAGTGACGTCAAAGACCAAGGACAGGACGGTGCTCGTACCCTCGGTCAATCAGGCCGTGATGACGGAACAGGCGCTTTACGGCATGGAGCTTTGCGCGCTCAACGACAGCCTTGCCAAGGTCAACCGATGGCTGGACGCGAATATGAGGCAGATTCTGAATGCTGACGTCAAGACCGCCGAGCGGGAGCAGGAACAGCTGCAGGCCAAGGCCAGCTGTATCGGTCACACCACGTTTATGTGGGGAATGATACTGTTACTGATTGCTTTCTTCCTGAACGTCGGCAATTCGTACCGTCGTGCAAGGACAATGAAGAAACTGGAAAAGGAATGGAAGAAAAATAAGGGACTGGTAGAGAATCGCCGGAATATGATGTACTCCATCGTCCATGACCTTCGAACTCCATTGGGCATCATCATTGGCTATAATGACATGGAGAAACGTGCTCCGCAGAAGAACGACAAGTATATCGGTGAGATTTCAAGGGCAACGGCTCAGTTGAAAAGCATGATAGACCATCTGCTGGACTACTTCCGTCTGGAAAGCGACAGGATTGAACTGGAATGCAGGAACTTCAACCTGATGGACTTGCAGCATGAGTTGATAAATGCCTTCAAGATGAGGGCCGAGGACAAACGGATAGACTTCGTTACTCCTGATCTGCAAGACAAGATGCTGTATGGCGACTCCGAGAAAATCCGCCACATCGTCACCAATCTGCTTGACAACGCCTTCAAGTTCACGAGGGAGGGGAAGGTATGCTTCAGTATGATGTATGTCAATGACGGCAACCTGCTCATTAAGGTGAAGGACACGGGTATTGGCATCAAGCCGAAAGACCAGGAGAAAATATACGAGGCTTTCACGAAGATGCCCAACGCCGAGGCAAAAGGCCTGGACGGGCTTGGCATTGGCTTGTCGATAGTGAAACTGCTTGTGGACTTGATGAAAGGCAAGATCACATTCAGTTCTCAGGAAAAGGGATCCTATTTTGAGGTAGTAATTCCTATTTCGGAGGCTGTCACAGAAGAAGCTCCACAAACAACCGAGACCAAAAAGGCTGTTGAGAAAGAAAAATGTATCTTGGTGATAGACGACAATGACCATTGGCTGGAAATGACGAAGACCATGCTGGAGGACAACGGCATTGCCTGTGATACCTGCAACGACTCGGCTCAGGTGTTCACGATGATGAGGAATAAGGAGTATTCACTGGTCATCACGGACATGAAGATGCCTAGTCTGAACGGACTGGAACTGCTGAGACTGATGAGGAAATCGAGAGTCGGCAACAGTCAGAGTGTGCCAGTGGTCGTTTCCACGTCATCAGGAGAAGAGACAAGGGAGGAACTGATTGCCGAGGGGTTCGATGAATGTCTGTTCAAGGACTTCAATACCGAGGAACTGGTGAAGTTGGTGAACAGGTGGATTCAGGAGAACACGGGAACCGTCAGCCCGGACTATACCAGACTGAGGAAAACGACTGCCGACAGTCTGATTGAGGACACGGAGGAATCGATGGCCAATATCCATAAGTTTGCCCGGGAGCGTGATCTGGAGAAAGTCGGCTGGTGGGCGCATCATCTGCGGGGCAGTTGGGTGCTCTATCGTGTCGGGGTGTTGCTCGATCCGATTGTGGAACTGGCCATTAAGAAGGACAACAGCAACTGGCAGCGCATAGACGAATGTATCAGCGAGGCAGACAAGATGGCCGAAATGCTTATAACCAAGGCAAGGGAACTAAAGGCAGAGTAGAAGGATGAGCAAGGTTATTGTTGTGGATGATAACCGGAACTACCTCGAAACCGTATGCCAGGAGTTACAGGGAATGGGCATTGAGACCATAGCCTGTGAGAACGGCAGTAAGGCACGATGGCAGATAAGGCGGGCCGGCAGATACGATGTCCTGCTGGTTGACCTCCTTCTTGGTGATGACAGCGGAACGGAAATCCTGCGATGGATGAGGAACGAGGGCTATCCCCAGCCGTTCTACCTGATGACGGGTGTTCCAAGCATTGAAAACGCCATTGAGACAATGAATCTCGGAGCAGCCCACTATATCAGGAAAGAGGATATAGAAGAACTGTTCTATGCGAAGGTGAAGGACATCATTGAAGAGCAGAATCTCAGGGAGAAGCGGAACGAGCGGTTTGTATTCCGAAGAGAGAGTGATGCCTTCAAAAGGCTATATGAGGAAATCAAGGCTTACGCCAAAGCTGACATCCGCGTTGTTATTACTGGTGAGAGGGGTACGGGACGAAGCCATTTGGCAGAGGACTGGATTACGTTTGCCGGATTGAGGTTTGCGCCATACGCTGAGATCCATTGTGGTTCTGTTCACTCTACAAGCATGGCAGCTGAAGAGTTGTTCGGACATCAGAAAGGGGCTTTTTCGAGTGCCGTAAGGTCAACGGACGGTAAACTGGAGATGGCCAATGGAGGTGTCCTTTTCCTGGAGAATGTGGACATGATGCCGATAGAGGTACAGGAGTTGCTGATTCCCGTACTGAAGAGTGGAAGGTATTGCCGTATCGGTTCCAGCCGTGAGCGCCATGTGTCATTCAAATTAGTTACGACCTCTTCCGAGTCGCTTGATGATGCCCTGATCAGCGGAAAGATGCTTCAAGAATTCTATGATTGCTGTTGCGAGTGTACCGTGGAAGTTCCACCTCTGAGAAGTACCGTCGATGATATAGTGCCGTTGGCAAAGTTCTTCGCCGGACAGTTCGGCTCAGGGGAATACAAGTTATCGAAGGAAGCGAAAGACTTGATGAGGGGCTACAGTTGGCCCGGCAATGTGCGGGAGTTGAGGAAAGTGGTGAAGGTGGCTGTTGCCAAATGCCAGGACGGGGTGATTCTTCCCGAACACCTGACGATAAGACCGGATTCAAACCTGTCGGGAGGCACTGCATCCAGACTCCTTCGTGACCCGTTGACAGAAAAGACAAAGATTGAGGATGCCCTGAAGGCCACGGGAAACAATAAATCGCATGCCGCAGAGATTCTTGGAATTGACAGAAAGACCCTGAACAGAAAGATTAAGCAGTACGGGATAGTCTGCTGATTGCCGTTTTGGTTCGGAAAGTGGGGCATGAATACCCAAAGTGGGGAATTATGCCCCACTTTTTTCCTGTCGTTTTGCGCCTGTTTTTCTTTAACATCTTTTGATTACTTTCTTTTTCAGCCTGTTATGGGAAATCTGCCTGAAAGTATGTTCTTTTTGCTTGCACCCTTGCTTATGTTACAAGTGCGATCGCAAACAAACGCATTAGTAACAAGTAAAAGGACAAAGAAATGACATACAGCATATTGACGGACACGGACTTCTTCCGTGACTTGGAAAGCGGCAATGCTGACAACATCCGCGCAGACTACGACAGTTTCATCGGTCTGGTGGTGGAACAGTGCGAGAAAGCGGTCAGCAAAGTGGAACTGAGCATCATGCTCACCTATACGGAGGTGGAATTGATGCCTTATCTGGGGCAACAGAAGTACGCAGACAAGGCTTCGGAGTTCCTGAAACAGATTCAGCAGATGGCCGACGAACTGGTAAAAGCCAAGGGCAATATCGACTCTGGACTGAAATGGACGGGCAAGGTTATCGACCTGGTGGAACTGGTCTATGCCTTCAACGAAGTGGGGTGCATCAACGACGGTGAAATCAAAAAGCAGGACTTGTTTAATGCTGTTTTCAAGATTTTCGGCATGAAGCCTGTTGATTACTTCCGCAAGTACGTTGACATCAAGGGCCGCTATGAGTACAGTAGTGCCACTTTCTTCCTCGATGACATGAGCGAGAAACTGAAACTACGCATCAAGGAGGACAGAAGGAAGTCGAGGGAACGCGAACAGAACAGATAATTTCTTCTTTTATTCATAATACATGGTTCGGGTGTGATACGTGATGTACCGCACCCGATTTTTGATATTAGAAAGGCAGTGGATCTTCTCCATCATAATCCGTATTGTCGTAGTCTATTTCTGATATTTGATAGTGGTTATGGGGTGGTTGTTCTCTCTGCATCCTTGCCCATTCCTGATTCTGTTCCATAGTCTGCCGCATCTGCTCTATGGTCGGGTCTGAGGGTAACTTGTATTTTTCGTCCAAAGCCTGAAAGGCATAGAGATTGGCTATCTCTACTCGGCGACGGTCGTATTCGTAGTCGTGGAAGAAATCATTTCGGTCGATGGATTTGAATTCGGGACTGTCGTTGATGGCATCCTCAACCTGTTCGTTCCACTGCTCAAACTGTTGCACAACATTGTCTTTCTCCAACTTCAGCAGATAGTAGATGGCAAGATTGACTTCACGGAAGTTGGCTGGCGTAATCACATTGTCGTAACGACCTTCACCGACACGCTCAAGTCTCGACATGAAGGTATCTGCAAAGCAGCAGTCATGAATAATGCCGAACAGAGTGTCGCTTGCATCGTCGTCGGAGATAGTGCGGCCTGTATGCCACAGCATGGCCAGATAATCCTTCTTCGAAAGTTTGGAACGGTCGATGGCGTAATCCTTGTCCTTGGCTAGTCGCAGACAGATGAAGTAATAGTCACGCTCATCTGTGAATTCTTCGATGTGCTCTTTGATGTAGTTCAGGGGAAAGTAGCGGATGACCGACCACGAGCACTTGTATTCGTGGTAAGTTTCCCATAGTTCCTTGACCTTCGGCAGAAACGACTCATCCCAGTTGTCAAGCATCTTGGAGTATGCCCATTCACGGTCAGAGATTCCCGAATCCAGGAATGCGATAAGGATTTTCTTCTGATCTTTCCAGTCGAGATGGTCGAAGCGCCACTTGATTTCCTCCCTTGATACAGACACCTTGCCGCTCTTCTTGTTCACATAGTTCCTGATTAGTGTCGCGATGGGAGTGTTCCTTTTGGGTTTCTGAAATTTCATTGCCATACATTTTATGTCCTATATGGAATAAAGAGCAGACAATTCAGGACTTTCAATCAGTGTCAGGCACAAAATTTCGAATAAAATCAAAGGGTGGCTGTATCAAGTTTATATCGCAGCATGGTAGTTCTTCCTTAATATACGCTCTATGTCACTCTCTCGGTAAAGGCATTTGCCCTTCAGTTCGATATACGGCAGCAATTTCTCCTTGCGGTATATCTGGAGCGTCTTGCGGGAGGCATGCAGAAAGTCGCACAGTTCCTTGTCTGTCAACAGACGTTCGCCGTCAAGCGTCGGGCGATAGGTTCCTGTCATCTTTGCAGCCTTGATGTTGGCCTTGTGCATCATGTTCAGTACGTCGGCAATCTGCTGGTCGTTGGTGGTGATGATATTCTGTTCTTCCATTGTCTCAGTTGTTGAAATAGGTGGATAACTGTTTCTTAACCAGTTCTACTTCGTCGGGACGATACATGAACTTATGGCCAATCTGGGCATAGCCAATCTTGTGGAGTGAGCGGAGGGTCTGTAGTGTACGTTCGCTGATGTGCAGCAGTTCACACACCTCTTCGCCATTCAACCACTTCGACAGCCGTCTGTCCTTGCTCTTCCGGTCGAGCAGTTCAACACGGGAAGCCAGTTGGCGCATCTCTGACAGAAGCCGCTCGTAAGTTTCTTTCTCTATTACTACGATTTCCATATTATTCTCATTTTGACAGCACAAAGGTAGAACGCTCTGCCCGGACTGCCCAAGGAAAACGACTGATGGCGCAGGATGGCTTAGAGTTTCCAAGCCACCTGCGCCACCAGACACGTATCTACACGGTCAGAAGTACACTATCATAGCCCGTTCCTTACGGCGGGTTACGCGGTCACAGATCCAATGGCGGAACTCAACCGACAGACCGTTGTGAATGTAGTAGGCGATGGCAATGATGCACTCCAGGTTATACAGTTCGTCCTTATAGCCGTTCTCCAACAGGTCGTACTTGCTGATCATGTCCAGATTGACCGCCAATCCCTTTCGCATCCTGTTAACGATGCCGCGAACTTTCATAATCGTTACGTCAAACAACCCCGCAATCTCACCAGCCGTCATCCAAACATCATAGCCCGTCAGTTCGAATCGCTCATGCTCGAATACTATCAGGTCTCTTTTCATCATAATCCTGTCCTCCACATTATTTATATATATGCTTGCAACTCTTGAACTCAGAAATGCTCTTTAGTTTCTTCGACAACTTATCCATCTCACAGCCCAGCTTCTCCTTGGTGATCTTGGCATAAATCTGAGTGCTTTCGATGTTCTTGTGGCCCAATACCGACGACACCACTTCAATAGGCATTCCGTTCGACAAGCAAACAACTGTTGCCATCGAGTGGCGAGCCTGGTGCCAGGTCAAATGCTTGTCAATCCCGCACAGTTTGGCAACAGTACGAATGATGCTACAGCAGGAATAGAAGGCTGGAACCTTGAACACATGTCCATCGTCACACAGGCCATCATACTTCTCAATAATCTTCAAAGGAACCTCCAACAGTTTTACATCTGCCTCCACTCCCGTCTTCTGACGGCGATAGTGTATCCATTTGCTCCCGTCGACAGGATTCACAATGATGTTGTCGTTCGTCAGATTCTTTAAATCAATGTACGAGATTCCTGTGAAGCAACAGAAAATGAACAAGTCGCGGACAAATGTACGCTTGGCATTCAGTTTAGGATAGTCCATCATCATCTGCATCTCCTCTTTTGTCACAAAGCCCTTGTCCGGCTCTTCCTCATGTATCTGATAATCCGAAAACGGATAACGGACTATCCACCCGTTTTCCTGTGCACGATGAAGAAGCATCATGACTGGCTTGACATAACGGCAGACAGAATTGTGCTTGAGCATCTTATCGACGCTCAGAAAGATTTCAAAGTCAGATATAAACGAAGGCTTTATTTCCTTCAAAGATAGGTCACTCAAATGGAAACGCATCTGCAAAAACTCTCCCAAGTGCTTATAAACTGCCTTGTATTTTCGCAGCGTCGTTGGTGACTTCAGACCGCCCGAAACCTGTTTCTCGTAGTCCTCAATGAACTGTTCGAAGACTGTCATAATAGAATTGAAGCGGAACTCCAGACCCTGATAGGCATTACGCAGTTTCTCTGCAGTCACATAGCCGTCACGACGCATAATCTCGTCGTAGTAGTCGTTGACCTTGCCGCGAATGGCATCAAGTTGCGTGTTCACGTTGCGGGCCGACAGACTCTTGCCGATGGCATGACCACCTTTCACTTCCCAGATGTCGGGCTTGCAATAGACCTTGCAACTGAAATGCGACTTGGCACCATCGATTGTGATACGACCGAAGATTGGATAGGTTCCATCCTTTCTTGCTTTCTCTTTCTTCATGTAGAAGATGATACTGTAAGTTGACTTCATACTTTACTAATTTTACTTGTTCGACTTTCTTTTCGGGCTGCAAAATTAGTCTGTCTAAATCAATAATTCACTACGCAAATCTGGGTAGAACGAGGAATCGTCAATCTCCAAATCTTAAACTTCCTTAAACGATTGCCACTCAGTACGTTGGAGTGCCAAAAGTTACCACTATTTCCCAGAATAACCCACAGATGCGTAATCCCTAAAAGTGGTAACGAATTAGTAACTCTCCGTTGTCCTAAACTGGCTTTTTTGAGTCTTCCATTGTCTTTTCACAAAGACCGTGAGGTTTCGCCAAACCGCCTGAAACTCAAAGTCTAACCCTCATTTTACCACTCTTTGCGATTTTTATGCTGTTTCACCTTGGGAAACACTGTGTTTCCTCAATGGTTCCTGAGTTAAAGTGCCACATTTCTGCGATAAAGTGCCACATTTCTGCAATAACCAAGTGCATGCCTGAGACAGTTTCAAAATTGGCACAATCACAGCAAAATGTGCAAAACGATGTGTAGCGGGCCTTTGGAATGTAGTCTCTATACATAGTCTAACAGCCTATGGATAAACAGGTTAGAAAGAAAATGTAGGAATGTATAGTGTTTTCGAACTTTTCTGTGAGTGCAGGTTCTGCTGGATTTGCAATCCAGCAGCCATGAGTATGAGGACTTGCAGTGCGATTCGCGCATTACAAATACGTATATTCAACAGCGTCGGATTACAAATCCGACGCAACGGTTTTTCCGCTCACAAAAAAAGATTTATATTCGATTTTATGTAGATTTATGTTCCTTTTCCTTGTGCTGATTTATGTCCCTTTTCCAACTTTTTCGTCAATTCCTTTGGCCGTTCCATTATTTCTTCGTACTTTTGCAAGGTAATGTTTAAAGCAGACAACTATGTCAGACGGAATAGCGGAAAGATACATTAACCCCTACACCGACTTCGGCTTCAAGAAACTATTCGGCACGGAGATGAACAAGGACTTGCTCATCAGCTTCCTCAATGCCCTTTTCGGCGGCGACCGGAGTGAGATAACCGATGTGCAGTACCTGAACGGTGAGAATCTGGGTGACGGTTACGGCGACCGCCGTTCCATCTTCGACGTCTACTGCATGACGGCCGACGGCAGCCGCTTCATCGTCGAGATGCAGAAGGCGGAGCAGACCTATTTCAAGGATCGCAGCGTGTACTATTCCACCACGCCTATCCGCCAGCAGGCTCCCAAGGGCAAGTGGGACTACCGCCTGGAGGAGGTCTACACCATAGGCATCCTCAACTTTGAGTTCCCAGGCGACGAGTATCCTGCGGACAGCTACCGTCATGAGATCAAGCTGAAGGATGTCGAGGACAACCATGTGTTTTACGACAAGCTGACCTTCGTGTACCTTGAAATGCCCAAGTTCAACAAGCGGGAGGATGAGCTGGAGACGATGTTCGACAAGTGGATGTTCGTGCTCCGCAACCTCTACAGACTGCTTGAGCGTCCCCAGGCTCTTCAGGGCCGTGTGTTCAAGAAGCTGTTCGAGCAGGCTGAGATAGCCCAGTACAGCGATGCCGAGCGCCGCATGTACGAAGCCAGCCAGAAGGAGTACTGGGACTACACCAGTACGCTGGAGACGGCGGAGAACAAGGGCATAGCGAAAGGACTTGCAAAAGGCCGTGCGGAAGGTGAGAAGATTGGAATAGAGAAGGGCGAGAAGATTGGAATAGAGAAGGGCGAGAAGATTGGAATGGAGAAGGAACGAAAAGCTAATGCCCGCAAGATGAAGGAGAAGGGGCTTTCCGCAGAAGACATTGCGGACGTCACGGGTCTCAGCATTGAGGAGATAGCCTCATTGGAGTAGGAACATAAAATCCTCAGAAATCTACCAAAAATGTTTGTTCTGCGTGAGGCGGTGTACTTGGAAAATAGATTTTATATTAGATTTTTTGTAGATTTATGTTCCTTTTCTTTGGCCGTTTCATCTTTTCTTTGTAATTTTGCACGTCGAACAAGCTACAACGGGAAATCGTTTAAAATACATATTTTCTATTTACTAATTAAAAAACTATCAAAAATGAGAAAGACAATTACTCTCAAATCTCTGCTCATGGCAGCAGCACTGCTCTTAGGGGCAAATTCGGCGTGGGCTGGCGACAAGACCGTCGTTAAGTACAGTTTTGATGATGCGGTCAGTCCGTCGTTGACGGCAGGATCACGCGTCTCTTTTGATTATGACAAAACGTCTGTCATCACCTCTACAAAATTCCTCAATGCCTATAACAATGCTAATGGTGATCCTGGAGCATCTACTGTGTCGTTAGGGAGTACTGACCTTTCTGATGAGACTTGGACGTTGAGCTTTGAGTGGGCTGCTTGCGGTGGTTGCAATAGCAAGCCAGACCACACGACATTAAAAGCTGGCGATAATACTTTATTCGACCTTACTGGTAATTCCAATTGGAATACCACAGTCACGATTACATACACTGGGTCGGATGGTACTAAGACATTACCTGTTCCTGGATGCAATAAAAGCTATCGCTTTTCCGCAGGAACTGGTGGCCAGTACAACACAACAACTTACTGGCACAATATTGTTGTTACGGGTAGCGCTTCTGGTGTGAAGATGACTATTAGGAACTCGGATACTGGCGTTGCTATTGTTGAGGATATTGTGCTCTCGGAAACCAATGTCAGCCCCACATCGCTGATTATTGAGCCTTGCTGCGGTGGTGCTATCGGTCTCGATGAATTGTCTCTTTCATATTATGTTGAGGGTGAGGTCATCCAAACTCCTATCGCTAACTATACTGCAGTAAACGGTATTAGTCGTACTATCACCGCAACTTGCGACACCGATGGTGCCGATATTTACTATTCTACCGATGGTGAGACCTATAACAAGGGTGCTGTGGTTACCGTTGATGCTTCTGGAAAAATCTATTTCAAGGGTGTGAAGGGTACTTCAGAGTCAGATGTTTTAGAGTTCGATGCTGTTGCTGGTGAGGCTATCACGCTGAACGCTCCTATTATCGACCGTTCCGACAACACAACCGTTACCATTACTGCTGTCCAAACTAATCTGCTGTTGTCGCCTACGGCTACAATCTATTATGAATATGGTGAAGAGAGTGGCTCGTTTACTGGCAGCAAGACACTGACGGTAGCTGCCGATGCTACTATTACTGCCTATGCTGAAGCTGCTGGTTATGAGACATCTGCCACTTCTGAGCGCGCCGTTGCTCTGTTCCCTGTTAATGTCGCAAAGAATGAGGAAACCGCAACGAAGACATCTGGATGGTCTAAAAATACATTCAGTGAAGATACGAAGACTGTATCTGAGCGTACATACGCTGCTTTGCTCTTGGATGGAGAACAGTGGGGTAAGAATGTGTATCTCCAGACTGATGGTGCATGGGGCTTAAGGGCTACTGGAAACTGGTATATTGACAGTAACACACAGGAATCGTGGATGTTGTTCCCCTCGATGAAGGCTGGTGATATCATTGTTGTGAACGTTACGTATCCCGCTTCCAGCATGAACAATGCGACATTCTCGAAATATTCTTTCGGAACACGTCACGCTTATGAAGTAACAGCAGATGGCGATGTGGAGCTTGCTTTCAAGAAGATTAGTGCCGGCGAGATGGATTACCTCTACGGTGTATATGCATATCGTCTTGTTACCTCTGTCTCTGCCACTGTTACCGCTGCTGGTTGGGCAACCTTCGTACCTAAGTATAACGTTGAGGTTCCCGCTGGTGTTGAGGCATATTACGTGACGACTGTCGCTGATGGAGTTGCCAAGCTGGCTCCTGCAACTGCTATTCCTGCCGAAGTTCCTGTACTGCTGAAGAATGAAGGTGAGTTTGAATTCCCCGTGGTTGCTTCTGCTGCTGCACTGGAAGGCAACAAGCTGGCTATCAGCACTGGTGCAGAGGATGAGGGTGTCAACGACTATGTTCTGTACAACGGTACCGAGGGTGCTGGCTTCTATAAGTGGACTGGCGCAGCCCTTGCTGCTGGTAAGGTCTATCTGCCTGCTGCCGCCGTTTCTGGTGCTCGCGACTTCATCGGCTTCACGTTTGGCGATGCTACTGCCATCAAGGGTGTTGAGAGTGCAAAGGAGAATGGTGCCGTCTACAACCTCGCTGGTCAGCGCGTTGCTCAGCCCACTCGTGGCCTGTACATTGTGAATGGCAAGAAATTCGTTGTGAAGTAAACTGTATTAACTTAAAGCAAAAAAGAAGATTATGAAAAAGACATATTTGCAACCGACAACAGAGGTGATTAACATCAAGTCTGAGCAGCCGCTGCTCAGCGCCTCACTGCAGATTTTCGACGGAACGGCCAACAATACCGATCTGCTGCTCGCTCCCGACATGCCCCACCTGCCTGGCGTAGAGCTGCCTGGTTTGAATCTTCCCGGCATGAACCTGCCTGGCATGGGCTTGGAGTAACAGCCCAGCGCTATCATAATGTACACACAATTAGGGGCGGCCAGACGGCCGCCCCTAATTGTAAGGTGTCGAAAACAGCTTATTGTAGGAATAATCGTTTTGTTTCTTTACTTTTTTGCAAATTAATTTGTAAAAATGAAAATTTTTACTTATCTTTGTGACGCAAAAAGAAAATCGTATGATAATTGCCAACAAGGAAGTTTTGGATGATTTTCCTATGAAAAAGTTGACAACGCGCAAGCAATATGATGAGGTGAAATGTCGAATGGTCGATTTTCCATGCCCTTTACCAAGCGTCTCCGTTCCAAAATGGGAATTGATGCCAACCTCATCCTTGACTACGCATGATGTGCATGCGTAGTCAAGGATGCCCGTTGGACATAATGTGAAAACGGGGTTAACTCTGCTCGTATTTCGCTATCAGTTCTAATAGCTTGTCGACTGCCTCCTCCTCGGGGATGTTCTTCTCGACACACTCCTTCTGCTTGTAGAGGCTGATGCGGCCACGGCCGGCACCGACGTAGCCGTAGTCGGCATCGGCCATTTCGCCGGGGCCGTTGACGATGCAGCCCATGATGCCGATCTTCAGGCCGACCAGATGGCTGGTGGCTGCCTTGATGCGGGCGATGGTGTCCTGCAGGTTGTACAGCGTGCGGCCACAACCGGGACAGGAGATGTACTCCGTCTTGGTGAATTTGATGCGGGCGGCCTGGAGGATGGCATCCGCGAGGGCTGTCAATTGTTCGCGATTCCACTGTGAACCACACTGGATGATGAGCTTTGTGGCCTTGCGGTCGATGAGCAGGGCGCCGACGGCCATGGCGGCTTTGAGCTGGAAGGTCTCCCAGGCGTCTTCGCGGGTAAACCGCGAAGCACCGTCAGGGACGGTGAGGGTGATGGTGTCGTCGTGGATGCTGGCCTCGGCCTCCTGGCGCAGACGGGTACACTCGGGGATGAGGTCCACCAGTTTGCGGGCGACGGGTATCTCACACTCCGGCTCCTCGCTGAGCGACACGCGGATGGTGTCGCCGATGCCCTCGGTCAGCAAGGCACCGATGCCTACGGCAGACTTGATGCGGCCGTCCTCGCCCTCGCCGGCCTCGGTGACGCCGAGGTGCAGGGGGTAGTGCATGTCCTCGCAGTCCATCGTCTTGACCAGCAGGCGTACGGTAGTCACCATGACGACGGTGTTGGATGCCTTGATGCTGATGACGACGTCGTCGAACTGCTCTCGGCGGAAGATACGCAGAAACTCCATGCAGCTCTCGACGATGCCTTCGGGCGTGTCGCCATAGCGCGACATGATGCGGTCGGAGAGCGAGCCGTGGTTCACACCGATGCGCACGGCGGTGTGATGCTCCTTACATATATTAATAAAAGGTACGAGTTTCTGCTCAATCTTCTTCAGCTCCTCGGCATACTCCTCGTCAGTGTACTCCAGGTGCTTGAACTTGCGGCCCGGGTCGACGTAGTTGCCGGGATTGATGCGTACCTTCTCGCAGTACTGTGCTGCCACGTCGGCGGTATGTGCCGTGAAGTGGACGTCGGCCACCAAGGGCTGTGTGTAGCCGTCGGCCTTCAGTCGTGCGGAGATGTTCTTCATGTTCTCGGCTTCGCGGGTACCCTGCGTGGTGAAGCGTACCAGTTCGCCGCCGGCATCGATGATGCGCTTGGCCTGTGCCACGCAGCCTTCCGTGTCGTTGGTGTCCACCGTGGCCATGGACTGGATGCGGATGGGGTTGTCGCCACCAATGGCGATGTTGCCAATATGGGCAACGCTGCTAATTCGTCTTGTACTCATACTTGATGGTTGCTAATTCTTCGTTGGCTTTCTCGACTTTGGTACGCAGACCGGTCTGGTAGTTGTGCAGACGGGCGGCAAGGGCCTCGTCGCTGAGCGCCAATATACGGACGGCGAGGACGGCGGCGTTCTGGGCGGCATTGACACCCACGGTGGCTACGGGAATGCCCGGTGGCATCTGGACGATGCTGAGCAGGGCATCCAGTCCGTCGAGCATACCCTTGATGGGTACGCCGATGACGGGCAGCGGGGTCTGTGCGGCAATGACGCCGGGCAGTGCTGCCGCCATGCCGGCGGCGGCGATGATGACCTTGATGCCTCGTGGCAGGGCTTCCTTGGCAAAGCGTTCCACCTCGTCGGGCGTGCGGTGTGCCGACAGGGCGTTGACTTCAAACGGTACCTGCAAGTCGTTGAGCAGCTGGCAGGCTTTCTCCATGACGGGCAGGTCGCTGGTGCTGCCCATGATGATACTGACTACTGGTTTCATATTGTTTTAACTATTAATATTCTAGGGCTACTAGGGCTACTAGGGCTACTGGGGCTTCTGGGATTTAGAGGAAGAGGATGGCGATGGCGGCACAGAAGAAGCCGACCCAAAAGCCACCCACGACCTGCCCTAACGAGTGTTGGCGCAGCAACATACGGCTTGAACCTACCAGACCTGCCACGATGAAT
>JAEEGH010017378.1_pt1 | contig 15347 bp, 11 predicted proteins | sample 9134181 | NCBI WGS metagenome assembly JAEEGH01 (sample SAMN16246544, study PRJNA631951) | gut metagenome | biome: gut microbiome; feature: rumen; material: DP-attached | host: Bos | place: Iran: Karaj | collected 2018-10 | reverse complement strand
AGAAGTACAAGGAAGGCGACACCTTCTGCTACCTGCAGACGAAATGGGGTGAGATTGTGGAGATACCTGCTGCCATTGGCGGTAAGCTGGTGGACATCAGTGTGAAGCCCGGCCAGAACGTGCGCCAGGGCGACACCATCGCCTGGATTGAGCGAGAGAAGAAATAATTCCCGGGAATTAAACCCCGATCGGTCATTAGGCTGTTTTCATCATAACGCTAATGACCGATTGGGGTTAAATATTTCAGACCACGAGATTTGTCGAAGACACACGAGTGCTCACAGTAATTGCACGAATTTCACGAATTATAAACTCACACAGATCTTAACCATCTATGGGATATTCCCTTGGAATAGTATAAACTCACACAGATCTTGACCATCTATGGGATATTCCCTTGGAATAGTATAAACTCACACAGATCTTTACCATCTATGGGATATTCAGCCTCACCCCTAACCCCTCATTCCCAAGCGATGCTTGCCTACCCGTAGCCTTTCCTCAAGGGAAGGGAATCTGTGGGATCTGTGTGAATTATTTATCAAGAATTGGAGAATTGGAGAATTTATTTTTCGAACACGGATTGAACGGATAGATTATTACGAACACGAATTTCACGAATTACACGAATTGACCTTTGACCAGCAAAGGGTCTTGAATCAAGAATTGGAGAATATGAGAATGTATTCCAAACCACGAAAGACCCACGAGTGCTCGCAGTAATTACACGAATTGACCTTTGACCAGCAAAGGCAAGAGGTATGGGGTCGGATGTATCCTCAATTCTTACAAAATCTGTCTTCTTCGACAACGAATTGCACAGTTTTTGTCTAATTCTCAAAGTCTCTGGCCAACCCTTTCTGGGCCCTCAAAGTCCTCTTATATCTTTTGATTAAAGAAAATCCACGGAATCAACCACTTCAAGATTTGAATCCTTAAAATCCCTTTTGTTTCGAGTGATAATTGCAGTAATCTGGGAATCTTCTTCCGCCGAGAAATTTTGCACCGCATCCTCAAAATCCTTCCATCCAGACTTTAATGCCATATCAATGACGGCAGAATCTACCTCAGCCACTTCCATAGCCTCTCTCAATTGGGTTAAGACATTAATACGGTCTTCACGACTTAAAATCTTACGGAGAGAATAATACATTGTAGTAAAAGACAAAGCACAAATATGCAGGCAATAATTACCACGTTCAGCACCGTCAAACACAGCACATGCAGCATCGGCATCTTCCCTGTCGAGAAGCATGTCAATAATTACGTTGGTATCAACAAGATAGTGTTTCATTTCAGAAACGATCCTCCAGTTCTTTTTTATAATCAAAATCTTTGGGGGCATGTCCGATTCCCCTCAGCCTTTGAGAAAGACTCAAGCTGTTGGATTTCCTGGCTCTAACTCTTTCTGCCATTTTAGCGAAGAGCATTTCCACCTGCATCTGGACCCAGTCGTTTTCCTCCATTCCCTTTGCGATAGTAGGCCTAACCTCTTCCATCACGGCTTCGTCTATTGCTATATGATAAGTACACATGTCAAATTCCTTTCTTTTTGTTGGCAAAATTACGAATTATTCCATTATCCTCCAAGAAAAAGCTCAGAAATATTTTCCTATTCTATGATTTTAAACTGTGTCTGTTTATCAGAACCGGCCAACGGACACATCTGCGTCATCTGTGCCATTACATAGCCTCACCCCTAACCCCTCATTCCCAAGCGATGCTTGCCTACCCGTAACCTTTCCTCAAGGGAAGGGGAAAAAGACTCACACAGATCTTAACCATTTATGGGATATTCTTGTGGAATAGTATAAACTCACACAGATCTTTACCATCTATGGGATATTCCTTTGGAATAGGGAGATCTGTGGGATCTGTGTGACTTCGAGAAGTCTATAGAGCAATACGATGGACACCCTCCTTCATATCATACTCCCCGAAATTCACAAGGAGACCTATTCGTTTGTTCATCAGTCTCAGATAAGTCTTTGTCTGCTTAAAAAATATGGGCCTTAGCTCCTCCACAGACTTCAGTTCTACAATTATCTGGTCTTCTACAACGAGGTCTAATCTGAGGTCAGTATTAAGCTTACAGCCTTTATATATAATAGGAACCTGTTTCTGCCGTTCTACCTTCAGCCCACGCTGTTGCAGCTCATATACAAGAGCTTCCTCATAAACAGATTCGAGCAGTCCTGGTCCTAAGTCATTATAAACGTCCCATACTGCCCCTCTTATCTGGTATGTCAACTCATTATCTGTCATATTCATATCTGTGAGATCTGTGTGACTTCGGAGAGTATTTTAAAACTCACACAGATCTTGATCATCTATGGGATATTCCTTTGGAATAGTATAAACTCACACAGATCTTTACCATCTATGGGATATTCCTGTGGAATAGTATAATCTGTGAGATCTGTGGGATCTGTGTGAATTATTTGTCAAGAATTAGAGAATTTGTTTCTAGACACACATCCGTTTTACTTATCTCCGCTTCCTTTGCTTGTCGTAGAGTTTGGAGTGAGACCCCAAACGTACGAGGCGGATTACCTTCTGATCAGGATCTTTCCAAATGAGGAGGAAATCATCCTCAACATGACACTCCATACAGTTTTTGTACTGCCCCTTTAAAGGATGAGGATAGTATTCTGCTGGCACGACACCTGTACGTCCAAGACATTCAAGTACTTTTTGGAGTTCATCAAGCTTGTGTTCATCGAACTTCACGGCCTTCAAGTCCTTCTTGAACTGTGAAGACTCCTTTAAGGTATATTCATAAGGCGTAGGTTCCATCAGAGTCAGAGACTTTTTACATAGTCCTTGAAATTGGCGATGTCAAGTGTTTCGAGCTCTACACCACTTTCACATTCTTCAATGGCAGCTCTAGTCTCAGCATTCGGAACATATTCATATCCTGCTTCCTTGTTCTTTGCCTTTTGGCGAATGGAACGAACAAATTTGACGGTCTGTGCCATCAGATCCTCATCACCGATGATGTGGCTCATCTCATTAAGCAAGGATTTTTCTAATTCTATTGTTGCCATAACCTGACTCTTCATTGACTTGCGATTTCCTGATTTATTGTCTTATGCGGGGCAAAGATACAACAAATTGGTGGAATATACAAATATTTGGAAAATATTTCTTATGGCCTCACAGTTGGCACAGACAAATTAACTGGATAAAGACAGAATAACAAAAGAACAGACTTATTTTTACGAACACGGATTTCACGAATTTCACGAATTATAAGCTCACACAGATCTTGACCATCTATGGGATATTCCTCTGGAATAGTATAAACTCACACAGATCTTAACCATCTATGGGATATTCCTGTGGAATAGTATAAACTCACACAGATCTTGACCATCTATGGGATATTCCTGTGGAATAGAAAAATCTGTGAGATCTGTGAGATCTGTGTGAATTATTGGTCAAGAATTGGAGAATTTCTTTTTCGAACACGGATTGAACGGATAGATTATTACGAACACGAATTGCACGAATTACACGAATTGGCCTTTGACCAGCAAAGGCAGGAAGTATGGGGTCAGACTGCGTACTCAAAACAATCAAGAATTAGAGAATTGGAGAATTTCTTTTTCGAACACGGATTGAACGGATAGATTATTACGAACACGAATTACACGAATTACTCGAATTCACCTTTGACCAGCAAAGGGTCTTGAATCAAAAATTGGAGAATGCATATTACCTGACAGGAGATAAAGGTATAGAATGGCTATATAATTAAGGAACGCGCGCTGGGTCTACTTGAGGGACGGATAGGGGCATGGTGCTTACAAAAATGCCACCGCCGAGTGGGCGGTGGCATAAAATCAAAGCAGTAATAAGGGTGGGAAACTATAGTCACTTAACCATCACCTTATTTCCATTGACGATGTAGATGCCTGCGGGAAGGCCGTTCAGGGATGTGGCGTTCTTCTTGACGAGGACACCGGTGGTGGTGTACACATCGTAGGTCTTGCCATTGGCGCCTACTTCCTCGATGGCATCGGGCTGCTTCACGGTCAGCTTGCCATTGATAGGAATAATCTTGTAATTGGCTGCCTCACCGTTGGTGTCGATAACGATATCGTAGACTCCGGCAGGACTGCTGGCATTGGCACGGCAGAACACTACGGGCACTGTGGTCAGCACACTCTCGTTCTCACCATAGACGAAGCCATCGTACTCAAGCTTGAACTCCGGATTACGTTCTCCCACCAGACGCTCATAGTTGCCCACTCTTACATAGAGGTTGGCCTTTTCTATGGTCAGCACACCGTTCACATAGCGTACATCATAGTTTGTGACCGTACCCTTCTCGACCTTGATGTTCCATGATCCGGCACCCGGATGGGCTGGAGCTGCACAGGAGAGCTTGGGCTCTCCACGGAGCGGTGCACCCGTAGTGGTATAGGTGAAGGAAGAGGGAACCTCCTCACCATATCTGATCACCACATTGTTGGCCGTGATGGTCACAGGCAGTGCCTCCTTGATCTCCACCTTACCCTCGATATGGGTGATGTCATAGTTGGGAGCGACACCCAGGTTCCTGAAGATGACAGGATAGACTCCGATGGAGCTGCTGGCGGTAACACCATAGCCTAACTGAGGCTTGGTGGTGAACACGCCCTCGGTGTTCTCGTTCTCCCCGTTCTTGAAGCCCTCGAAGGTCATCTTGATGTCAGGCAGCGGGTCACCCTGGTACATCACATATTCTCCGGCACGGATGGTGAGGGGTGCAGGAAGGATGGTGAGCTTGCCCTTTGTGAGATTGGCATTCCTGTTTTCCACAGTACCCATGTCAACTTCGATGTCATAGACACCCACATTGGGGGCTTCAGTGGCTGCGCAAGTCAAGGAAGGCATGCCAACCAGCTCTTCTCCCTCGGTGGTAAATTCGAACTCGGGCATTTCATCGCCATAGGTGATGGTATAGCTCTTAGCCCTGATGTAGATGGGCTTGGGCTCCTCCACATGCAGCCAGGCGACGCTTGCATTGGTCTTGAACGTATAGTTACCGTCCTTCGTCCGTCCGTCGCTGCTGAAGCTGCAGCGGTAAGTACCTACGCTCAAGGTCCTTCCTGCTGCATCCACCTTACAGGAATGGGTAACGGAAGGATATTTAATGATGACAGAACTCGGCGTATCATCATTGCAGAATCCGAAATAGGAGATATCGAAATCGGGAAGGGGGTCTCCCACAGTTACATAATAGTCGGTCTGACCGAATTGCGGAATAATCTCCGCCGGTGTGATGGTCAGCGTGCCACCTTCGTATTTCAGCCATGGATTCTCGATGGTACCCCGCTCGATGGTAATGGGATAAGTACCGACGCTGGTAGTAGCATCAGTAGGAGTGTCGATTTTGGGAGTTCCATTCAGTTTACCCATGTTCGTATAGGTGAATACCGGATTGGGGTCGCCGTATTTACGTGTGGCGTCGTCAACCTTGACCACATATTCATAGACCGTCAGATGTCCACTGACATATTTGAAATTATAGTTCTCGGCATAACCTCCACTTGCCACCACAGGATACTGTCCACCTTTACTTTCCGGAGTAGCGCTGCAGGTCACGGTAGGTTCGACAGCAATGGCACTCACGTTCTCGTTGTTCTTGAATCCGGAATAGGTGATGCTGCTCATGTCAGGATTCGGTTCACCCATCATCCGCTCGTAGTCACCCGTGGTGGCTGTCAGCGTAGCCGGGGTAATGGTCAGCGTACCTGTGACCACATTCACCTTGGGGTTGGCAAGCGTTGACTCGTCCAGGGTGATCTCGTAGGTTCCCACACTGCTATACTGGTTGGCAGCACACTTCAGCTTGACAACGCCACCGGTAGCGTTCTGGGGAGTCACCTTGTAAGTAAACGCGGGATTACCCTGTCCATACTCACGCGTAGCATTGTTGATGGTCACCGTCAGTTCGGGGAGCGCCTTGTACTCAGCGCGTGTCATGACCTTCAGTTCGTCGGCAAATCCCTGTACGACAGAGAGGTAGGCCTGGTTGGCCATCAGATACGGCTGATGAGAGGGAGCTTTCTTGAATACCAGTTCCTTCTTGTCGTTCAGTCCGAGGACACGCATGGTATTCCCGTCAAAGCGCGTCTGCTTCGGGGGGATGGAGTTATAGCCAGGGAAATTGAAATACACACCCTTGAGGTAGTTGGCAGCGGGCTTCGTACCGCCCGTAGCCAGGAGTGAGAGCTTGTTCTGAGCAGGAAGCATGGACGAGCACTCGATGATGACCGGTGTCCCTTCAGGGACGGTACCCGTCAGTTCGTCGAGAATCACGATGCTGTGCTTGGTATCAATTTCCCCCACATAGTAGGCCTTCATGCCTGGAGACACGGTGAATGCGAAGGAAGCATAGAACGGAGCATAGTATTTCGTTCCGTTGAAAAACGTAGCATTCACACCAAAGGAGCTATTGGCCCCTGTTCCAACGGGTATGATGTTCCATTTAGAGGAGGCATTCCCATCGATGGTCACCACGGTACCGTTCTCACCCAATGTCTTGGTGGCCAAGGGGTGAACCATCTTGAAATAGTAACCGGGTTCGATGGTGATGTGATACCTCTGATGGCTTAACGCCCAGGTATCGGCCCCCTGTGCCATCAGGTCATAGAGATTGTCGGAAGCCTTCTTGATATAGAACACCGAAGCCGGATCGTAAATAGTCCTTTCCTCATCCATCATGACCATGGCAGAAAGGTCATAAGAAGTAGTCACTCCTCCGGAAGAGATTGCCCTACCCTCGTTGCTCTGGAGGGACATGTACTTCTTGCTGCTCTGGCTCTGTATTCGGTAGAAGCCGTCAGCACCTAACTGTGCATAGACCGCTGAACCCATACACAGCGTCAACACAATCAATAATAGTTTTCTCAGATTTTCCATAAACTTTAAAATAATTTACACATAGCTATTATACTTATTAATACCACTGCACAGAGTTTGAATAACTGGACCGTTTGTCGTACTTCAGCGCATCGGTGAGAGTAGCCGCATTACAGCGGAAAGAGAAGTTATAGCTGGCATAAGGAGCCAGCACCACAGAGCAGGACATGCTGAAACAATGAAGGTCGCGCGACAGCGAGGCCGTGGTCATTGATATCTTATGATTGTTAAAGTCATAGCCACTGGAGAAGGTGATGTTCCATCCGTCGCTGACACGTATGTTTCCACTGAGGTTGAGGTTCTGCGTGAAGCCATAGGGATAACGCATGGTCTTATAGTTGAACTTTTCGAGTTTGGTATCCTCGCGCATGGAGATACCATATCCGATACTGATGGACCAGGGCAGAGAGAAAGCCATATAGCCGTCATCGTCGGTCTCTGCCTTTCCTGCCGTGGTACGCCGGGCGCCGTGCTTTCCCTGCTCCAGATCCTTGTCCAGATTGGTATTCACGTCGTTGTCCTCTTCCTCCTCGTCATCGTCACGTTCCTTTTCCTTCTTCTTTGATTTGTCGACCTTCTCTCCCCTCAGTTTCTTGAACAGGTCGGAGATTTTCGAATTGTCCAGCGTATAGCTGAAGTTCTGGGACATACCCTGGAAGCGTCCCCATTTTCCCAAGCCCCAGTATGTCTTATGTTCGCTCACACGAGGTGTGGCGCCCACTGAGTCGGCCTCATAGACATAGCTGGCGAAGACAGCATTGAGGTTAAAGGTATAGGACTTGGTGAGCTTCAGCCTGATGCGCATGCTCAAGTCGCTCAAAGGCCGGATCTTTGACGCGAGATTATAGGACATCGAGGCTCCGAGCTCATCGATCAGGCTTACCTTTTTGGTGCTGACGGAGTCATCGTCGGTCCTCAGCTTCATCTCCACATTATTGCCCAGGTCCAGGGAGATGCTTCCAGTCTTTCCTTTTCCCGGAGGGCTCAAGGACCCAATCTGATAGGGCGAATACTCTACCAGTGTGACCGTACCGTCAGCCTCGGTCTTCTGGTAGGTCTCGTAATAGCCATAGCGCGAGGCACTGAAGTCGGGTGCGTAGCTGAAGCTGAGAGAAGGGGTGAGCACATGGCGGATGGCCTGCACCTTGTCGCCAAACAGTTTCCTGGACGGTATGTAGAAGCCATAGAGCTTGGTCGAGGCCGAGAGCGAGAGGTTCCAGTTGTAGACATTGTAGAAGCCGTCGATGGTATCGGTCACCTCCACCTTCCGGTCAGCATCCCAGTATTTGCGCTGTTTCATAAAGCCCGTCTTGTCGGTCAGGCTGAAGGACGGTGTGAGGTTGATCACATCCAAGATGGTAAAGCTGGCATTGATGGGAATAGAGTGTCTCATACCGTTCTGCCAGTCACGTCTCAGGCTGGAATGCATCAGCTTGTCCTCCTTGCTGGTGATGGAATTGGAGAAGGCACCGGTATAGCTCATGGAGATCTTCTCGTACCACCGTTCCTTACCCGCCATCTTCTTACGCTTGAAGGGATAGAAGCGTGAGATAGAGATATTCAGGTCGGGCAGTGTCAGCGAGATGGTAGAGTCGCGCATGTTCTGGTTCAGGTTCATGGTCGTGCTGAGTGACATGCCCAGGCTTGAGAAGGTGGTGCTATAGCTTACCGAGGACGTTCTGGTGGACTGCGTCATGGCCTGTGGGTTGTACATGGAGGTGAGATTGTTGCGCTCGTAGCTGCTGGTGGCGAAGTTCACGCTTGCCGAGAGTGTGGAGAACGGATTAGCCTTGGGATCCTGCCGATGGCTCCACTGCACCTTGAAGCTGGTCTGTTTCTGATAGTCAGGCATGTTCTTCTCACCATTGATGGTGTTCTGATAGCTGGCATGTATGGAGCCGCTGTACTTATAACGCTTACGATAGTTGGAAGCGCCCGACAGTCCCCAAGACCCCTTCGTATAGATCTCGCCTATCAGCTTCAGGTCCATCTTGTCGCTGATAGCGAAATAGTAGCCACCGTCGCGCAGATAGAATCCGCGTTCGGTCTCATCGCCGTAAGTCGGCATGATGAAGCCGCTGCTGTAGCTCTTGGTAAAGGGGAAGAAGCCGTAGGGAATGGCCAGCGGGAGCGGAACGTCACACACGACCAGGTAGGAAGGACCGAACACCACGTCCTTTCCCGGGCGCACCTTCGCCCTTGACATGGCAATATAGAAGTCAGGATGGGGCTCGTCACAGGTAGTATAGCGGCCATGATGGAGGAACAGCTCACCGTCCCCGCCGCGCTTGGAGAGCTCGCTGGTCATGTAGCCATCCTCCTGCTGGGTATACACCTCGGAGATCAGGCCCTTCTTTGTCTTGAAGTTGAAGGACATGGTTGTGCTCTCGTAGCTGTCCGACCCCATCTTGAAGACAGGAGTGCCCTTCATGGTCTGTGTGGCAGAGTCAAGTCCTCCGGTGGCATGTACGAGACTGCTGTCCAGGCACATGTCGATATTCTCGCTCTGAAGGTCCATGTTCTGGTATTCCACATGGGAGTTGCCATAGAGGAAGGCCTTGCTCACGCTGGCGAGATAGACCAGCGAGTCGCTGGCAGAATATTTCACCGGTGCATCGATACCGTTCTTCTTCTTGCGGTTCAGGCTGTCAAGCGCCAGTGAGTCATCGATAGCCTTGTTGTGCTTGTAGACAATCAGCTCGAGTGAATCCATCTGGGTGGTATCACGCTTCAGCTTAGCCGCTGCAGGTTCTGCGGGAAGACCGTCGGGGGAGAGCACAGGGGTGATGGCTTCGGGACGGATGTTAGTCAGGCTGCCGGGTACGATGTCCTTCTGAATGCTGTCGGCCATGGCGGTCTGGACAGGAGCACGAGTCAGGGTGCTATCGGCAGGACTGTCAGGGAGTTTCCCGGCAATGACAGCGAGGGTGTCGGGAACAGTAGGCAGGAGAACCAATGAATCAGTGCTGGCCTTCACCGTATCGGTCCATTGCCCGAGTGGTGGCAACACACTTGCCTCCGGCTGGACATCAGCAACGAAAGGTTCGGGCACTGCCACACCTTCCCCTGCTCCTACAGTCACCTTATTCCTGTAGAGCGACGAGGGCGTGCATGCCACCATCAAGATGAAAGCGGAGACCACTAACAAGACCACCGACTTTCTTTGACTTTGGTCAAAGCGACTGCTCCATTTATGATTCACGGCTGCAAAGGTAATAAAAAGTTAGGAGTTAGGAATGCAGAATTAAAAGTTTTTACAATATTTTATACCGATAACCGCCCTCCTCGCCTATTATTCAAACATTTTTGCCCAAGAAAGGAACTTTTTAACGCCTTCCTCACCGAATTTCTCCAGGCTCTTTGCTGCATCGACCACCGTCAGCACCCGGTCAGGGTGGGATTTGCTGAAGAACTTGTCAGCGTAGCACACCAGCTGTTCCTCCAACGACTGTGGCTCATAGGTACGGTCAAGAGGCAGTGGCAGCTGCTGAGCACGTATCTGTTGGGCTGTCAGTCCGGTGCCCGTATGGCGTTCGGACACCAGCGCATGACGCTCCCACCCTTCTTTCCGAAGCAGGTCAGCCCCAATCAGTCCGTGACAGATATAAGGCTCCGTGCCCTGACAGAAAATGCCAGGAGCGTGACACCAGCGGATGCCGATATCATGGAGCATGGCAGCCTCTTCCAGGAATTCGCGGTCCAGGCGCAATTCCGGATGACGGTCACACAACAGGAGGCAACGGTCTGCCACCTGACGGGAATGAGTGACCAGCAACTTCCTCAGGGCATTGTCCTCAGGATAATACTTATTGATGATTGAAAGATAATCCATAGTGATGATGATTTCAGATTATTTACTTTTCCGATTATTATAATCAAGAATTATTGAATTAGAGAATTTCTCCTTTAGCAGTTTAGTAGAATGATTGGGAATTTGAGAAGAAATGGCAAGCCATTTCCGTTTCAGTCCGGAGAGTTCCAGTCGCTTGCGACGGGTAATTCCAAACAATTCTCTTTTTTGCAATAATCATTACCTCCCTTACGGTCAGTGGGTCTTCGACAAATCTCTCAAATTCTTGATAAATAATCACTTAACGTTCATTATTGGGATGAGACACCTCAGTCAGATTATTTACTTTTCCGCCTATAATAGCCCTGTTCGGAGCCGTTGAAGCGTAGGCGCATACTATCACGCCGCAGCATCATGATGTCGGCTGTATCGCTCCTGACCACATGTCGTCTGCCCAACGTGTCACGACGTGACTCCGAGAGGATCAGTCGTCCGTTGAACATCCGCCACTCCCGGTACTGCTTCACGGGAGGGAACGTCACAGGACTCTGCTGGGCAGAGGTATTGTTTCTCACATTGCCGATAGGCCTGACAGCATTCTCCCTGCGGATCTCAAACCCATATTCCCTGGGCTGCATCCAGCGCTGACGCAAGGAATCGGGGATGGGCGGTGTGGAAAGATGCAAAGAATCGTTGATGCGACGCAACCTGAGCTGAGGCATCACCAGATAGCACCACTCCCCCTTCAGGCGAGAGAGATTGACCACCTTGTCAGCGATGAAGGGATTGGCAGAATCGCGCACGACAGTCATCATGTCGCCGATAGCGGGACGTCCCAGGACGCGCCTGTTCAGGAAAGCGTTCAGGATGTCGAACGTGTCAAGCCGGTCACCCGACATAGGCATCACGATGAGGATAGAGTCCGAGCTACCGTCACATGCCAGGCCATAATAGGCAGAGTCACCCGGGAGAGTCTGCTCCATGACACTGACCTTCTCATGACCGTCGGACAGGTCACCGTTGTTCCCGCAGGAAGCAGTCATCAACAAGCCCCCAATCAGTGGAAAAATGAATCTTTTCATGCCACATTTTACGATTTGCGGGCAAAGTTAGCCAAAATATCAAAAAAAATAAGCAGAAAACGAATATTTTTGAAATATTTTATCTATTTTTGCGCTTCGTAAATAGAACAACTAACTGAAAAGACAGAAAACAAACCTAAAAAGACAATGAAGAAGAGAATCCAATTCAGTCTCGTCTACCGGGACATGTGGCAGTCTTCAGGTAAGTTCCAGCCACGCAAGGACCAACTGGAGCGCATCGCCCCCGTAATCATCGACATGGGCTGTTTCAGCCGAGTGGAAACCAATGGCGGTGCCTTTGAGCAGGTGAACCTCATGGCAGGCGAGAACCCCAATGCTGCCGTGCGCGCTTTCTGCAAGCCATTCAACGAGGTAGGTATCAAGACCCACATGCTGGACCGTGGTCTCAATGCCCTCCGCATGTATCCTGTGCCTGACGACGTACGTGCCCTGATGTACAAGGTGAAGCACGCCCAGGGTGTGGACATCCCCCGCATCTTCTGCGGTCTGAACGACACCCGTAACATCATCCCCTCGATCAAGTGGGCAAAAGAAGCAGGCATGACCCCCCAGGCCACCCTCTGCATTACGACCTCTCCCGTCCACACCGTGGACTACTACAGCCGTATTGCCGATGAGGTGATTGCTGCGGGAGCAGAGGAGATCTGCCTGAAAGACATGGCAGGCATCGGCCAGCCCGCCATGCTGGGTGCCTTGACGAAAGCCATCAAGACCAAGCATCCCGACATTATCATCCAGTATCACGGCCATTCAGGCCCGGGCCTCTCCATGGCCAGCATCCTGGAGGTCTGCAACAACGGTGCAGACATCATCGACACCGCCATCGAGCCCCTCTCCTGGGGCAAGGTCCACCCGGACATCATCTCCGTACAGTCGATGTTGAAGAACGAGGGCTTCGAGGTGGCAGACCTGAACATGAATGCCTACATGCAGGCCCGTACGCTGACCCAGGAGTTCATTGACGACTGGCTTGGCTACTTCATCAACCCCGCCAACAAGCACATGTCGAGTCTGCTTCTCGGCTGTGGTCTGCCTGGTGGAATGATGGGCAGTATGATGGCCGACCTGGGAGGTATCAAGAAGATGATCGACAAGCTGCGTGCCCAGAAGGGAGAGCCAGAGCTGACCATGGATGACATGCTGGTGCGTCTGTTCAACGAGGTGGAGTATGTATGGCCACGCGTAGGCTATCCCCCACTCGTCACACCGTTCTCACAGTACACCAAGAACATCGCGCTGATGAACCTCCTCACCATGGAACAGGGTAAGGGCCGCTATGTCATGATGGACGATGCCATCTGGGGCATGATCCTCGGCAAGTCCGGAAAGATCCCCGGAACCATCGACCCGGAGCTTGTGGAGCTGGCGAAGAAGCAGAACCGCGAGTTCACCGATGTAGACCCGCATACGCTGCTGACCAATGCTCTGGACGATTTCCGCAAAGAGATGGACGAGAACGGTTGGGACTACGGTCAGGATGACGAAGAGCTCTTCGAACTGGCCATGCACCCCGAGCAGTACCGTCCGTTCAAGAGCGGTCAGGCGAAGAAGCAGATGCTGGCAGACCTCCAGAAGGCGAAAGATGCCAAGCTGGGTGGCGGTAAGATCTCTGCCGAGGAGATTGCCGAGCTGAAGCATGCCAAGGCAGACGCCGTGAAAGTGCCTTTGGCAGGACAGCTGTTCTGGAGCTTTGGCGGTGAAGGAGTGATGGCACCCTGCATTGAGCCCTACATCGGCCAGAAGTACAAGGAAGGCGACACCTTCTGCTACCTGCAGACGAAATGGGGTGAGATTGTGGAGATACCTGCTGCCATTGGCGGTAAGCTGGTGGACATCAGTGTGAAGCCCGGCCAGAACGTGCGCCAAGGCGACACCATCGCCTGGATTGAGCGAGAGAAGAAATAATTCCCGGGAATTAAGCCTCAATCGGTCATTAGGCTGTTTTCATCATAACGCTAATGACCGATTGGGGTTAAATATTACAGATCACGAGACTTGTCGAAGACCCACGAGTGCTCGCAGTAATTGCACGAATTTCACGAATTATAATCTCACACAGATCTTAACCATCTATGGGATAATCCCTTGGAATAGTATAAACTCACACAGATCTTAACCATCTATGGGATATTCAGCCTCACCCCTAACCCCTCATTCCCAAGCGATGCTTGCCTACCCGTAGCCTCATTCCCAAGCGATGCTTGCCTACCCGTAGCCTTTCCTAAAGGGAAGGGGAATCTGTGAAATCTTGATGATCTGTGTGACTATAGAGATATTAATAGACTCTCACAGATCTTTCCTTTGGAAATGTTTGTCTATTTGGAAAAAAGTTCGTAACTTTGCTGCCGACTATTGAAAGAACAGAGAGAAGATGAATGTAGAAAACAGATATGTGCGTTTTGACTGGGCCGTGAAGCGCATGCTTCGCGATAAGGCGAACTTCGGTGTTCTCGAGGGGCTGATTACCGTGTTGCTTGGCGAGCCGGTCCACATTGTGGAGATCCTGGAAAGCGAGGGGAACCAGCTTACGGAGGATGACAAATTCAACCGTGTTGATGTCAAGGCGAGGAATGACCGTGACGAGATATTCATAGTGGAGGTGCAGCTCACCCGCCAGCTCTACTACCTGGAGCGGATTTTGTATGGAGTGGCGAAGACGCTGACAGAGCACATCAGGTTAGGCCGGCTCTATAACGAGGTGAAGAAGGTCTATTCCATCAGCATTGTCTACTTCGACTTGGGGCAGGGCAGCGACTACCTGTACCACGGACAAAGCACCTTCGTAGGCGTCCATAGCAAGGATACGTTGAAAATCAGCACCAAGGAGAACGATGTCATCCGCATGAGGACTCCCGAAGAGATTTTCCCGGAGTACTACATCATCCGTGTGAATGAGTTCAATGATGTGGCAACCACACCACTCGAAGAGTGGCTTGACTACCTGAAGAACGGTCACATCAAGGATGATACCACTGCTCCTGGACTGAGCGAGGCCAAAGAAAAACTGCAATACATGACAATGAATCAGGCCGACCGTTACGCCTACGAGCGTCATCTTGATGCTATCATGGTGCAGGAGGACGTGCTGACTACTGCGAAAATAGAGGGTCGTGCTGAAGGTCGTGCTGAGGGCCGTGCTGAAGGTCGTGCTGAAGGAGAGAGGGAGAATGCCCTTGCTGTTGCGAGACGTCTGAAAGCCTTGGGTATAGAAACGGCTATCATTGCAGAAAGTACAAAACTTACAGCAGAAGAAATAACGCGCCTGTAAAGAATATTTGCCTTAGACTGCAAAGGATAAAGACAGAATAACAAAAGAACAGACTTTTATCTTTAGCCACGAATTACACGAATTATAATCTCACACAGATCTTAACCATCTATGGGATATTCCTTTGGATTAGTATAATCTGCGAGATCTTCAAGATCTGTGTGAATTATTTGTCAAGAATTAGGGAATTAGAGAATTTTTACGAACACGAATTGAACGAATTTCACGTATTTTTATGCAACGGAATTACACGGACTGTACAGACTTATTATTA
>JAEEGH010017376.1_pt1 | contig 15348 bp, 13 predicted proteins | sample 9134181 | NCBI WGS metagenome assembly JAEEGH01 (sample SAMN16246544, study PRJNA631951) | gut metagenome | biome: gut microbiome; feature: rumen; material: DP-attached | host: Bos | place: Iran: Karaj | collected 2018-10 | reverse complement strand
TATACAATACACCCGAAAAGTGTGCGTGAGGGCATCTACTGCCCTCGGCACACTCCGGGAGTATATACTACACCCGTAGCATTCACCTCCGCATTTGTCTTGATATGAGATTTGAATTTCCTAGGTTCAAACGGGTCAAAACAAAGCATCAATGACGCTTCTCATATAATTGTGTCACATACATTCTTGCATCTCTCTAGTAGCAATGGTACATATTGCACCCTGTATAGACGATGCAAAAATAATAAATATCTCCGAATCCAACAACTTTTTGATGATGAATCTTTTAAAGAAAGAAAAAAATAGCTCAATTTGTGAAAATTTAAGCTGTTTTGTGCCACCCAGACGCCTATCCCTTCTATGACTACCGCATTGTGGATAGCTTGGGGGGCTTGGGGTAGTGTCTGCCTCAAGCCCAGCACCTAGGATTGTGCGAAGGCAAATTATTGCTTAATCTCCGTGGCGGTTTGTTCCAGGATGTCGATGATCTGGAGCGGGGAGGTGATGCCGGGATGATGGGGTCGGCGAGCATCTGGTCGCGCTCTTCATCTTTGGCGCCCCAGAGGCAATGGTAGGCCTTGATATCGGCATTCGAGGCAGCTTGAGCATCGCAGATCTCATTGCCGAAGGCGATAACTTCATCAGCCGGAATATTAAGCTGCTTGAGGGCGTGCTGGAAGAGAACGGGATTACCACCCTTCTTCCACTCCTGATCACCAGTCGCGTCCTTTCCACCGATGCTGTTGACCTTCATCTTGGGATTACGGAGAGAGTCGGTTCCTGATAACAAATATAGGGTAGATAGGGTAATATTTGACTCGGATTCATACGTATTACAGACTGGTCTGAGTCTTATTGTGATCTAAATGTTCCTTCAGGAAGCGTTTCAGCAAGAAGGTGAGAAAATACGGGAAGGTATAGAACTGGCCGTTCCATCCGATGTTTTTGTAACCGAGTTTGATACCGAATTTCACATCTGGATAGGAGTTCCATTTGATGAGATTGTTCAGCGAGACGGTGGCATTGTCTTTGGCTTTTACCTCAACAGGCACCAATGAGTTGGCATCGCGAACAAAGAAGTCCATTTCGAGAGCAGGACTCTCGCGCTTGTAGAAATAGAGCCCGTCATAGCCTGACTTGCGCAGCATCTCGCCGACAACATTCTCGTATATCGCTCCTTTGTAGGTGCCAAAATTCTTGTTGGCACGCAGATCCTCTTGTGCTTCCTCGTCAAGCGAGGCGATAAGCAGGCCTGTGTCGTGATAGTAAAGCTTGTAATAATCGGAGTCGTAATTGCCTTTCAAAGGCAGCTCTACGTTGTTCAGGCAGTAACATACGTTGATGACGCCTGCTTCCTTCAACCAGTCGACAGCCCCGATATATTCCCTGTTGCGAGCGCCCTTGGCAATCTTCGTGATCTGGTATTTCTTGTTGTCCTTTGCCAGGAAGGTGGAGATATGGTTATAGACGGCAAGGAGTTTCGCTTTATCCGTCTGCTTGGCATATTTAGTGATGTCCTCCTCGTAGTCTTTCAACAGCTGACGCTGCAGTTCCAAAGTGCCTCCATAGTGGCCGTTGTCGATGTACATCTTCACCACCTCTGGCATTCCACCAAGACTCATATAGTCGCGGAACACATTCATGATTGTGTCCATCTCCAACTGTGAAAGTGGCTTTAGTTCAACCATGTGGTGATACAGGTCTTCTATCTGTTCTGGCTGATAGCCCTTGGCCCACAGAAATTCCTCGAAGTCCATCGAGAACATGTCGAAGTCTTCTTTATAGCCGACGGCGTTGGATTCAATCTCCTCGTAATAGATACCCATCATCGAACCAGAACAGATGACGTCATAGCGCTTGTCCTGGCAGAACGATTTGAGCGAGGTGGCACAGTCGGGGCATTTCTGCAACTCGTCGAAGAAAATCAGTGTCTTGTGCGGGATGAAGCGCCATGATGGTTCCAGCAACGAGATGTTCTTGATGATGGTATCTACTTCGTAACCATCGTCAAAGATAGCTCTGAATTTCTTCTGAAGCACAAAATTGATCTCGATGACCGACTCGTAGTTGGCATCGCCGAATGCCCTGATGGACTCTGTCTTGCCAATCTGGCGGGCTCCTTTTACTATCAGAGGCTTCCTTTTTGGATTGTTTTTCCAATCCAAAAGATACTTGTCTATCTTTCTTCTTAGCAGTTTCATTTCTCGAAAAATCACATTTTCGGCTGCAAATATAAGCAAAAAATCACATTTTCGGCACAAAAAATCGGCAAAAAATCACATTTTTGGCATATTTTTGTCTTTTCCTGCCATTTTCTGCCACCAAGTTATTCGTCACATCATTAGGTACTATAATACCACTCTCGAAGAGTCAATGAAATCTGGCCTGCTTTGAATAACATAATTAAGTCGGTAGTACATTTTTATCTGATATTCTTTCTTGTTTCGAAAATGTTTCGTATCTTTGCCATCAAATCGGCGATGTTTCTATGAAGTTTGCCTCTACAAATACTGCGTAAATTGCTGTTTATTAGTTGGCTTGTGTGAAATCTTACATCTATTCTTCCTCTACTTATCCTCTACTAATCTTCCACTGCTATTCTACTAAATAGGATGTTGGTGCGGCGTTGTTCCCGTTAGGGCGGCTCGGAATTCCCATGAAGGGCAACAATTATTCCCACCTTGGGAATGAAATGTTCCCAGCCTGGGAATACAACATTCCCACGCTGGGAATAAATACCGAGCTTGGTGACGAGCAAACGGATACCCTTATTGCGGAATAAGGTACCCTTATTGTAGAATAAGGTGCCCTTATTGCAGAATAAGGAACACTTATTTGGCTTGTAGAGTTATGGTAGAAGAGTGATAGATTTAAAGTAGATGTAAAGTAGAAGGAGAATAGAAGAAAAAATATACGGAAATATTTGCATAAACCAATTAAAATCATTATCTTTGCAGGAAAATTCCAGTTGTTCAGTAGAGGCAAAACAAAAATTGAGAATATGAAAGTAAGTTTTTTGAAAATTTCACGAAAGAAGGAGGTCATCAAGCGTCTTGAGTTGAGGGCGATTGCTGAAATGATCCGTGAGAATCCTGATAAGGACAAGGTGTTCAATTTTCGCTTGAACTATCAGTTCTATAAGCCTCGGAGGATGCCTGACGGGCAGATTACCCTTGATGACGAGAAGCATGTGGTGAACCTGCCACGTATTCTTTTTGCGGCAGACAGCATGAACTACAAGGAGATGCAGAAGGGTCTGAAGTACAACGGACTGGCGGTGGTCGAGGTGAACGGACTGAAGACGTACGAAGACGCTGTGACCATTAGGAACCAGGCTGCGCGGATGGACGAGACAGTAATGGCGTTCTTAGGGGCGTCGGGCAGGAGTGTGAAGATAGTCTGTCGGGGAGAACTGTTTAGGAAGGAAGATGTAAGAAGTAAGAAGGAAGATGGAAGAGGGCTGGCGGCTGACGACAGGTTGCCTGAGAAAGAGGATGAGATACGGCTGTTTCATAAGAACCTGTATGAGACGGCGCGAAGGGCCTATCAGAATCAGTTCGGTATGGACATCGAGTATCTGGAGCCGACATTGGAGCGGACGGTCTATCTGAGTGCCGACCCGGAAATGTACTTCAACCCTGATGCACGTCCCTTCAAGGCTGACTGCGAGCAACACGACCAGATAGAGCAGGCCCAGATATCATGGGAGAGTGATAGGCTGATGCCGGGCGCACCATCACGCGTACCTATCATCTCAACTGGCTCTTTATCCTTCGCGAGGTGTTGGGCGAGTATTTTGACTTGCCCGACGAGAATCGGCAGATGCAGCTGTTGCAGCAGATAGCCCGCAAGTCGCTGGAACAGGGCATTCCTCTGTCGCACGCCCAGGGTATGACGCTGGAGCATCCGCTGTTCCACAACGACCCTGAACTGGTGAAGAGCGTATTCAGCACCACCTATGAGATTACGCTGATGGAGGACTATCGCAAGAAGTATAAGATAAAGCCGCTGAAGAGTGTGCCACAGGAAACGCTACAGACTATGCGGACGGAAATATTCCTGACGGCCAACTACGATATGCGTAAGAACCTGATGACGGGCGTGGCTGAATATCGCATGAAATACTCTGAAGACCAGTCTTTTAAGCCGCTGACCACAGAGGTGAGGAACGACATGACCATCGAGGCCCGCGAACAGGGACTGAAGTCGTGGGATCAGGACGTGAACCGCTTTATCGACTCCACCCGCATCGAACAGTATGACCCCGTGAACTCCTGGTTAGACCAGTTGCCGGAGTGGGATGGAGTAGACCGAATCAAGGAGCTTGCTGCCCGAGTTCCCACTGAACAACCGCATTGGGAAAGGTACTTGAAGTACTGGCTGGTGGGTATGGTGGCACAATGGCGTGAGAGCGATAAACAGTTGACTGGTAATGCGTTAACACCGCTGCTGATTGGCCGCCAAGGATGTGGAAAGACGCGTTTCTGCAAGATTCTGCTGCCTCCAGAACTGCGCGACTATTACAACGACAAGCTAAACTTCAAAAACGAGTTTGACCTGAACATCGCGCTGACCTCGTTTGCGCTGATCAATATCGATGAGTTCGACAAGACCACCAATTCGCAACAGATTGTGCTGAAATATCTGCTGTCGTCGAGCGACGTGAAGTTCCGTCCGCCATACGGCAAGACCATCAAGCAGTATCGTCGCTATACCTCGTTCATTGGTACCACCAACCAGACGCAGCCGCTGGTAGATCCCACAGGTTCGCGTCGATTCGTCTGCGTGGGCATTCCTGCTGGCAAGAACATCGATTTCACAGACAACCTGAACCATCGCCAACTTTATGCTCAGGCCTTATACCTCTTTAATAAAGGAGAACGGTTCTGGCTAGATGATGACGAGATACAGACGCTGATTGAGGAGAACGTGCCTTACCAGCGTACCGTTGATCTGGTGGAGATGATCAACGAGACCTTCCGCAAACCCAAGGATGACGAAGGTCGCTGGTGGGGAACCTCAGAAATACTGTCCACCTTCGCCAGCCGCTATGCCTATTTTGATGCCAAGCGGGCCACGCCGGCCGTATTGGGCAAGGCGATGAACAACTTCCGCTTCAACTTCCGTCACCGTATGGTGAACGGCTGTTCGGAATACTGGCTCTGCGAGAAATAGTACCTGTAGTTATTTTATCCAGGAAACCCTTCTTTGTTTTCTATATCCTTTGATTGGATGCCAGAATCTGTTTTAATACTGCTTTGCTAATCATTTGTTCAAACTGCCATTTTGAATTTCTGCCGCAAAGTTATAAATACTAATTTGAAAAACAAAGGATTTTTCCAAAAATCACTTTTATTAATCAGAAATGACCGTTTTAGGGACATTAGGGGTTTTCAATGACGCATACTCTACCGCTTTGACGCATCCATTGTTCATACATCTCCAACTCTCTTCCTGAGCGAAGCACCCAACAAAGGGGCGTTCGCATGTTGGATGGAATGGTGGGCTTGAGCGCATGAGCACAGCGGAACCGACCCTACTGTGTTCCTACTGTGTTCTATATTAATCAGAAATGACAGTTTGGGGGCCATTAGGGGTTTTCAATGACGCATACTCTACCGCTTTGACGCATCCATTGTTCATGCATCTCCAACTCTCTTCCTGAGCGAAGCACCCAACAAAGGGGCGTTCGCATGTTGGCTGAAATGGTGGGCTTGAGTGCATAGCCATCAGTATAGATGAGAGCACCGTCGTATTCGGGATGCTCAGCCACAAAGTCGATGAAGGGTTGAAAACAGGTGCCGCCACGACCTTTGACCTTGATATTCTCTGACGCCTTGAGCAACGTCTGCACTTCGCCCAATTCGGTATCGAACTGCACGACATCAATCTGCTTGATACCGTATTGAAAGAATCGGTTGATGGTGGAGTAGAAGTTTCGGAGGTCGTCTTTCGAGATGCTTCCGCTACAGTCCACCCCGATAATCATGTGCGTTGTGAAGTCGTAGCGGCTTCCCATGGCGTCGAAGCCTGAGCGACGGTTGGGACGCATGCGGGTCAGCTTGCGCTTCTCGGACAGAATAGAAGCGCGGAATCCGGCCAGAATCTTACGGTAGTCAACTCGCGCCTTGGTGGAGGCTATAATCTCTTCAACCAGATGTCCTGACAACGAGCCCCACGAATTAATGCCACTTATAACCTCGTTGACCTGTGCGGTCATCAGGTCGTCTTGCTGCCAATTTGCTGCGATATCGGCTTTTTGCTGGCTATCGGAGTCTTCACCTGTGGGGCCTAATCCGTCCATCAGTTTGAGTTGTCTCTGTATGCTGCGTGCATAGAACTCGAAGTGATGGTTGGAAGGCAGGGCAAAGTCGGCAGGCTTCTCCATTTCAACCTTTTGAAGGTGGTAGGAATCGCCGATGACGCAGTTGCTACCCGATGCTCTGGCTGTGAGGCTGCAACTATCAGGCTGACGGTCGTAGGGATGCTTCAAGAGAATGCGGATGACCTCCACACGGAGCCGCTCCTCCAGTTCTTTGTCGCTGATGTCTTCACAAAGTATAGGGTTGACCTCGATGAGACCCTTTCCCACACGAACGTGACACTGCATCGTGCTGTTTTCTGCAAGCCGATGGGTGCAGAAAGCAGCGAACAGTGGCTCCTCGCTGAGGAACCAGCGTTCGGTAATCTTTGATATTCGTTCTAACATACTATAGTTGCTTCACAAAATCATTGAGCGTATCATACACCTCTGAGGCATTGGAGAATATGAAGACGGTAGCCTTGTCATAAGTGCCCTTCTCGAAGATGCTCGTAAAGTTGGCAAGTGCCTCCATCTTCTTCTTCGTGCAGAGGAAGTCGATGTACAGACCAAGATTCTTGGCAACAAGCTTCTTCTCACTGTCGTCGAACTTGGTGTTCTCGAGGAAGCGGAAAACGGACTCGTTAAGGATGGCAAATTCGTGCAACTGATACTTTTCCACCGTCTTCATGGTCTTATTATACTTGAGCAAGAGGTCCTTGCCCGTAAGGACATTGTGCTGCAGAGCACTGCGGATGAAGGCTGCAGCAGCGGTCGCTCCCACAATGCCGGCGATGATACGCTTGTGAATATCATTGATATGGTCCACCTTGAGCATGATGTCGGACACCTTCTTCCATGCACGGCGGTCAGCGCTTTTGTCGAGTCCCTGATAGTCGCGTTTCCTGTCACTGCTATCGCCGTCAAGCCAGGTTGGATTGTCCTGAATGAAGTTGATGACACGCTCGTCAAGTCCCTGTCCTGCAGCCCAGTTGAGCCATTCCTCTACGGTAGGCTTGAATTCATAGATATTGAAGCGGCTGACGAGTGCAGGGTCAAGGTCGGTGAGCTGGTATTCGTCGCCATCGTTCACGGCTGATATGACATAGCTGCCTTCGGGCAGTGTCTTGCCAGCCAACTTACGGTTAAGCGTCAAGTCCATCACCGTCTGAAGGATTTCGGGACGGGCACGGTTCAGTTCGTCAAGAAAGAGGACAATAGGTTTATCGTCCTGAGGGAACCAATAAGGTGGCGTAAAATCGGTCAGTGAGGTTACGTTACCGTCAGCATCCTGCTTCTCCACCTTTGAGGGAAGACCGATGATGTCGCCAGGGTCTGCCATCTGTCCCAAGAACAGGGTGACCACTTTCATTCCCTTGCCATTGAAATAGCTGGTGAGGATTTCCGACTTGCCGATGCCGTGTTTGCCTACGAGCATGATGTTCTGTGTTGACGGAGTGAGCTCCAGAGTCTCCTTGAGCTCTGAAAGATTAATCATTACTGACATATTGTAAATGAATTTTTGGTATTTTAGTGATAAATGAAGTAATTCGATAAGCAGCTCTTGCTGTGAACGTCGAGAATCTGTTTTAGACTCTCGATCTGTTGTGGAAGTCTTTCCATGTACGAGCCCCACCAGGCATCGAGGTAGACGCCAAGATGTGTGTTGGGAATCATCACCTTGATACGAGCACGCCGTTTCTGCTCAATAATCTGGTACTTTACACGTGGGTAGTCCTTCATGGCTTCAGTGAATATGGCGCGAATGCCGAGGAATGCCATACGGTTGCTCTTGGCTTTTTTGCAAGCCTGGCTTAGGACGGCATCCCAACCTGCCATGTACTGCTCAAGACGCTGTTTCTGACGTATCAGCCACAGAGCGACATCCTCTGCCCGGTATGACTTCAAATATATGCTGGTCAGAATCTTCTCATTGATGGTGACATGCATTGAAGAGTGATATGTCTCAGCGTAGAGCGTGCATGTAGGTGACAATTTGACTACCAGCCGCTGGACTGGAATCTTTGACTTCTTTGTCACTTCAAGCTTGAAATCGTTCTTATCAATGACATGATTGCCAATCAGGTTCATGTGGACATCGGAGGGTGAAGGCCCCTTCCTGATAAAAGGACGTTCGTGGCCAAGGTCGTTCTCCATATTCATCTTAAGATAGAGGTCAAGAGCATCGTCGTTGCTCATGCCGTTTTCTATCGCCCTGCGGATGTTGTTGTTAATCTGTACTTTTGTGTATGGCATATTAATCAGAAATAATCGTTTTAGTCGTAAAATCAGAATAGACGATGATTTGAACACCTTTATCGCTTGGTGTACAGGGACGACCAGAAAGGTTGTATCGGGCTACCTCTACGGCATCGTCGTCATTCGTATATGATTCGACACTCCTGACTGCAGCAGGCGCACTCTCGCCATAGTAGATGCCCTGCAGGGATGTGCAACCCTCGAAGGCATTCTCGCCAATGAAACTGACTGTTTCTGGAAGATAGAGCTCCTGGAGATAGGCTGCACCCTGAAAGGCGCCACGGGCGATGCGACGACAGTTCGGATGGACGTTGTAGACCGTCTGACGGCTACCAGCAGGATAACGTACCAGGATCCAGTCCTTGGTGCCTTCGTAACCGACGGCATAGAGTACACCGTCGATGGTTTTGTACTTGTTCACGTAGGTGCCATTGATATAGCCCGACGTGAACTTGTCCGTTTTCTCAATCTCCTGGGCATTGATAGTTGCGCTCATTATCAGCGCAAGCGACAGTAATAACAATTGTTTCATATTGTAAATTTTTATAATGGCTAATAACACTAATCGACCCTGCGTTTGGTAATGGTGTATGTACCGAAAGAGTCGTATAAATAGAGCTCAGGAAAGAGGAAACCCTTGATGGTGAGTGAGAAATTGGAGCGACCCATGGAGAAACGGAGGGTATTGCCATAATAGGTGTAGCTGTAGGTCACGGTATACCAATCAACCTGGTGCTGTTCAGCCATGGTGATATCGGCCTTGCCATTGGAAAAGAACCTGATTTGCTTGAGCTCCATGTTACCAATAATCATGTCGTATGAGCACTGCCAGGTGCCCAGCAGCGTTTCGGCTGTGAAACCATCGCCTTGGCGGCCTTGCTTCAGTTCTTCCTTAAGAGGACACTCGCAGGATGCACAGATGAGCGCGAATAATAAAATCAGTAATCTCGTTGTTTTCATATTCCTATTCATTTAATTTTGTTAATATTCTTCTTCAATTGGTGTTCCGTCATAATGAGTTTCCCACACCTTGACTTTCAACCCCTGTGGATAGACTTGAAGTGACGTGTTGTCGAACAGCATTTCTGCTGGGACATCCAGCTTTTGCAGTTTGGTGCAATGCCTGGCAGCCATCGGTGAGATATAGAGGGTTCCCTCTTGAATGATGTAATGTGGTACGTCAGGAATCTGGATGATGTATGCACCAGAGGGAGAATAGATGGCATCCTTCTCTGTGAGGTCGGCATCAACAGCACAAAGCAGGTCCTCGATACAGACAGTCAGATGGACGAGGGCATGAATCAGTGAGGCCATGTCGAAGATGTCGACAGCCCGGAAGTACACGCGAGGGGAATGATGGTCAATCTTGAAACCATAGAGATCAAAGAAGTTCTCGCAGTTCTCGCGAAAGTCCTCCAGCCTTTGCGGCGTGGGATGGGCAACACTATAGATCAGCTCTATAGCTGTCACCTGTCCGTCTGCCAGTTGATACTTAAAAGCGGGGATGACTTGGATGTCATCACAATAGTTCTCCCTGTAGGCATCTACCAGCCTGTTGTCGATTCGCTCATGGATGGCCCTATTTGTCAAAGGGGCATCGAACGTGCCAGAGATGAGCCCCTGAGTACTTATTATCTTCTTCATAACCAGATGCTATTTTATTGTGAAACCGATACTTCTGCGCTCCTTGCCGTTCAGTAGCTCTGCACGACAGTAGCCCTCAATCTCGTCGAGAGAGGCGAACTTACCTGAGAGGATGTAGTCAACTGTGCGCTTACGGGCGATGTTCTCAATCTGACCTCCAGAGAAGTCGAAGTGAGAGGCCAGTTGGCGGGCATCATCAGCACTGATATCCTTCAGCATGGAGCGCCAAATCTTGGTCTTCACGTCCGTATCAGGCTTGTGGAACTCGACCTTGTAGAGGAAACGACGCTCGAAAGCCTTGTCGAGGTTGGAGGTCAAGTTGGTGGTGGCAATGAGGATGCCGTCCAGATCCTCAATCTCCTGCAGGATAATGTTCTGCATGGCATTGTCCATCTTATCAACAGAGTGCTCGATGTTCTCCGTGCGCTTGTTGATGATGGCATCGGCCTCGTTGAAGAACAGGATGGGCATCACCTCGCTGTTCTGACACAGCCTGCGATAGCGGGCGAACACCTCCTTGATATTCTTCTCGCTCTCACCGACCCACTTATCGCGCAGTCCGGCAATATCGACCTGCATCAGGTCGCGACCCGTCTGACGAGCTATCTGCAGCACGGTCTCGGTCTTACCCGTACCAGGCGCACCATAGAACAAACAGGCAAAGCCCTTACGCATGCCCTGTTCAGCCAGACGCTGCTGGATGGACGGCAGGTTGTCCACGCTAAGCAGGCTAGTGAGGCGCTCGATTTGTTCCTGCTCAGAAGTATTGAAGAACAGCGACTTCTCCTTGATGGCCTTGCAGCTCTTCAGGAATCGCATATTGGGCTGACTCCTCTTGGCCATCGAACGGCTGGGCGTATAGGCGGAAAGCAGTTCCGTCTTGGCCTTGCGAGTGAGCAGGTACCTTTCAACATCGACCTGACCATCTTCGCACTTATGTTCGATAAAGCCGAAACTGATAAGCGGATGGGAGCCCTCACGCAAGCTACAACGCAAGCCGTCACACTCGCAGTCCTCAGGATAGAGCTTGTTAATCGTATCAAAGATCAACCCTTCACCGTCGGAACCCTCCCACTGTGCATAATCGAAAACTATCAGCAGCATGAGTGACTGGATGTGGATGTCATCGAACTTCAGCAGCTCGTGGCAAAGCGGCAGATGAGGATTGGCCTCGATGAGCAGTTGCATCCACTCCTCGTCATCCTTGAAATCAACATGAGAGCTACGCATGTTCTTCTCGACATGACTTTCCAGCTTGTCGACGAACTGCTGCTCCGTGAGCCCGTCAATCTTCTCAGGAACAAAGGCCTTGTTATGACGAAGCGCCGTCACGACACCACGAGCCAGGGCAAACCCTTCATACAGTCCGCCTATCTCACGGACACCCTTGCGGATCAGCCAGCGCTTGGCCACTAATTCCTCTATCTCCTCGGAATAGACCATGATGGACAGGCGCGTGCAACCCAGGTAGTTGCCCAATCCCTTCCACGACATAGGCTCACCTGACTCCACCATCATGGCGAGGACGACAATCTGAACATTGGTCAACCCCAACTCCTGACGGAGGTATGCCAACGATTTCTTGCACGACTCGAAGAAGTCGTCAGACAGCTGGGAGTCCTCAGCATACTCCAGCACTCGGTTCAGTGCAGTGATGATGGTCCAAGAGTCGGGTTCTGGGAACTCATCCATAATCTTACCAGGGAGATCCTTCTGACCTCCGATACCTGATTTAAGACTACGTAACGCTTTCTTTCTAATCATAATTCACTGTTTTTTTAATTTCGATTGCAAAGGTAGGCATAAAGATTTGATATAGCCTTCCACTTATAGGTATAACAACTGGGTGCTGCCCTATGCGGCAGCCTTTAAATAGTGACCACTCTCTGTACGTACCATGTCAAGGAAACGTCTCATCTGTTGGTCGTTCAGTCGGTACCTACGAGCAAAGTCTGAAGTGGTAAGTCCCTTCTCCATCATGGAGAGGTAGTCGTCGAGCATCTCACCTGTTCCCTGCCAGTACTGCTTGTCCAGTCCTCTCTTGAGTGCATTGAGCGTATCGTCATAGCGAACATGCCAGTCTGGTGCGGCATCTGTAGAAAAGGGCAGACAGCTAATCATGGTTTCAGAGTCATCCTCATCTGAATAGATGGGCTCATCGAGAGATATGGTTGAGATGTTGTGCTTGATGTGGTCGTATGCAGTCTTCCTGACCTCACATTCGATGTACCATGTGGCAAAGGAGATGAAACGAAAGCCCAGACTTGCATCAAACATGTCAGCAGCTTTTGTAATACCCATAGAGCCTGCCATGAGGAGGTCTTCAAAGGCAGTGCCAGAGGCAAGGTACTTCTTGGCTATTGTCACCACATAGCGAAGATTGGCATAGATGAACATGCTACGTGCACGCTGACAACCCTGACGCATCAGACGCCAAAGTTCATGCTCTTCTGCAGAAGAGAGGGGTTCAGACTTCCTGATATCACGTAGGAACATATCGACGCTACTGTTGCTACGGTCTGTGAAAGAGATGTTTTTACCGTTCTGATACATGCTGTGATTCTATTTAAAGGTGAGACATTTGGTTATGAAGTGAATTGTCGAGGATGACGGTGCCACCCTGTGCGACGAAGGGGATAAGCACCTTTCCGTCGTGAGACTGTGGACGGTCGATGGCAAAGTCAGACGAGTGGGGCGTAGCCTGACGGATGGCGTTGCGCGACTGAGCGATGTAATGACTGAAGAAGTGGTCGAAGTCAGTGCTCTCGATGGTCTTCATCAGCGCATCACCCCCCTTGAAGTAGAGCATGGTGTAGAGCAGACGCAGTGCCTTGTAGTTGTTGGCTGCTGCCAGACGACGCTGATAGCCCTGCGGGTGCAGGAGTGTGAAGATGTAAACGAGACGCGAATAGCGGTCGCGGAACTTCACCTCCACCTCCTGTCCGTTCTCTGCAATAAGCAGCACATCATAGCGGCAACGCACGTTATTGATGTCACTTAGCCGGACTTCTATCGCCACGGGGCGTGGTGCCAGTTGCTCGTCAGCAGCCATGTACGCGGCCAAACGCTGCTTGATCTCGTCAAGACTCATGGAGTCGATTTTTGTTTGAATGTCTGTCATACCTGTTGCAATTTTTCTGGTGCAAAGGTACGATAAAAAAAGGCCGCATCCAAAGAATGTGGCCAACTGTGTAGGTATAAAAAAGTGTCATTCTACTCTTCGAGAATCGATGTATAAGGCTGATTATCAGAATGTTTCAAAACACTTAATGCGTCTGGCATCTTGGCGGCCAGATCCATGAGCTCTTGAGGTAATTCGATGTGTTGAGGTTCTATGTTCATTCGTCTGAGAAACTTCCTTCCTACTATCATGTCATTGTCGAAAAGGAAATAAATGGGGTCGTCTTTCATACCTAAGGACTTGCTGACTGCATCTTTGGCAAGTTTGGAATAGGGACGATAGTATTTGCTGTTTTCCATGCCTGATGACATGTATTCTTCGATATATATGTTCAGATACTTTTCGCTGAATTGCTCACCAAAGACGTAATTGACCAGTTGTCCGATCAAGGGGATACAATCATTGTCCTTTGCCATCTCAGTTGAATAGCCGCTCTTATAAGAGCAGATGATGGTCAATAGGAACAACACCAAGGCATTGGTATTGAAGGTTTTGATGGGCAGTTCCACACCGTCAGCAGTCACTAGTACTATCTGATAACATGACTTTCCACGTGTAGTCTTCTTGACAATGATTCTGCGTTCAGGCTTCCATAGACCACCCTTACTATCAGGTGACTTGTGGATGCGCAGCTGCTTGCAGATTTCCTTCAGATAACTTTCCTGCCACCTCTCCCTGTAGGCATCGATAAGAGTGATAAACAAAATTTGCTCCTCCTCGTCCCCCATTTTCTGGACTTGGCTGATGAGAATGTCTCGTTTTGAAACCACTTCTTTCCAATCTTCTTCATGTTCCTTGTAGGTTTCAGGGTAATACTTTTTGACGGTTTCAATACAGAATTTGTCTCCATAGTCTGCCCCGTCGACAAACCACTCCAGTGCCTCTTCCTCCACGCTTCTTTTCCCATGATACCTTTTTAAAGCCATCCTGCCCATGAAGTAGAAAGCCAGGGGATTGCCTTGTTCAACTCCTTTGGCAAATAGTTCCAGAGCTATGTCGAGAGAATCTTCATCACCTTGGTTGAAGAAATACACACCGGCCAGCACTAAAACATTGTAGTATTCCAGTTCTTCAGCAACCTCAAGCCATTCTAAGGCTTTCTCATAATCAACCTTTGTTCCATTTCCTTCAAGATAACCGTCAAGTATGTACCAGATTGCCTCCTCGTTGCCTTGTTCTGCTGCAATCAGGTAAAGATTGAAGGCTTTCTTCTGGTTGACTTTTACTCCACATGTACCACGTTCATACAATTGGGCCGCTACTGCGGCAGCATCGGAATGACCATTTTTAGCAGCACGCTCCAGATAGCTAAGAGCCTTCTTGGTATCTTCCTTCACTCCGAACCCATGCATATAGTATCTACCCAACTCATAGGTGGCATCTAAGTAGCCCAGACGGTCTGCTTTTTCCAGATATTCCCTTGACTTCTCGTAGTCCTGTGCCACAACATCACCTGTCCCATAATAGGCCCCTACGTAAAACAGCCCTTCGGCATCGCCTTGATCTGCAAGTTCTTTATACTTGGCGAAGTCGTTATTCATATCTTTGCCTATGTGGCTGAAATCAATACCGTTATCCTGAAGATACTCAGCGGCATCAGGAAGCGCAGTAATGACAGGCTTAAACTCCTCTGGAAAGACGATCTTTGTCTGGGGTAAATGCATGCGGTACAGTCGTTTTCTCTTCATATTGATAGCTGAAGGCATAAACCAATACTGATCATCAGAAAGCTGCTGTGCTTCCAGACATTCTGTGATGGGTTCCTTCATATTCTGAAGAATGCTCGTAAAGGAATTGTCTGGAGAGAGGTCTTTCACCATCTGAATGACAGACTTCTCTTTCATGTGAGGATAAACCAGTTTCACAAGCTGGATGACTGCTTCCTGAACTGGTGTTAACGTCCTTGTCTCATATTTGAAGAAATCTGAGAGCAGACCGCTTTTCTGTGAGCAAAGCAACATCA